>Ga0222653_1001441_pt1 | contig 11715 bp, 10 predicted proteins | sample AntAcemetagen419_FD_179856 | JGI IMG/M metagenome (GOLD analysis project Ga0222653, IMG submission 179856) | Saline water microbial communities from Ace Lake, Antarctica - #419 | ecosystem: Environmental > Aquatic > Non-marine Saline and Alkaline > Saline | place: Antarctica: Ace Lake...
CGGTGAAAAGCACTTTCTAAACCGTAAAATTCTCAAGATTGAAATCGACGATCCACGCGTAGTTTCTGTGGAACCCGAAGCATTCAAAAACCTCTACAACGAAGAAATCGTTGCGCTAGGTCGCAGAGGGAAATACGTCTATGGAACTACGACCAAGAAAGACCTGTTCCTCACGCTGCATTTCGGAATGACGGGTTACTTAAAAACTTACGATCGAAAAGAGGAACGTCCAAAGGGAACTCGGGTGAGTTTTGAGTTGGAAGGTGGTTTTATGGCTTGGGTGAATCCCCGAAAATTTGGACGTGTCGGATTAACGGACAATGTGGCTGGATTCTTCAAAGAGAAGAACTTCGGAGAAGATGCGCTGACTATTTCGAAGGAAGACTTTCTTAAAATATTCGGGAAAACCAAAGGCCCGATTAAGTCGAGGCTAATGGATCAAAAAAATGTGGCAGGAATCGGAAATATCTATGCCGATGAAATACTGTTTCAGTGTGGGATTCATCCTGAAAAAGATGCCTCCCAGATATCAGAAAAAGTATTCGAAGAAATTTACGGAATGATGCAAGAGGTCTTCAATATGGCCATAGAACACAAAGCCCAATACCGAACTTATCCTGAACGCTACCTGCTGTTCGACCGAACTGAGAAACGTCAAAACCCGCCTTTGTCCATTATTAAAGTGGGAGGACGGACTACCTACTTTGACTCAAAGAGACAAAAGAAATAAAGACTCGCACATTGTCGGTAAGACTTAGCCAAATTTCGATTTGGGCTCATTCTCCATTTTGATGAAAAGGATGTACACACTCGCAATGAGTAAGCCAATCGAACCCGTCATACATACTCCTACAGACAATTCGGGAAAGAGTGTACCTTCAAGTGAAGCATTTAAGTAGGGCATCCCAAGGATACCAGCTATCTTCCAGCAAAAGGTTGAGCAAAGTCCCAAGCTTCATGGCATTTCATGGAAGCTCTTAGTTCTGCACCCGTAAATTAACGATATCCTTTTAGGCGGAAAGAAGCACAAAACCAATCCCGAAACAATAATTATAGGAGCGACCAAAATGGGGTAGACATGCTAAAGTAATTTCCGTTTCCAAAACTTTAAGGTTCTTTAGTCAGTCTTAAATTAATCAACACCAAATTCCAAGCGCATCGGAATGATTGCCTTTTTTAGTTTGAAGTCTGGGTTTGGTTTTGGGTTCGGGTTTGGAACGAACTTCTTTTTCACAAAGTGTGATCTTGGCATACTTTATCAATCAACTTGACCAAGCGCAAAACAAAAGACCTAACTTGTCGTTTTATTTTCTGAGAAAGAAAAACTAAAAATGCTGAAAAATTCAATTACTCAATTTATGATCCCTTTCATTGAGAAGGCAATTTTAAGTGGCAAGTATAAGACGCTTGTAGGACTGGCGTTGTCAGTTTCTCCATCTCTTAAAAAAGAGATAATGGATCGTCTTTCGAAAGATCGTGTTAAGCGATAATTCCTCCAAACGTATTTATTCAAGCACATCTGTCGATGTGCTTTTTTGTTTCCGTAACAATAAATAGAGTCTCTCGATACACTCACGAGTCTGAGCTAGAAAGCATGCTATCAAGGCGCGCGCAGCTTTAATAGTCAAGGAGTTGACTCTTGTCAATGACTTTTTTTAAAACAAGTGGAACGCAGATAGCGGGCTTTATAGACAGACTCTGACTATTTTGTGAAAAAAAATGGAACTCAAAATAGAACAAGGAGAAACAAAAGGCTCAGCCTATCTAGAAGATGAAGGAAAAACAGCTGCTGAAATGACGTACTCTATCGCATCAAAACAGCTGGTCATCATCGATCATACCGACGTAAACGAGAACTATCGAGGTCAGCAACTCGGCCGACAATTACTGAATGCTCTAGTCCAAAAAGCGAGAGACGAAGATTTCAAAATCATGCCACTCTGCCCTTACGCGAGAAGTGAATTTGAAAAAGATGCTTCTATTCAAGATGTGATGAGATAGAAATTCTACTCAAACTCTTCGCAATCATCGGAAGGCACATAAACTCCTGCCGCTTGCTGGTAGACCAAAGTAGCGCCTAGGTGACCCGTGTAGACTAGAAATCCCGACCCCGCAATCATTAAGGCAACGACCAAATGGTTAAGCCAACCCCTTCGTAAAAAGCTGTAAGCCGCCTCCAACAAAAAAGCGATTGTAAAAAGCCATGCCATAATGAGAGATGAATTTTCATGGTCTTTCAAAACGGTAGGGTCGCAAAGATTGCGTGAAACAATTCCGTCGGCGAGATTACCTGTATACACGCTAATCCAAGCACCTACTACACCAATAAACAAGAGAATACTCCCTCCCTTGTTCCAAGTTTCTCCACTTTTCCAAAGCGATACTATTTTAAAAAAAGTCGCTACCAAAAGCAGAGCGATAGGAAGATGAACGGAAAGTGGGTGAAACACTTCCGTGCGCCAAAAATCAGGGAGTTGATCCATATTATTCGATAATCTTAACGGAAATCGGGTCGAGACGCTTACCCACTTTTTCAATTTCCACTTCTACTGACATACCTTCTTCGAGCATCGAAAAATCAACCTCTTCGCCAGCTATAGTCAATGAAGTCTCATCGGTAAAATAAAGCTCCAACGTTTTTCCATCATCCGTTTTCACGTAAATCTCTGTTTTATCTGCCTCTACTTCATCGACGGTTCCCGAGTAGGTTCCAGACTCTACAACGTCCGTGCTCTCGCAAGCAGCAAAAAGAAAAAGCATCAAAAAGGCAGGGATAATTTTCGCTATTCGTTTCATAATTTCATTTGATTTTTTGCAAAGTTAAACTTAGTTGGAAATCTGAATAGCTCAAATGCCATTCAACCATTTCGGAGTGACCGCCCAAACTGAAAAGAAGTGATAAATCGTTACCTTTGCGGCCCTTTTAAAATGATAGTCTATGCTGGAAGTACAGAATATAAGTCTTCAATACGGGAAAAGAATACTCTTTGATGATGTGAATATTTCGTTCAACGGAGACAATTGCTACGGAGTTATCGGAGCGAATGGTGCAGGGAAATCTACTTTCTTAAAAATCCTTTCGGGTGATATCGATGCGAACACAGGCACGGTTCACTTAGAGTCGGGCAAGAGGATGGCAGTGCTCGGACAAGAGCACTCTACCTACGACAGCAACATGGTTTTGCACACTGTTTTGATGGGGCACAAAGAGCTTTGGGACCTCATACACGCAAAGGAGCTGATTTATGCAAAGCCTGACTTCTCTGAAGAAGATGGAATGAAGGCCTCTGAACTGGAAGCCGATTTTGCAGAGATGGACGGATGGAATGCCGAAAGCGATGCTGCCTCTCTCCTATCGGGACTTGGAATTGATGAGAACCTCCACTTAATGGAGATGAGAAATCTTACGGGAAAGCAAAAAGTACGTGTGCTATTGGCGCAGGCTCTCTTCGGAAATCCCGATGTGCTTATTCTCGATGAGCCGACAAATGACTTGGACTCTCAAACCATCAATTGGTTGGAGGACTTCTTGCTCGATTTTAAAAATACCGTGATCGTCGTTTCTCACGACCGTCACTTCCTCGATACGGTGTGCACACACATCGCCGATATTGACTACAGTAAAATCAGCATGTACACAGGTAGTTATACGTTCTGGTACGAGAGTAGTCAATTGGCTTTGCGCCAACGATCAAATCAGAACAAAAAGGCAGAGGAGAAAAAGAAAGAACTTCAAGAATTCATTTCGCGCTTTAGCGCAAATGCTTCCAAGTCGAAACAAGCGACCAGCCGTAAAAAGCTGCTAGATAAAATCGACGTTGACACGATTAAGCCTAGCAACAGAAAATACCCAGCCATCATTTTCGCTTCCGATCGTGAGGCGGGAGATCAAATTCTTCACGTACGCGGACTTACGAAATACATCGACGGGAAACCGCTTTTTGAAAATTTCGATCTGAATATCCAAAAGGGAGAAAAAATCTCATTGGAAAGTAAAAACAGCTTGGCAACAACTGCTTTTTACGAAATCATCAGCGGTCAAATGAAACCAGATGCTGGTGAATTTGAGCTGGGATTGACCATCAGTCCTGGCTATGTGCCTGGTCACAATGATGAATACTTCAAAAGCAATGACAACCTCATAGATTGGTTGCGCGTTTACTCTACCAATAAAGACGAGCTCTACGTCAGAGGATTTTTGGGTAAAATGCTCTTCTCAGGTGAAGAGACCTTGAAGAAGTGCAGCGTGCTCAGCGGAGGCGAAAAAGTGCGTTGTATGCTTTCAAGAGCGATGCTTGCTGGCCCAAATCTTTTGATGCTCGACGAGCCTACCAACCACCTTGACTTGGAAAGTATTACCGCACTTAACAATGCCTTGATCGATTTTCCAGGAATGGTCATAATGACGACTTACGACCAAAAATTACGGGAGTCAGTAACCAATCGAGTGATCAAGATTTAAGCTCTTCTTCTTTTTGATTCTCAATCATGAGCTAGCCTTTGGGCAGTTGCTTATCTTTCTCGAAAATTACTTTCTATGAAAATTTATGCCCTGGTCTTGGCTCTTGCTGCCTCAGGTTTTGGCTTCAGCCAAACCACCCAAATAGGTCTGGCATATGATGTTTGGCCTCCCTTTACCAATGTTCCTGGTGAAACTGCTGTTGCCACTGAAATTGTCAAAACAGCACTGAACAGAAATTCGATTGCGGTAAAAGAAAGAGTCCTCGATTTCGGTATGGTGATCAAAGGTCTTGAGGCAGGCAGTTTCCAAGGAAGTCCTGCCCTTTGGAAAACTAGCGAAAGAGAAGAGTTCCTGCTCTACTCAGATCCGATTTTGCACAACCAGCTCGTTCTAGTAGGGTTGAAAGGATCCGATGTGAGTGCCACGAGCATCAACCACCTCAAAGGAAAAAAAGTAGGCTTGGTGGAAGGTTATGCCTACGGCGAAGAAATAGATAGCGCTGAGGGCGTGCAATTCGCTGAAGGAAAAAATGATCAAGCCAATGTTTTGCTTTTGCTCGAAAAGAAAGTCGACTACATTTTGGTCGATGGACTCTTGGTAGCATACTTGCGATCATACCAAGCTGAAGATGCGAATAGACATTTGGAAATAGGAACGTCACCCTTGGTAACCAAAGGGCTCTGCTTTGCGATTCAAAAAGACATTGAAGGTGCCGATAAATTGATGAGTGATTTTAATGAATCCATTTCGCAAATGCAAGCAGATGGAACTTACCACCGTATTCTCAAACTCAGTTGGATTCAAGTCGACGTTGATGGCGATGGCTTGCTGGAGATGATCCCTGGCAGCAATGCAGGAAGAATAATGGATAACCCATACTCAATTAATGGAGATAAAGGCGATTCATCCAATATCTACTACAACGGAAAACTTTTAAATTGGGAAGATCTGCCCGACGACGTGAAGCGAACGGGAATCAATAGTCAGGACGTGCAAGATGTCACCTTTTTGAGCTTCGGGCTTTAAGCATCCATGACAAAGTAAGAGTCAAAACGAGCCAAGTGTTCCTTGATTTTCCCTAAAGTTTTTTCACTACCCTCTTCGGTGAGCTCTCCAAAGAGTTCAATTAGGGGAAGCAAGTAATTGTGCAATTGCTCATGTGCCTCTGCTTTCAAAGTGCAATTCTTAAAAATAAGGCCGAATTCATCTCTCAGATTCGATTGCAACGTTTCATAGTTTTCGGATGATGAATCAAATGACCTCACCATCACGCCTACGTTTTCGATTCCATCTACGGTTGCCATATTGGCGGCCCAGCGCTCTCCGTCGTTGAGTTGCTCCTCGGGTACTGAACTCTCTTTGACTCGCGTCGTTTCAACTTCTTTTTTTACCTCTGTTAAGTGCTCATTGCATGATGTAATCTAGAACAGAACTGCGGAAATAAGTAGTAATCTTTTCATTCTTCTTTCCTTTTATTTTCGAAATCAGTGTCGTAAAAGTACCGATACACCAAACTAGAATAAGCTTACCAACCCTAGAAGCAAATCGAAAAAAGAGTCGCCTTTAAGATGACGAGTCATGAAAACAAGGCGAGAAATGGAATAAATGTCCATAAGATTAGATTGAAATAGCCTCCAATTTCGCTTAGCACAGGAGCTACCGATTCTGATACAGCTACTCAGTTTCAGCCATTGTCTCTAACAGAATTTGCTTAACCTGTTGACATGAACGTTTGCCTGTTGGGTGTAATCGGCCAAGCCGATAAGAAAAACGATCCCAAAAGAAAAAACCGCCAAACAAGTTTGGCGGTTTAAATAAACTATCGTTGAAGAACGAAAAACTAGCTTCTCCCTTTCTTCGGGTATCCGCCACCTTTCTTTGGATAACCGCCAGTCTTTTTGGGGTAGCCGCTTCCTTTGCTCTTTCCTTTAAATTTTCCACCTCCGCCTGAGCCAAAGCTTTTCTTATCGCCATATGATGGCTTATCGTCGTAAGACTTTTTAACATGCGTATCAGTGATAATCACATCTACTTGGCGTCCGCTGAAGTTCATCCCGCTCAGTGACATCGCCACATCAGAAGCATATTTTTCTTCTACGTCTACTGTGCTTCGTTCGCGATCAATCTCGATCCGACCAAAGTTCACCTTATCGTTGCCCATTACTTCGTTAATGACACCCATCAAACGATTGGGCTTTAGCTCTTGGCTCGATCCAACATTGATTTCCAAGGTTGTAAAACCTGATTCGGTTTTGCCGCCACCTCCTCCGCGCTCGCTACGGTCAGAGCGATCACGGTCAGAACGGTCGCGGTCTGGTCGGTCACGGTAGCTTTCGCGACTTCCACGATCGTTGCGTTCGTAGCGGTCACCACGATCTCCGCGGTCACCACGATCATTGCGGTCTCCACGGTCATTGCGGTCTCGTCTTCCCGTTCGGTCTCTGCGTCCACCTCGGTCGTCGCGGTCGCTTCCTCCAGAAGGTGAAGCGTTGATGTCGCCACCTTTCTCCGTCTCTACCTCGATAGATTTCAAGGCATAACGGGTAAGCTGAGAGATGAGCTGCTCGCGGTCTAATTCGGCCAAAAGCACAGTCATTTCTGCATTCAGGTTTTCAAAATGTTTGTGCTCTGTGTTGGCGTAGTGAACATCTTCTCCAATACCCAATACTCTTCCTCGAACGATTTCATCCATCGTCGGAACCTTCTTGAGCTCGAATTTCTTGCCTACCATTTTCTCGATCTCTTTCAGTCTGCGGTTCTCGCGACTGTGAAGAATGGAAAGACAAATACCGCTTTTTCCTGCACGTCCAGTTCTACCACTTCGGTGAACATAAACTTCAGGATCATCGGGTAAAGTATAGTTGATTACGTGAGTCAGGTCATCGACATCAATTCCACGGGCAGCTACATCAGTAGCTACCAGCATGCGCAAACTCCTTGAACGGAAGTTCTGCATTACTGAATCTCGTTGCGCCTGAGAAAGGTCGCCGTTGAGCGCTTGTGCTGGATAACCATGTCGACTCAGCTTGCTAGCCAATTCATTTGTTTCGCGACGGGTACGACAGAACACAACACCATAAAACTCAGGATGTGCATCGGCCAATCGCTTCAATGCTTCGTAGCGATCTGAAGCCCTCACCATGTAGTACTCGTGAGAAACGTTCTTGGCTCCTTCGTTTCGCTTACCAATGCTAATGCGCTTGGCAACTCCCATGTATTTTCTGGCAATGCTCTCCACTCTTGGAGGCATAGTAGCAGAAAACAACCACGTAGATTTTTGATCCGGTGTTTGTTGGAAAATGGTTTCCAAATCATCTTTGAAACCCATGTTCAACATCTCGTCGGCCTCATCGAGTACGAACCAATTGATGTTTTCCAATTTGAGAATACCTCTTTTGATCATATCAACTACACGACCAGGAGTTCCCACGACGATCTGCGTTCCCTTGTTCAGAAATCTCGCTTGGGTGCTAACAGGAGCACCACCATATACAGGCGTGATAAAGAGATTGTCAACGTACTTGGCGTAATCTTGTATGTCTTTGGTAATTTGCAAGCAGAGCTCGCGTGTAGGACAAAGAATTAACGCCTGTGTGTGCTTTGACGATGTATTCACGTAGTGCACCAAAGGCAAACCGAAAGCCGCAGTTTTACCTGTGCCCGTTTGTGCCAATGCTACCAAATCGCTTGCATCTTCCTCAAGTAAAGCCAAAGTTTCTACCTGGACGGGTGTAGGCTTTGTAAAGCCCATTTCGTCAATTGCCCGCAATATTTCAGGCTTCAAGCCCGACTCTAAAAAATTTTCCATGAAATTGTTGTGAAGTGTTCCTGCGGGATTGGCTGAGGAAAGATGAAATAATTATGTGTGTATACCCGCTATTAATCAGGCCGCAAAGATAATCCAAATTATTGATTTACTATTTGTTTATATACAGCTCAAGCTTTGACTTAGATTCCATTAGATATCTAAGCCCTTCTTGATGCGCTCCTGACACGCTCACATGATCTAACTACATATAATTCAGCTGTTATATCGCAAGGTCATTCGGTAACTTCTCTGGCCAATCAGGTTGCTCAGGTATTTTAAAATTCCCAATTCCGGGAATTGGAATGAAAGAATCTACACTCGAGGCTTCAATTTCTTGATCAGATAAGGAAATGAAGCTTGTAATAAGAGGAGACAATGCAGCAGAAAACTACTCAAATGCGGGAAACACCATCTGCGAGCTGACGGTCTTTTGCATGCTCTCGAAATCATTTATTCCCCTGAAAGAACTATATGCGCCATTATCACACTGTTAGATGTAATTAATTCGAGGTCTACCGAATTCATTAGTGACAAAAGAGAGCTTTGAATTAGACCTCGGGGATCTAAACTCATTCTTGTCCATGAGTGGTAATTCAAGACAGAATCAGGTGGCAATTCCAACATTTAGGCAACCTTGAGCATTTCTGAAGTAGAATAGGTGAAAGTCGTCTGCGGATGAGAGTTGCCTGATTTACACCCTTAGATCAGATGATCTTCTCCTAATTGTATCGAGCAAATTGAATATCGCGGACCTCAAGGTGAATTGCGGCACATTCGGTTATTACAACCTCTTCCCGTATGGAGGCGCGATGACCTTTTCGGGAAGGGCAGACCAACTGAACATTTGGAATGATGCCCTGATGGAGGTTGATGCTTCGGCGCTTACCGCGAATAGATCGCTGGTAGTAAATCGCTCAGGAGCCATTTGTAAAGTTAAAGTGCTCGACAAACTCAGCTACTCTATTTTTAACCGTGGTGACATTTTCCTTTCGGGAAATACTGATGTAATTAATCTGATCGAGGACTCTGGCGAAGGCGATTTAATCATTGTGCCTTAGCTCCTTGAAATTTTATTTACATTTATTCCAAACCAATCCATTCAATTATGCATCCTATCCTAAGAAATATTCTGGTCTTTATTTTTGCTGCGTTCATCGGCGGATTAGTCAATATGGGGATTGTTGTTTTTGGTCCGTCCATCTTTCCACTTCCCGAGGGAATGGACCCAAACGACGTAAATAGTTTTGCAGAACACATTGACGAATTCACTTTTGGCAATTACTTGATGTCTTTCTTGGCTCACGCATTGGGCACTTTAGTCGGTGCTTTTACTGTGGTAAAAATTGCGGCGACCCACGAGTCAAAATTGGCCTACGGCATCAGCGCTTTCTTTCTAGTGGGTGGAATCACAGCGTCTTTTATGATTCCCGCACCAGCTTGGTTTATTGCAGTGGACTTGATCTTGGCATATATTCCCATGGCTTGGCTTGCAGCCAAAACGAACTAAAGTTTTCCGAAACTTAAATTGCTAAAATCTGAACTGATTCGATATTTTCGAACAATGAATGGCAAGAAAGCAGGAAATTGGATCGTATTAGTCATCCACCTGCTTGTGATCCTGCTCTACCACAATTTGGCCTATACTGGTCATTACGGCTATGACGACATGGAGTATGCCGAAGCCGCTGTAGAACTCCTTAACGGTGAGCCTAATTTCACCGACCACTTCGCACATAGATTATCCATTACAGCTCCCACGGCTGCAGCCTTTGCGCTGGTGGGAGTAAACGATACAGGAGCAGCTCTACCCGCTTTACTCTTTAGTTTTCTCATCGCCATTCTGCTTGCTGCTTTACTTTGGAAAAAGGGGCCAATCGCTTTAGCAATAGGTCTATCTCTGGCCTTGCTCCCTCAATGGTTTCTGTTCTATACCGACAAGCTTATGCCCGATATGGCAGTGGCATTTTTCGTGTTCGCGGCGGTTACTGCTTATTGGTTTGGCATCACAAAATCCAAAAGTCACACAAGAGGTTTTGCTTTCGCGTTTTCCCTCTCGCTGCTTCTAGGATTTTTAGCAAAAGGAACAATAGTCCTCGCGCTACCTTGGGTAATCGTCATTTTGCTAATCGATCTTTTTCAGAAAAGAGAAAAGACCTTTTGGATAACAGCCATTGGCTCGGGAGTGCTTCTTCTTGGTGTATACTTCTTTGCGACTTGGTGGATGACTGGATCGATTTCCAGTCGATTTTCAGCCATTGCTGGCAATGCGTATTTAAACGCCTGCAGTTACTCAGAGCTGCCAGCCAGCTTCCTTTTCGAACGTGTAGCCAAAGGTTTCTGGGAGATGGGAATTAGGGATGGACTTCTTCCTGGAATGATTTTTCTCTTGGCTGGTTTAATTGGAAAAAAATTCAGACTGATTGATGTTAAACCCTCCCTCCTGACCTATTCGCTCTTGACAGGGTTGGTCTTATTGCTGTCGGCCAATTTTACGACCATATCTCCTACTTCGTATAACCCGATGTGCCTGGACGTGCGGCACTACCTTTTTCTAACGCCCATTCTGGCCTTGCCTGCGGCGCTCATTTTCATTCGATTTGTTTCTGAAGGTCAGAATAGAATTGTCCTTCCGTTGATTGGACTCGTTTTCGCAATGATCGCTTACCAAATTGATCTAAAAGGATTTGAAAAACTCTGGCTACCATTGCTCATTGTGCTGTTTATTGGAGCGATTCCCATTGTAGCCAAGAAGGCGAGTTTTATATTCCCTGTTATGGTTTTTGGAATTATGCTCATTATTCCCTGGGAGATGTTTTCGTATTCGGATCAAGTGAAATACCCCGAACAAAAAACGTGGACAATCGAGCAATTGGAGAAACTCGAAAGTGGGTCAACCGTCTACACCAGCCCTGTTCAAGAAAGGCTAACGCGGTATTACCTCGGTTTTGACACCACAACTATCAAAGTGCAGCGCTATTCTGTTTTAGAGAAAACCACTGAAACCTCAAATCAAAGTTTTCTTCTGTTCAATCCTTATACACTCCAACTTTCTGGATTGAGCGATGACGGTTTGCCGTATACTGCTCGGCATCCCGACGAGACTGCAACACTCATTGCACGGGATGAAGAAACACAGATGGAGCTCTATCAAATTGCTAAAGTTGTGTCTCCCCGAAACCAAGGAACAGCCTTGGTGTTTATCGATGAAGATTTTGAGGATGCCAATTCAGAATTGGAATTCAATCAAGATAATTTTACCGAAAGAGCTGAAAGGTCAGCTTATACCCTCGGAGAATATTCTAGCACCTTTCGAATGCCATATGACTCTATCTCCGCCTTCGCGGAAAAGCATGCGTTTGTTTTGATCGATGTGGATGTTTATGCGGAGGAACGCGCCACACCTCGAATTGCAATAGTGATAGAAAAAGACGGAGAAGTCTTCTTC
>Ga0222653_1001446_pt1 | contig 11691 bp, 10 predicted proteins | sample AntAcemetagen419_FD_179856 | JGI IMG/M metagenome (GOLD analysis project Ga0222653, IMG submission 179856) | Saline water microbial communities from Ace Lake, Antarctica - #419 | ecosystem: Environmental > Aquatic > Non-marine Saline and Alkaline > Saline | place: Antarctica: Ace Lake...
ATTGGCAGAGGACACCGAATGGTGGACCACAAATATTTGCTGGAGCGCGTCTAATAGCTGCTCAATTCCCACATAGCCATCTTCCGGACCAGTCAGAAACGCAATTCGATGAGCGATTCTATTTTTGTCCCGGTTTTGTCCCTGTCCAGCACCTGAATAACCGGGAACAAAGGGAACTAAACAGGAACAACCAGAATGGCCTAAATCTTGACCAGTAAAAGGGATACACGTAAGTGCTGGTTTACAATTACTTTCCTTCAGAAGGGGTGGTGAGATTCCCCCTCTCTCCGCTTTTTACCAATGCGGTTCTTAAAAACTGTGTTGGTTTATGTTGGTAACATCATTATTTTCTCCCTTTCGGAAAATGTGTTTCCATTCTGATTCCTGCCTGCCTGCTGTGTTTTAGTTGGCAGGTATTTCTTTTAAACGCAGCCTTCACGGATCGCTTCTGCCTCTCGACTCCCCTGCTTTTCTCCAGGAAACAGCCCCCCTTCTATCAATTTTACTGTCAGTCTTCACTGTCTATTTTCGACTTGACCGCATCGCGCCATTCAAAATGATGTGCTTTTACCTGCGTCGCGCGCGAGAACATTACCGGTTCAGCTGAAGCCCTTGAACTTCTGAGGAAATCAGCACTATAAAATCCGCTCGTTTCAGCAAGATTTTCAAAAACGCTGCTCACCTGCACCTCAGTTATCAAACGACATCGCACGCCCATCGCACGACCTCACCCCGCCTTCCCATAGCTTCATGAAGGCTTCCCAAACTATCACGTGTCGTTCGCAAGAAAAAATCGCTACTTCCCATTGACGGCCCCACGCCGTTAACGATGATCTGCAGCACCAACGTTATATTTTTATCCCAGCCACGGGTAGGCCAGGATACACATCCGGGCCGAGCGCAGCGAGCAGGAAACTGACGGATCGACTCACAAAAACAAAGCATGAAACCATTTTCACAAAAGTAGGGGCGGGACCCATGTGTCCGCCCGCAAACCAACCAGTATCCTGATCAGAAGATATACAATGCCATCAAATCGGATCGAATCAGCGAGAGCCCCCGTTTAAAATAGGAAACAATAAAACCAAAGCAACCCAACGGCAAGCAAATTCTATCAGATACCACCGCCCCCACGCAGATGAACAATCAGCAGCATTCCTGCTACGACTCTCCACAGAAGCATACCCTGACATCATTCTGAGAAAAACGGTGACGAATAAATTGCCACTCGCATTGTTTCCTTCCTGAGTTTGTGATCTGTTAGGATCTTTTCGACCACGAACCACACGAAAGCAATTCGGGGTTGGCACTTCCAACAGAAGGTGCGAGAGAACGCGAGCAAATTCACAACAACGGGACAAATCGCTATTTTTGTAGGGGCGAGACCCATGTGTCCGCCCGCCTGGCGACGTCCAATCCCAAATCACTCCTGAAAGGGAACCCGAGAGAACCCCCACGCGATGAGAAACAAACAACACCGATACCGCAGGTAGCAACTTAGAGCTACCCCAACATCATACTACTAACAATCGATCTTGAACAAAGTCGTGACCCGCGTTGAGTGCCACCGAACGCGACCAGACGGAGCCGTACTCGGAAAACTGAATCGGCAGCAGATCGCAAAGCTCGTCGGTCTGGCTCCACTGGTTCGGGACAACGGCAAGTTCAAAGGACAAAGAAGGACATGTGCTGGCAGGAGTCATATACGGCGCGTGCTTTACATGGCAACATTAGTAGCCACCCGCTGGAACAGTCGCATCAAAGCGTTTTATCTTTCCTAATTGGAAAGATAAAACCGAAGAAGCTTGCCATTACAGCCTGCATGAGAAAGTTTCTCACCATCCTGAATTCGATGATGAAAAATAACCAGACGTGGAATCAAAATCGGATTACCTTTCGACACAGTCGCTGTCCCCTTTTACTCCACCTCAACCTATTCTGTCTTACTCCTTAGTCCAAGTACGATCAAACAACGTGCCATCTGACAACCTGATTTTATAAATAAAGCCATAAAATGTTTGTCCATGTATATAATCGCAAGACTCATCGACATAGTCCTGATACTCTTTTTTTGAGCAAATGATCTTATCACGTCCCCAAATTCCAATAAATCCATCTGTGGCGTTTCCAAAATTATATTGCCCCTGACTCTCTACTCGCCAAATGGGCAGTCCATCATTATCTACCATGAATACATTTCGACCAATCCCTTCCTTATCCAGTTCCTTTATTACGCTGGTATACGGATCATCTGGTCGCATGAATTCAGGATCCCAGGCATTAAAAAGAAGAACCGACCCACAGTTAGCTACTTGTATTCGACGTTGAGATAGAGATAAATCAGGTATATACATCATTACGCTCCTACAAAATAGATAATTATTAAGGAAGAATAGAACCTAAAGGGATTGGGTCACCAAAATACTCTGAAATACCAAATTCCAAGCGCTTGAATTGAAGGCCTCCATTTTGATTAACACCAAAATTGGGTTGTGGCCCAACTTGTCCCGCACGTAACGGATAGTTAACTGGAAGGACATTATAGGGGTCAGGAGTCATTTACTAGGCGAGGTCTTCCGCGGGGGCGGGTGGTGCTTTCCAGTGAGAGTTTCACAGCCGTGTTGCTGGTCCATTTTTCATTGCCGAAGGGGGTGCCTCTCACGATACATTTTCTGATGGCGGACAGCTCTGCGTCGGACTGGGGTTTATTCACCAGCGCCCGCCATTGTCGCGGCAGCCGTGGATTCTTCACCGTCGCCAGCCATTCCGGCGTGGCCTGTTTCTGCTGCCGGGCCCAGGCGGAACCGTACTCCCACTCCTCTGCCTGCTTGACCAGATTCGCCCGCAACGGGTTGCGTTCCACATAACGCACACGGTCAGTAAATGGTCGTCTGATTGAATCGGGAACGACTTGAAGCGTCCCTGGTAGAGGTGACCGGTGCCGCCGGTTGCATAGTGAGCGTGCCAGCGCATGGTGTGGGTAACGGTGAGCAATCGGAAGAAGTCCGTCAACTGGGTATCCGTCGTGGGACGTACAACAAAGTGCCAGTGATTGGGCATCACCGACCTCGCAAAGATCGGCAGCGGATTCTTCTGCCACGTCTCCACCACCAACCGCATGAACGCAGCATAATCGTCCGGCTTCTCAAACAGAGTCAGCCGCGCAACAGACCGGTTCAGCACATGAAACACCTCACCGGCAGGACAAATTCGTTTGGATCTAGGCATGCCCCAAGTCTAGCAGAAACCAGTGAGAATGACAAGAGAAAAGAGTCCTGACCCCGTTTATACACTCATAGCCTAACGTAAATGGAAATCGGAAAATGACAGTGCCATTCAGTCCTGCCCCTTTTTTAGTCTGTAATTATTGAAACTGTAGTCCATAGCAGTAATTCTGAAGTTTGTAAATAAGTAGTAAAGCTCGGATATGACCAAGATTCACTTATCATCCAATTCAGAAGTGTTTGGGACTGGTATAGAGATAATTGAGAAAGGTCATTAAGAAGATGATCAAAATCTCCAGCTTTTTTAAAGTCTCTCGAAAGAAGCTTAGAGGCATGACCAACGATTGAATCACATCGAATTTCGGCCTCGCCAAGTATGGATGCAGCATTATCACTCTCCCATTCAAGTTTATGTAAAACTGAGCGATCTTGTTTACAAGCCTGATATAAAGATGGAATTTCATCTAAAAGAAATTCAAGAAAGTTTATATTTTGCTTATCCACCTGAGACTTTATCCTTCGCCGTAAGTAACAATTTTACCATACCTTTCAATCAAGAATTCACCATTTTTTCGAGTCCATTGTTGCATGTCTGTATACACCCTTGTCCCCTGCTGCTTCAGAAATCAGAACTCTCGACTATCAAGAGTTTGACTCATGAATCAGCCGGTGATCATCTGGGCGCTACGTTTTTAAAACAATTTACCACTCACCGGCAGGCGCTACGTTTTCTGGCCGGTGTTTATAATGTGGATCGGAGTCTGAAATTCGCTGCTTGTCGATGTTTTCTTTTAGTGGTGACGCCCTCATTTTGCAGCTCTGGATGTGAGCCGCTAGTTGCCTGTCGGTCTCACTCCTCTGTTCTCAGCTTTGGGTGGATGGGTAGCGTAGGGATTCAGTGACGGTTGTGTCTCGATCATAATCTCGGCTGTGCTACAAGGTCAGCAGGCGTGCCTTCAAAATGATTCACACCAAATGACCACATCAAACACCAAGTTGCTGTAAAGCTGTTGAAGTCTGCTGGACGATAAAAAGCAAATACTTTCAGATTCGTTTTGTGGTCACTTTGATCACACTTACCGATAAGTGATCCACGGAAAAAAACGAAACCTTACAGTCATCAATTGTCGTTACGAATTGAGTTTGAGATTCAGATGAAGCTGATTCGCCTGTTTTTGATCGCCTTGTTGCTGCTACCATGCCCTGTCTGCTGGGGACATGGATTCGCCGCGATGGGGGATGCGGCAGATGACGAATTGGAAACGCAACTTGTGGCTCCTGCCTGTTGTGCGCACTGCTCTCATGCACGACAGACTCCAGAAAATGAGCCAGTACAAAAACATCACGAACAGCATGATTGCCCCTGTTCCTGCCATATTTCAGAGAATGTTTTCGCGCAAACGACGCCTGCGGTGCACCTGCGTGGCATCACGCTGCCTCTGAGTATCGTCGTTGATCTTTGTTGTCATTCAACGCAAACCGTTGTTTCTAAATACAGCAACACTGCTGCCGCCAATGTGCCCATGACACGACCGTTGCGCATATAGCCATTGCTTACCGAGCCGCGCTGGCCCACTGCGTGACCTGCTCACGTCAGAATCCCTTTTTCTGCTCGTCTTTCCACATTGGTATGCAGTTTGCATTGAAGAACCGGTACCACAATTTCGTCGTTCATCCATGTGTTGCATGAGCAAGCGACTCTGACTTCCAGGACAAATCAGAGGAAAAGAATCACAGCCATCAGCAATGTGCAGACTCTGGCACGTGCGAGTCAGTCAATCGTCGACAGTAGAGCATATTGAAAAAAATACAATTCCAGAATACATAGAAGGAGTATCAATCTCATGTTCAAGTTCTCAGCAAGCGTTTTGCACAAGCGAAAAGGAATTCCACTATTAGTGATCTGTGCCTTCGCCACCACATTCACAGGTGTCGGCACGGCACAGGAAGTCCAGCGGGTTGCCTCACTCAGCAAGGTGGAAACTTCTCGGGCTGCTGCGTCGAAGCAGAACAAATATACGTTCATCATGTTCTGGAAGAATCAGGATGATGCGACCAAGGCGATGTGGAACAACTTACAGCAGAATTTGTCGGATAAAACAGATAAGACCACGGTCGTTGCCGTCAACACCAATGATCCTGCGGAAGCGAATCTGGTCAAAGAGTACGGCGTTTCCCGGGCACCGATGCCTTTAACGCTTGCCTTGGCACCGAATGGCGCCATCACCGGATCGTTCGTGAAACAGATCAACGCCGACTACATCGATCAATCGTTCGTCTCACCCGCAAAATCGCGTTGCATGTTGACATTGCAGAGCCGAAAAATGGTCCTGTTGTGTGTGAGTCCGGCAGCAAACGCTCAAATGCCAAAAGGTGTAGAGAATTTCAAATCGATCCCCTGTTATAAAGATGTCGTCGAAGTGGTCACATTGTCTGCGGGAGAGTCTGCAGAGGCTTCGTTTCTGAAAGAACTGGAAGTTCCGCAGCAGAATAATTACACCACCGTTGTGTTCATGGCGCCTCCCGGAGTGATGGTGGGTAAATACACGGGAAGTGTGACGCAGGATCAGTTGATCGCGGAATTGAAGAAGGCGGGAAAAAGCTGCGGCGTCGATGGATGTAAACACTGTAAATAGCACATCACACCAGGTAAGGAGAATTATCTCATGACTATGAGATCGATCATATGGAAAGAACTGCGGGAGCGTCCGACCGCAATGATTGCCAGCCTGCTGGCGATCGTGTTGAGTGTGACCGCTCTGGTTGCCATTCGCAACGTGACGATTTTCTCGGAAAAAGAAGTCGCCGGCAAGCTCGATAAGCTGGGCGCGAACGTGCTGATTCTACCCAAGGGTGTCACGCTGCAGGATTACTATTCTGCGGACATGCAAGCGGAAACCATTCCGGAAGAACACGTCGCTGAGTTGGCGCTTTCCGGCCTGACGGGAGTCGAAGCCATTTCACCCAAGCTGTGCGTTCCGATTACCATTGAAGGGCGCAATGTCATCCTGACGGGAATCCTTCCCCAGGCTGAGGTCCAGAAAATGGCATCGTGGCAGGGAGGCATGCTCTTCAAGAAGCACGAAGGCTGCAAAGCAAAAATAAACGTGGTGGATGAAAAGTCCGATGCGCCGGAAGCACTGGCGGAACGTCGTTCACTGCAGGATCTAGGCGAAAACGAAGTTATTCTCGGCTCTGACTATGCAGCCACGAATGGACTGGCTCCCGGCGATTCCCTGGAGTTACTGGGTGAGAAGTTTGCGGTACTGACCACACTGCCTGAAACAGGGACAGTGGATGATGGACGCGTCTTTGCGCATTTGCATACGGTGCAACGGCTCACAAAATCAGGTGAAGTGGTCAATATCATCGAAGTGGTGGGTTGCTGTGAAGATGTGGCGAACGGTCTGGTTTCTAAGATGCAGACCATTCTGCCGGATACCAAAATTGTCACCATTGCAAATGTGGTGGAGACACAGATTTCGATTAACCGCATGATGACCAACTTGTCGTATCTGTTCCTGGCGATCCTGATTGCTGTTGGCGGAGCGAGTATGGCCAGTGCCAGCTTTGCGAACGTGATCGAACGTCGTCGTGAAATCGGCACACTGATGGCATTGGGCGCGACGCCGCGTTTCGTGACACAGCTCTTCCTCGCGAAAGCAGTTTTGCTTGGCCTCGCAGGCGGATTGACGGGTTACATCGTGGGCAGCGTGCTCGCCGTGTTTCTGGGACCCGCTTTTGCAGACGTGTCCGTTCTGCCCATTCCCAGCTTAGCGTTGGTGGCTGCGGGAACGGCGGTTCTGGTCACACTGATTGCCAGTTATTTCCCGGCGCGTCAAGCGGCTAAGCTTGATCCCTGTATTTGCTTCAAGGAGGTCTAATCAGATGTTACAGTTAGAATCGGTTCGTAAAGTATATCGTAAGAAGCAAGACGAAGTGGTCGCGTTGGATACCGCAAACCTGGAAATTCCGCGTGGCGATTACGTCGCCATCATTGGGCCCAGCGGCAGTGGAAAAACCACGCTGCTGTCTATTCTGGGCGCGATGTCGGCTCCCTCGGAAGGTCGCATTCTGCTCGACGGCGAATCGGTTTACGATTTGCCCATCAACGCACGTGCTGAGTTACGGCAGAATAAAATCGGGTTTGTGTTTCAGACGTTCAACCTGATTCCCTATCTGACCGCGATGGAAAATGTGCAAATTCCGATGCTGCTGGCAAATAAGCATCAAGGGCAGCAGCAGCAAAAGGCGGAAGAATTGCTTCACAAAGTTGGTCTGCAAGATCGCCTGCATCACAAACCGGCGGAATTGAGTGTCGGTCAGCAGCAACGCGTCGCGCTGGCACGCATGCTCGCCAACGATCCGGCGATCATCCTCGCCGATGAGCCAACGGGAAATCTTGACCCTGCGACGAAAGAGCAAGTTATGTCGTTCCTGGCGCAGTTCAACGAGGAAGGCCGGACCATTGTGATGGTGACGCACGATTTATCCGCCGCCGAATGTGCGAAACGAACCCTGACGTTAACCGACGGGACGATTCATTGTGAATCGGAAGACAGTTTACTGATCTCAGCGTAAGCCTGTTTTACCTGTTTCAATTCCACCTCGGGTGTTCTCATGAAATTGAGCGTGCCCGAGGTTTTTTGTTTGCTGAAATAGTTGTGTCGGCACCACTTTTAACCGGCGGTTAGCGTCGTGCCGCTCACTTTGCCTCAACCTGTACCTGCACTTTCATTTCATTTTCCCCCGTTGGAATGGTGACCCGCTGCAGTACGTGATAACTGGTGAGGGAGCAATAATCGTACGTCTGCAATGTCCTCGTCTTTTCATTGATCAGGTCCTTTAATTGTTCCAGACCAACTCCTACGAGGTAATCAGGTTTGTTGAGTTGCGCAGCGATAATTCCCTGACCCGGAATTCCAAGCAGCGTAAATGATCCGTCTGCAGCAGACAGGAATCGCTGGCGCATTGGTCGTACGCTGGAAGAAGAGTCGCCTTGATAACGCAGATATTGAAGGGCGTTTGGATTTGTACGCAGCGGGAAATAATCAAACCGGGCATTCGGAATGGGTTTGCCCGTCTGCTTTTCTGTGATCGTTCCGTGAATCATCACTCCGCGACGTAGTTTCACATCCAGTGATGTCGGCTCCAGTCCTGCAGGCTCTGCCAGGCGAATTTCTGTTCTAAAGTACGGCTGATCTCGTTCAGGGATTACGTTCAGAGTTAACTCACTATTGCGGGGCAGGCCCTCGATACGGTATTTGCCATTGGCGTCCGTCATGCAGTCAAGATCGACGTTGCGGAGATGGCTGATTTCAAACCCAGGTCTCTTAATGCGGGATGCAACCCGAAATACCGTGATGCGTGCTGCAATCGGTGCGCCGGATTCCCGGTCGCTCACAACGCCTTCGACGATGAGATCTGGTTCCGCAACCCGCTTGAAATCGGCACCGTAGTAAGTGGCATCAACGGGGCCACGAATCGCAATGGGTCGTGCTTGAACCGGCTGCATGTTTCTGGTCACCACCGCAATCAGCTGAGTGGCGATGCCGGGGCCTTCAATTTTCAAAATGGCGAGTCGGTCCTCTCCGATGTTCGGAATTTGAAAGCGACCTTCGCGATCTGTTTTGAATCGCGTTGGGATGCCGGGGGTATAGGCGGTCAGATGTGTTTTTTCCGGAAACTGTCCCTGCGTGGAACTATGGCTGTCTTGCAGAATATTGTTTTCGTAAGCGGGTAACTGTCCCTGCTTGCGAAGTTCGGGCAGCTCGTGCAGCCAGCGATCGACGGCGCCCGCTTCCGCAGACCAGAGTGATACCAGCGACACGCTGAGACCAGCGATTCCCAGACCTTCCTGATTTACCAACTGACCACGAATCGGCGACGTGTTTTTCCTGAGAGTGATTTGCAGTGGTTTGTCATGCGGGTCATCAACGGTTGAGATCCATTCTGGCGCGTACCCTGGTGCTGTGGCCACGATGACGGTACCAGGGCTGGAACCGGAAAGACGTCGTGGCTGACGCGCTTTGCGCTCGCGATGATATCGAGTCCACCAGTCATCAAATTCCACACGGAACGTGCCGTCTGCATTTGTACGAACTTTCTTGAGTGATTTGTGAGACGAAATAACGCCGTCAGAATCGACGCTGGAACGTTCATTGCTCGAATGGACGACATTAATTGTGGCACTGTCAATCGGTTGTCCTTGCGAGTCGACAACGCGGCCCGTGTAGACGAAATGTTGATCCGCGGGTGTCTTGGCTGTGCCTGTTTTGTCAGCTACGTCAGCCTTCTGAACGGAGACGCCAGGGGTTTGAGGTTGAGTGGATGTTGCATTCTGCGATACATCATCTTGCTGATTTGATTCGACATGCTCGGCGACCGCCAGTGAGACCGTGCCCAAGGCAGCCGTGATGGCGAGTCCCACCGACACGGCGACGATGAGTGACAGAATAAGTTTACTCAAATGCGTCACTCGACTGCGGTGTTCATCCAGCAGCCCGGCCACACGCTGTTCCAGTTTCCAGCGAGACGTAAACAGGCCGACTGTGCCGGGAATCGCACGCGGAGACTTCAGGAGTTGCGCCAACTTCAGCAGTGTGAGGCTATATGCGGAAGCGTCGGTGGAAGCCAGCACATAGTTGTCGCAGACTTCTTCGCGCGCCCGGGCAACCTGTCGGTTCAATACTCTGACAAACGGATGCATCCAGAACAGGGTACCGATGACGTTTTGCAGCAACACCATCAGTTGATCGCGACGCGCAAGATGAGCCGCTTCGTGGACGAGTATACCACGCAGTTGTTCCGCGTCGATCTCAGTCAATAAGGACTCCGGTAACACAACTTTCGGGAATCTGATCCCCGCAGCAATCGGCCCCGAGATCGTTTTCGAAAATGCCAGTTGCGGAACGCTTCTACTCTGATCAGCGCCCACTGCCAGCCATGCCTGATGAAATAACGCCGCATACTGCTCGTTGGTATTCGGCTGCGTTGATTTCAACAACAGTGACAGGCGATAGCATTTCACAGTCAGTTGAATCAGTAATAGAAGTGCCCCGAACGTCCAGATCATGAGCCCCGGCGGTACAACATACCGCAGGAGTCGCCCCAAAATTGTCAGAGATAGTTCACCCAGTGGCGTCAACGTCTCCGCGGCGACTGATACAGCATTCATTGATTCAACGGGGTTTTGTGGATTGTGTTTTTTGTCCGAATTTAACTTTGCAGAAGATGCTGCAATGTGTGGCGCTTCCTGCAGTCCGAGTTGTGAGGAAGTATTTTGTGCCGAAACGCCGGGGACAATCAACGGGATCTCCGACTGTCCTTGTTCAAGTACAGGAGTCTCGTAAAGCAGCGAAACAGAAATCAGACTCATTCGGGACGACTGAATCGCCGCAGAGAAGAAGGGACACAGCAAGATCAGAATCAACGCAGAACAGAGCCACCAGTAACGGGCTACGGGGGACCGACGTAAAAGGAGACCAATCACTAAGGCACAGGCTGCGATAAAACTGACTTGAATTAACACATTGATGATCCAGAGCAGGACCTGATCACTGGGGCTCCCCATCAAGTGGTTCATGATTTCTTTCCCCGTTTCCTGGTTGGTGTTTGTTTTGCCTCCGCTTGTGCTACCATTTTGCGAATGCGCTCCGACTCATCACTTGTCAGCCCCCGATATTCAATCAACGCGGTGACCAGATCCTCTGGCGAACCGGCAAACAGGCGATCCACCATTTGGCTGACCTTCATTCCCAGTGATGCTGCTTTCGGGCGTGCCGCCGAGTAAACAAAAGTTCGACCCTGATTACGATGCTGCAACCAGCCCCGTTCCTCTAGCCGTACCATCATCGTCAGCACCGTATTTCTCGCCAGCTTACGTTTCTCTTCCAGGATCTCCCGTACTTCCGTAACGGTGACCTCACCTTGCGCCCAGATGATTTCCATGATCTCGCGCTGGGCCGCAGTGAGCGGAGAGGCATCTTTCGCAGCCATTTCATTATTCTCATTCATAAGGGTGATTCTAAGATCAAATTAAACAGATCAACTACATAGTGTAGTTATTGTGACTACTAATTGTAGTTGTGTCAAGCAGATTCCAAATTTCCGAAGTTTTTTTCGAGAGCATGATTCTGTCCGCACTACATCCTGAGTGCCGAGCCGCTCACTTTGGGCAGTCGATATTCGTTATTCTGGTAAAGATCGATGTTCTCTGCGCATTGACTATCGATAGACGTATGACCGTTGAAGGCTACGATTTTTTCATTCCGTCTTGACTACAAAATGATTCCAAATTTCGCTAAGATATTGAGCCGCAGATTATTAACGAAACCAAAGGCACTACAGGATGGCAAAAAAGCAGCAACCGAAGAATCAGCACGAACGCACGCGTGTGGATCATGCCACGGAAATTGCCGAGGATTACGTCGAAGCGATTGCCGAGCTGATCGAAGAGCAAGGCGTC
>Ga0222653_1001449_pt1 | contig 11668 bp, 11 predicted proteins | sample AntAcemetagen419_FD_179856 | JGI IMG/M metagenome (GOLD analysis project Ga0222653, IMG submission 179856) | Saline water microbial communities from Ace Lake, Antarctica - #419 | ecosystem: Environmental > Aquatic > Non-marine Saline and Alkaline > Saline | place: Antarctica: Ace Lake...
CCTTCTTTGTTTATGTTAAATCTCACTTCCTTCGTCTCTTTCATCTCTTTCGTATTTGATTAATTAGGTGGGCTGTCGCCTGGACGTTTTTAAGTCCAGGCTCAATTTCCAGTCGACTATTGGCATCGATACCCGCTAGTCCGGGCAGGTCTGATTGTTTGATGCCTTCCATGTCGGAGTCGCCAATACCGCCACTTAAGAAGTATGGCGTGCTGAATGGGTATGGTGCCAGCAGACTCCAGTCAAATTGCTTTCCGCTTCCTCCGTATCCCGAGGTTTTCGTGTCAAAAAGAAAGAGGTCGACATAGGGCTCATAGGTTTTGAGTGCCTCGAAGTCAATGGAATCAGAAACCGAAAAAGCTTTAATCACTTTTATTCCTTTTTCGCAGATGATTTGGCAATCGGCTGCGGGTTCATTGCCATGTAATTGTGCGTAGGCGAAGCCGTACTTTTTGCAAATGCGCAGCACTTCATCGGTCGTTTCATTCACGAACACAGCCACCGTGGAGATACCAATCGAGACTTTGCTCAGCAATTCGTTCAGCGATTGCTCCTGCACAAACCTCGGAGAAGGCGGGTACAGGATAAAACCCATCAAGTCGGGGCTGAGTTGGCTAATCATCTCGGCGTTCTCAGGTTCGCGCATCCCGCATATTTTTACGTGCATGCTCATCGGCTTAAAACTTCTTTGATCAATCGAGCGCAGGCGTCTTCGGGATGGCCATGCTCCATGAAATAGCCTCCGATCAGAAAGCCATCGTAACCGACACTCTTCAACCGTACGATCGCATCTGCATTGGAGATTCCGCTTTCGCTAATCTTGATAAAGTCGGTTGGGATGTGCTCAGCCAGGGCAATACTCGTTTCGATATCCGTCGTGAAGTCGCGCAGGTCGCGGTTGTTCACCCCGATGATATCGATGTATTCCGAAGCGTGTGAGTCGATTTCTTCTTTGCTGTGCACTTCCAGCAGCACTTCCAGACCCAGACCCTTGGCCACTTGAGCCAATTGCTTACAGGTCTTCGCATCAATTGCCGCTGCGATCAGCAGAATGCAGTCTGCGCCGATGCTCTTGGCTTCGATCACTTGGTATTCCGAGAGTATAAAGTCTTTGCGCAGGATCGGGCAAAAGTTAAATTTTCGCGCGACCTCCACATCTTTATTGCTTCCCGAAAAGAACTTGGCGTCGCTCAAGACACTCAATGCAGAAGCACCCGCTTGCATATATCCGATGCTAAGTTGCTCCACATCGATGTGCTCGTGTATCATTCCCTTGCTGGGAGAGGCGCGCTTGATCTCCGCGATGATTCCCACCTTATCGGGCCGCGAGAGGTAGCCACTCATCGACACCGAATCAGTCTCGTAGAAGATGCTTCGCTCGAGCAATTTGATCGGACGCAATTCCTTCGCTTCGGTAACTTCTTTGCGCTTGTGTACCAGTATTTCTTCTAAAATTGTCATAGTGAGAGGAGTGTTGTTAATGTGTTTTTTGCTTTTCCGCTGTGCAAGGATTCTTGCGCCAGCGCGAGGCTTTCTTCTAGGTTGAGGTCTTTTCGATCGCAGGAAATCGCCATAGCGCTGTTGGCACAGACCACGGCATTTTGCGCAGCTGTTCCGTTTCCATCCAATACGCTGATGAATATGTCGGTCGCTTCTTTTACCGTGCTGCCACCATAAATAGATTCTTGGCTCAGCGCTGCCGTACCGAATTCGGTCGGACTCAGCATCTCTTCTTTTTCGGGACTCAACACTTTCACATCAGAGGTCAAAGAGATCTCGTCGTATCCGTCGAGCGAATGCACGATGCGGTAGTCAATATCAGTCTCCTGATAGATGTAGTTATAGAAGCGCAACAGCTCCATGGAAAACACCCCCACCAATTGTTTGTTCGGACGAGAAGGGTTGACCATCGGGCCGAGCATATTGAAAAACGTGCTTACACCCATACTGCGTCTGATGGGCGCTACAGCTTTCATAGCTGGGTGAAACAAGGGGGCGTGCAAGAAGCAGATGCCAGCCGTATCAATCTGTTTTTTGAGGGTGTCAGCATCATCGGAGAATTGATACCCCAGATGCTCCATCACATTGGAAGAACCACAAGAAGAACTCACGGCGTAGTTGCCGTGCTTGGCCACTTTTACGCCCGCACCTGCTGTGATAAATGAGGCCAGCGTAGAGATGTTGAAAGAGTCTTTTCCGTCGCCACCGGTGCCGCAAAGATCAATGGGGTCAAAGTCACTGAGGTCGATCGGACGAGCCAGTTCGAGAAGGGCTTCCCGAAATCCGCTGAGTTCTTCGACCGTAATCCCTCGAACACGAAAAGTGGCTAGAAAAGCGGCGATCTGAAAGGGATCGAATTGCTCTTCCGATATCTCCGTCAAAAGCTGCTTTGACTCCTGGCGACTTAAGGTGTTGTGCGCAAACAAGTATTCAAGCGTCTGTTTCATGTTCATAGTTTGCTGAAATTTTCAATCATGAGATTTCCCTGCGGGGTCATCACACTTTCGGGGTGAAATTGAATGCCATATGCCCGAAGTCCTGTTGCGTCAAATGCCATGATGTCGCCCGCCTCGTCTTCGGCAGTCACGGTTATCGTGTCGGGCAAGTTTTGTAGGCTCACCTTCCAAGAGTGGTAGCGACCCGCATCGAAGGTGCTTGGTACTCCTTTGAAAATTAGGGAGTCTGAGCATTGCACGATGGGGGTATTCACACCGTGAAAGACCTTTGGCATATTCTCTAGTTGTGCGCCCAGATACTCAGCAATGGCCTGATGTCCCAGACAGATCCCCAGCATGGGAATGTGGCTGATATGCTTCGCGATAATGGCGGGCATATTGCCAGCCTCGGCTGGTATTCCTGGACCAGGGGAGAATAGAATCCGATCGAATCGCCCTGCTTCGTCCACACTTATTTTATCGTTGCGGTGTACTTCATGCGGCACTTTGAGCTGTCGCAGAATGTGCACCAGGTTGAAAGTGAAGCTGTCATAATTGTCCAGTACTAGTGTGCTCATATCTCTTCCGCTTTTACGATGGCTCTGCGCATGGCGGCCACCTTATTGTCTACTTCTTCCAATTCGCCTTGTGGCTGACTTGCTACCACCACACCAGCTCCAGCTTGGTAGGTGAGGACATTGTTCTTGCTCAATACAGAGCGTATGATGATGGCGTGGTTTACGGAGCCATCAAATCCGAAGAAGCCAATGGCTCCTCCGTAGAAATTCCTTGGTTGCTTTTCTTGCTCATCGATGATCTGCATCGCCCGATATTTTGGTGCCCCAGAAAGGGTGCCCGCGGGGAAGGTGTCCGCAAATATTTGCAGACCACTGCGGTCTTTCATCACCTCTCCGCTCACCTTGCTCACCATGTGGATTACATGCGAGAAATACTGGATCTCCGCACATTCTTCCACTTCCACGTTGTTGGTATTGCGCGACAAATCGTTTCGCGCCAAATCCACGAGCATGATGTGCTCGGAATATTCTTTGGGGTTTGCTTTGAGTTCCTCCGCGGCAAGTGTATCCTCCTCGGCATCGCCCGTTCTTCGTGCGGTGCCCGCAATGGGGTCGATGAAGGCTCGGCCATCCCTTACCTGCAACTGCGACTCAGGGGAAGACCCGAAAATTTTGAACTTGCCGTAGTCGAAATAGAAGAGGTATGGGCTCGGGTTAACGTTGCGCAAGCTTCGGTAAACGTTGAAGTCATCTCCTTTGAAAGCTTGATTGAATTCCCGCGACACGACCACTTGAAACACATCACCCCGCTGACAGTGCTCTATGCCTCGCTCGACCATAGTCTTAAATTCCTGCGGACTGTTAGCGCAGGATTCTTCGCCGATGGTTTTAAATGAGAATTGAGCACTGCGGTTGACTTGCAGCAAGGATTTCAACTGAGCAATGTCGCTGTCATTTTCGGCCAATGGGCTCGTGTCGTGTTTCACGATGTAGAGCTCATTCTTAAAGTGATCGATCACAATGACGTAGCGAAAGAGCTGGTACTTGAGGTCGGGGTTGGCTTTGTTCTCTGTCGATTTTTCCCTCAGCTCCAGATCTTCGAAGTACTGAAATGCTTCGAATGAAGAGTAACCGAAGAGCCCAGCCGTATCGAACGGAAGGTCGTTTTCTTCGACAGTGAAAGCATTGATGAATGATTGAAAAGCAGGAAGGATAGAGTTCAGACGTTGCGCTTTTTTAGATTCAACATTTCCCTTCGGAAAATGGTAGCTATAGTCTTTGCCAGTGGCTTCAAAACCAGCGATTGCCTCCAGGCAAATGAAACTCAGACTGTCGGACTTCGAGTGGTAGTCTGAACTCTCCAGCAGGTGGCTACTCGGAAAATGGTCGCGCAGCGCGAGATAGATTCCAACTGGAGTGAGCGTATCCGCGAGGAGACGTTCATAGGTGCGGTATATATTGATTTTCCTCATTTTTGGGCATAAAAAAAGCCTGCAAGAAGCAGGCTATATATTTCGTTGTTGTACAAACGGTCAGCTCTTCTCTTCGAGATTGAAGGAAGTCCACCACCAAATATTTTGTACTGTGTTTGTCATAATTGAAATGCAAAATTAGAATAAAGATTCGGACAGGACAAATTATTTCTGTGTTAAGCTTGGGAGATGAAGGTGTTTGTTTGAATGTTCTGTTTTCTGATTGTTCCATATTGCAACAGAAGCCATGCAGTTAATCAATACTGTAACCGAGATTAGCACACATTTGCTAGACATGCCCTTGTTTTGTCACTTCGAGTGATTTTCGATGATAAAGGAATCGAAAAGTGTATCGAGAATTCAAACATGATTCAACTTTGATCAGAGGTTCTCGATACTAATCGCTTCTCGGCAGCGATTCACACGAGTTGACAATTTTCTCGGTCCTCTTGAAACGGACGAGGTACAAATTTCACCATCGCTAAGGCGCTTTGAAAACTCACTCGAACTGAAAGATTACTAATTTCCATAGTAAAGGAAATAGGAATGCGTTGTATAAGTTAGCTTGACGTTAAATGAAATGAGGGAGAAGGCTCTTTCAATTTCTTTAGAAAACAAGGTTAACTCGGTCAAATAAGCACATGCTTATTATAAATTGGAGGTAAATCATTTTACTAATGAAACGAACAATTGCCTTATTAATGTTCTCACTCATTTCCTTTGGAGGTTTTTGTCAAACCAACATTCACAAACCTGAAGAAGTGCCAGATAAAGCTTCTCCTTTTACTGCCCTTGCTTGGGGAAATGAAGAGCACTTGGTCAAGTTTGAAGGGGCATGGTAAGGCTTTGTGGCACTGGATACTTTATCAAAAGATCGGATACTCAATTTTTGTAAATCGGAGCATGGCGACAAGTGGCAAAAGTGTTTTTTAGAAGATCTGGTGGAAGTCTTGCGGGAGAAGAACCATTATCCCAAAAAAGAGGGGGCCCTTACCCTTGAAAAGGATGGGGAAACAATTCATAAGGTCGGTTTGCTTTTGGCTGCGAATAGGCAGAGCGTGAGAAAATAAAACGTTGCTGACAGGATACGACCGTCGTTCTTTCGCACTCAAAGAGGAAGAGGAGATGTCGGCCACGGTTAATTTGAACCACTACCGACCTTGTATTAACAGGCTTTATTCATCACGAAATTTGACCAATATGATGGGCCAAACCACATTGCTGGATCCGATCTTGCTTTCCAAAGACGAGGAGACTTTCAGTCTGGGGCGATCGAAGATTGCCCCAGACCACAATATCATACTTCGGTCAAGTGAATTCGAAGGGCTGCTCAGCAAGGTAATTTAATGGACCAGGATCATCAGCATCCAATCGCGAGGTGTGTTGGATTACATCGACCAGACTTTGCGCATGATCAATAAGGAAATGGACTAAGGTGATCAGATTGTTCCGCAAGATTTAGACATCATACAATAAAAAAAATAGAGTTTCGAAGTCTATTCTTTACGCCATCGTCGAGATTGTTATTTTGAGAATCGGGAACCTTCACTGTCCTAAAATTGAACAATAATTAATACCAATCACTAAAAAGATAAACCATTGGAATATTCTGGGATTTGATGCAAGAAGATGAACTAGAAAAGCAAAAAAAACAGGCAAGCAGTATTGAAGAACGGGTAAGGCTTTTGGAAGAGGAGATGGCCAATACAAAGGCGCTGCTCAGAAAGACATTTGTTGCTCTAGAGACACACTTGGTGAAGGATATAGATGTTGATGGCAAGACAGGTTAGTAAGCCTGCGTGCTAATTCAAGAACATCAAGAAGAACCAACTTTCTTTAGTTGAATTATTCCTAATCGGTTTAAGACTTTCATTATCAAATAAGTTGGGTCAATCTCGTGCCAGCGCACACCACCAAAATTTGGATTGCTACTTCTCTTGTGGTGATTGTTGTGGTAGGCTTCGCCCATCATCAAAAAATCAAATGGAAGAAAGTTCTTGGAGGTATCCTTCAATTGGAAATTCATGTACCCATAGATATGGGCAAACCAATTGATGATAGCCCCATGAATGGGAGCCATTAAAAATACGAGAGGCAACAATAGCCACTGCCACCATTCTGTAGTGAAAAAGTAAAAGAAGGCAACATAACCAACGCCCCAGAGCATACGTGAGACCAACGAGCTCGCAAAGAGATCAAAGCTTTTCCACTGTGGTACATTGGTTGTAAATTTTTCTTCAACCTTGATTCGACCTTTATTAATGTCCTCATAAATTCTCTTTGTTTTCCACATCATGGCAAACAGCGTTTTGTCGTACTTAGGAGAGTGGGGATCTTTTTCGGTATCGGTATACGCATGATGTATTCGATGCATAATTCCATAACCGTAGGCACTCAAATAACTACTTCCTTGAAAAACCCAGGTCAAGACGAACGTAATCTTCTCCATGGTCTTTGACATGGTAAAAGTTTGATGCGCTGCATACCTGTGAAGGAAGAAAGTCTGAAAAAAAAGTCCTCCATACCAGAGAACTAAAATAAAAAGAATGATCGCCATTTTCTAAATTGTATGGTGTTTTGAAATTTATCTTATGTCAGTAAATAGATGAAAATCAACTGGTGATTAACGTGCAAAATCTACGACACATCAATAACACAAAAAGTACTAAACTGTTTGAAAATTAAATGCACTTATCCCTGCTACTCCGCAACTACAAGACTGCTGTAGTCGCTATATTTGCGCCACAAAAAAGAACCAATGACACACCATACTTTTACACTAAACGAAGGCACTGAGTTCATTACACTCGATAAACTCTTGAAGCTGATGAGAGTGGTAGGTTCAGGCGGGGAAGCCCACATGGTGATTCAAGAAGGAATGGTAAAAGTAAATGGCGTAGAGGAATTGCAAAAGCGCAAGAAAATGCGCGTCGGCGACAAAGCCGAATTTAATGATCAACTCATAAAAATTACGGCATGAGCGGAACGCAAAGAACAGCTATTTCGATTGGCGCAGCCGTGGAGATCGTGCTTAAAAAAGACCAGCGAACGGGTGCCTTGACAAAAGGAGTCGTGCAGGATATTCTCACAAAATCTTCATCGCATTCCCATGGAATCAAAGTGCGATTGGAAGATGGACAAGTGGGAAGGGTGAAAAATGTGCTGTGAGAAAATTGCTTTGAAGGAGCTGAATACAGCCTTAACCAGTTTTTTCTAATTGCAGTGCACATTGCATAGCATTTCACATTCTATTAGATTTGATGGCAACCTGAAGCAACAGAGCACATAAGGAGATGTATCCAATGACGGGATCTTTTATGTGGTATCGTTGGATATCGGCAGCCATTAAAAAATGAGACCACTAATTCTATGTCCATCCATTGCCTTCCGTGGTATTTTACAATGCGAGTTAGCATCAATTAAAAAAATGAAATCTACAGCCTTAACAGTACTATTTTTTCTGGGAGGACTTCTTTTCAGTTGTAGTTCAATTCCATCTGTGCCTGATGAACCAAATTTCCAACAATACTATGATCAGTATAATGTGAGTGGTTCTTTTGTGCTGTACGGCCTTGATAGCGATGAATACATCAGATTCAATAAAGACCAACTCGATAAAAAATATACTCCTGCTTCGACCTTCAAAATATGCCATTCTCTTATTGGAATCGAAACGAGAGAAATCGAAGATGAAAACTTTATCATTGAATGGGACAGTGTACCACGGCAAAATCTCAACTGGAACAAAGACACCGACCTTAAAGGGGCTCTTCAAAACTCAACGGTATGGTACTACCAGGAATTGGCAACTAGAATAGGAGGGGACACAATGAAGTATTGGCTTGACAAATTGGAGTATGGCAATGCAGACATATCTGGAGGTATTGAAAAATTCTGGCTCACTGGAGGTCTGCGAATTACACCGAATCAGCAAATCAGCTTTCTTCAAAAACTCGTTCAGAATAACCTACCCTTGAGCCAAAGGACCATGGACATTGTCAAGGACATACTGTTAATGGAAGAGAATCGAGACTATAAACTTTTCGGGAAAACTGGCTGGGGAGTTCAAGACGGCAAAGACATTGGTTGGTTCATCGGTTTCATTGAAGTCAATCATATGACCTATGTTTTTGCCAATTGCATTCAGACAGATGATCCAAACAATCAAAACTTTGCCAAAGCGAGAACAAGCATCGTTTACAACATACTCACTGAATTAGAGCTTATGTAAAGCTGACGCCAACTAAATAGGTGATAAGTTCGCGGGATAGAAATATGTAGAAATCTACAAATGAAAACGAAGTCAAGGATAGCGTCCATATTAAAATCAGATAATTTAGACTTCTCAATTACAGGTTTGCAAACGTTTGATCTATCGGAATTGGACTTAGCGCCTGATCTGGACTTTCAAATCCCTACCAATGTAAGATTGGGTCATTTGGTAGAAAAAGTTGTTTCTGAATTAATCAAGGCATCTACCAACTATAGAGTGTTGTATGAAAATGTCCAGTTTATTGAGGACAAAAAAACCATTGGTGAAATTGATTTTATTCTTGAGGAGATCGAGACCAAGCGATTGATCCATATGGAATTGGCTTACAAGTTTTATCTATTTGACCCAAGCATTTCTTCGCAACCCTTAAACAACTGGATTGGCCCCAATAGGAATGATTCTTTGATCGAGAAATTGGAAAAACTAAAAGGGAAACAGTTTCCCTTGCTCTACCACGAGGCGGCCAAATCAATGTTTAGCACTATCGAGATTGACGAGGTTTCTCAAGCGCTATGCCTATTGGTATCCTTGTACATTCCTTTTGAATACAAAGCAAGCTATAGTCCTGTTTATGAAAAGGCGGTAAAAGGCTATTATTTAAGTTTTGAAACGTTTCTTGGCCTCGATCATTCGGGAAAAGCCTATTGCATCCCCGCAAAGAAAGAGTGGGGGATTGACCCTTCTGAAAATGAAAGTTGGACAGACTATACTGAGGTAGAAAGATCCATTAAGACAAGCATCGAAGAAAGACAGGCTCCTTTGTGCTGGCAGAAACACAAAGATTCATACTCAGCTTTCTTTATTGTTTGGTGGTAGGTTTCTTTGATCTTCTATTGGAGGAAACGCTCGATTTGGCTGCAGTATCAGAACAGATCGCAAAAAACAAGATCCATATTTACTGATCCTTGCGATGCGTTATGGTAAGACGGTTTGGGTCTCAAATCATCAATCAGGCATCACGTATTTATATTGTGTAAAAATGATAGCCTGTCAGTTCGAGTGAATTTCCACAGCGCCTGAGCGAGGGGGGATTTGTATCGAGAACCGTTAATTGAGTTTTCCAATCTTATTGACTTAGAACAACCTTCGGACTTGTCATCTGAGATAAAAAACTTTCTATTAAATCTCCAGAATGACTGGTCGGGAGAACAGGGAAGTCAAACCAATCTTGCATTTCCTTTGCGAACCCAAGCTTGTTCAAGTAACTATCTAAGGCAAGGTTTAAGCCTTTGGTATAGATCGGATGATCTGCCCCAAGAGGATCTTCGTGGTATAAATCGTTTTGGGCAAATCCTTCAAAAACAGGCCCCGTTATCGTTATGCCAAAATCTTGAGGATTTTGACCAATAGGACTGTGAATCGTGGTAGTAAATAGGTGCCAAAACGCAGACTGAATGCAGTTTCTCTCAAACAATTGCTTCACAACTTCCAATGCATCGATCGTTTCTTGCTCTGTTTGGGAGGGAAATCCATACATCAGATACGCATGAACCAATACACCCTGTTCGGAAAAATTATGAGTGACTCTGGTAACTTGAGCAATATCAACACCCTTCTTCATCTTGGCCAATAACCTGTCCGAGGCTACTTCCAGTCCACCCGTTACGGCGATGCAACCCGACTTTGCCATTAATTGACACAGCTCCGCGTCAAAGGTCTTTTCAAATCGAATATTCGTCCACCAAGTGATGCTTAGGTTTCGCTCTATCAATTTCTCTGAAAGAGCCCTGAGCATTTTAGGTGGAGCGGCTTCGTCCACAAAGTGGAAACCAGTGATACCCGTATCGCTGATTATTTTCTCAATTTTATTGACCAAATCATTGGCCGTGGTATTTTGGTAATTTCCAATGTAATCTAAGCTCACATCGCAAAAAGAACACTGCTTCCAATAGCATCCGTGAGAAATAGTCAGTTTGTTCCACCGGTCATCCGTCCACATGCGGTGCATCGGGTTTACGACATCTAGAAAGGACAAGTATTTTTCGAAAGGCAATCCCGCATAATTGGGGGCGGGCAAGTTCTTGTGGTGGAAAATGGTGTTTGGGATTTTATCCTTGTACACCACTCGTTTTTTCTCGAGTACAAAAGTTCTTTCCAGTTCATTGATATCCACCTTCCCTTCGATGTACTTCACTATTTTGAGCAGAGGACCTTCGCCATCATCCAATGAGATGAAATCAATGAATTCAAAAATCCTTGGATCTTCAATAGACCGCAATTCTGTGTTGCAATATCCTCCGCCAAAGGCAACTTTTACTTCGGGAAAAAACTGCTTTATAAATTGAGAACAGCGCAATGCGGCAAACAAGTTTCCTGGAAAGGGAATGGTAAAGCAGACCAAATCAGGAGCGTGTTTCTGAATGCGTTCTTCCAAAATCGCCAACATTTCATCTTCAATCAGCGTAGGCTGATAATTCAAAAACTCCTGTATTCGATTGAAGCTACTGGCCGAAGTGGCAATCTGTTCGGCATATTTAGTGAAGGAGAAAAACTCATCTACATTGGCTTGGATAAAGTCACCTATTTCTTCAATAAATAAGGTAGCATGATGCTTTGCTCTATCGATCACCCCAAGATCGCCAGCGGCCCATTTTATCTCGGGATTGACCTTCGACAATCGATGTCCGACGGGCAGGAAATTAGCGCCCAAAATGGTGTTGGCTGTTTCGATATCCTGTTTTTGGAGAAATCCAATAATGACGTCGACCCTTGAAATATACTGCTCTTTCATTTTCCGAAGCCGCGGATAATGATTGTTCTGCATGTCCGCCGCTTCCTGGAAAATAGAACGTAGAAAATCGCTGGTGAATACGGAGGTGAATAACTCAATACTCAAATCGAAATGCGCAACGGATACGTCCTTTGATTCTAGAAACCCTTTGATGTAAGAAGTAGCCGGGTAAGCCGTATTCAACTGTGTAAAGGGTGGCGTAACTAAAAGGATTTTTGCTTGCACTCGGTAAAGATAGG
>Ga0222653_1001454_pt1 | contig 11653 bp, 9 predicted proteins | sample AntAcemetagen419_FD_179856 | JGI IMG/M metagenome (GOLD analysis project Ga0222653, IMG submission 179856) | Saline water microbial communities from Ace Lake, Antarctica - #419 | ecosystem: Environmental > Aquatic > Non-marine Saline and Alkaline > Saline | place: Antarctica: Ace Lake | collected...
TTTTCTTCGATTGTGATCGCCGATGGTCGAATCTGGACAATGGCAACTCATCTGACGAATGATTACGTGGTCTGCTTTGATGCGTTATCAGGCAAAAAATTGTGGGCTACCCTGGCTGCTCCGACTTACCTGGACCATCAAAGACAAGCACGTGGCCCTCGCTCAACCCCGACCTATCATGCAGGTAAATTATACTGTCTGCTGCCGGCGGGCGACTTTCTCTGCCTCGACGCGAATTCTGGGAAAGTCATTTGGAAAAACAATATCTTCCGGCTCAGTGGTGCTGCGCAACAGGAACAGAAAACTATTTTTTATTGGGGAATGTCAGCTTCACCCCTGATCGAAGGAGACCTTGTGATCCTTCAACCGGGGGGAGACAATAACAATTCTGTGATCGCTGTGAATAAAGAAACCGGAAAACTGGTTTGGTCTACTGGCAATGATCCTCCCGGTTATGGCTCTCCGATTGTCATTGAAACGGAAAACCAAAGACAAATTATTGTCCCCACCGGTCAATCTGTGCTCTCGCTCACCCCTGAAAAAGGGGATCTTCTCTGGCGCATTGTCTGGGGCAATAAATATAATTGCAATTGCGCCACTCCCGTCTGGCATGAAGACTCCTTATTTGTCTCTTCCGCTTACGGCACAGGTTGTATGCGATTTGCATTAACCCGACAAAATGAAGAAATCCGTCCCATTTCTCACTGGAAAAATCTTGCTCTGCAAAATCAATTTGCCACCAGTATTATTAAAGACGGGTATATTTATGGACCACATGGGGATCTGGCTGCGGTCACTTACCGCTGCCTGGATATGCAACGGGGGCAGGTTCAATGGATCTCCCGACGCGTTGGCAAGTGTACGCAGATTGCTGTCCAAGATCACCTCATCTGCTTGACAGAGCAGGGGACACTGATTTTAGTCGAAGCCAATCCGACAGAGTATCGCGAGAAAGGCAGGATGACAGGGTTGCTGGGATTTAAAGCGTGGGCACATCCGGCATTGGCGAATCAACGACTTTACATCCGCGACGAAAAAAGACTGATCTGCCTGGATCTCAAACAAAAATAGCCGCGAAGAAAAATCATTTCATTCGCGGCCATTGAGTAGTTTCGCCTGCTATTATTTCGCAGTGGGAGCTGTAGCCAATTCCTTTTTAAGATTTTCCAGTTTTTGCTGCTGCTTCTCGATCAACTTTTCCTGAGCCTGAATTTGTTTCTTGATTGTCTGTTGATCTTTTACCGCTTCGACCTTGAGAGCCGGCTTCCGAACGGGATAGATGCGTCGCGGTGGGTTCCTTAACTTGGCAAGTGCTATTTTATTCTCCGCTTTCACCCGAGCGAGAATTTGATCCGCCTCAAGGATCGTCCTGCGCGCCTCGTTAAAAGCAGAACGCTTCTTGCCATCGCGACCTTGAATTTCATCCTGTCTATTTCCCTGCGTATTTCCATCCACGTTTTCAATATCGTTCTCAGCAGCCATGAGAGCATCGTAAAACGCACGTACCAATCCCGTTTTCAAATCATCCCGAGTATAATTCAAATCGTCTTGGTCTTGCTCAGCAGGTGCAGAAATTTCTGACTTAGAATCACTCTTGTTCTGTTGGGCAGAACTGAAGCCAGCCATAGTGATATAAAATAAGCCCAGAACTACGGCTAATGTTAATATTCGTTTCATCGATCTGCCTCATTCCTTCAACAAAAACACAAAACAACCACAGGCTCTTTATTCGCTAGACTTATTATATTCAATTCAATCCGCTTATACCATCCCTTTTAACACAAAAAGAAAATCCAGTCTCTATCTTTATGAATTCAAAGCCCATTGATACCTACCTAAATCGGTAAAACCAGGAAGGCAAAAGAGCAAGATTCTCCCCCGCGTAAATAAAAACGGCCTGTGTTTTAAACACAGGCCGTTTGAGCATTGTAAAGTTATATTAGACCAGACTGGATCAGCCGCTGATCAATTCATGAATTGATTGCATTAATCGCGTTGGCTAAATCTATCAACTCATTGATCATTGCACTACGTAAAGTAGTCAGACCAGCAATCGCGCCAATTCCAATGATGGTCAGCAGCAATAAATATTCAACGAAGACAGCACCACGGACCTTTTGTTTCCATCGTTGTGATTGCGTCCGGATTTTGTTTAACACAGGTTAGCCTTTCATGTAGTCCAGATAGAAAATCCACTCTGTGACTACTGAGCATAACCTGTACCAATCATTAGAATTATTACAATTCTATATTCTTCAAAACCATTTTTTTTAAACAGCACTAATTTTCGGCAAAGGAGACGCTTCACACCCAGAAAACGAACCGTCAGAACACATTTCCATTAGCCTCAAAAGTAACAAAAACTAACAACCGTCGTGCAAGGTGTTAACAATCCGATACATTTAAGTTGCCATCGGATCCAATGTGATACATTCCACCAGGCACCACAGAAGGGAGGGTGCGAGAGAAATTGACGTGATGAGCCCCTTAACAAAGCACGTTAAGAGTTAATTGCTCGAATCGCTTCTTCTCTGTTCGGATAAGTTTCCCAAAGCTGATCAAGGTGGGTTACTTCCAAGACTTCCATGCAGTATTCACTGAGCCCGCAAATACAGAACCGACCACCTTCCCGATGGTTGAGACGATTCCATGTTCTAAAAATGACTTCGATAAAGGCGGAACCAAAAAATGAGGTATGAGAAAGGTCCAGAACGACTACCGGCGGAGACGCAGTTTCGGCAACCTGCATCAATACATCCGTCAACGCATCAAGTCTTGGCTCGTCCAGATTTTCGTACTCAGGACCCAAGGCCACTATTGTGACCTGGCCTTCTTTGACTATTTCTGGTGGATAATCAGCGGGCATAATTGAACTGTCAACAAGATTGTCGTTTGTAAAAGCCCTGCATGCAATAACAACAGGGATACCAAAGGAACCTACACATAGTAATCCAAATCACCAAGGTGTCAACCAAGAAATCAGTTTGACTGTCGAAGATCTATCGGCGTAAGTCCATTAGAACCGAATATTTATCAACATACTGCTCTCTTTACATCTTGCTCATTCTCAAGCTAGATTCTCTAATATTCAATCCGAGATCCCACTAGAGGTCAAACAACCAGAGGCTATTGCCCATTTTTCCACTCTTGCAGTTTTGCAGTCACTTTTAATTTTTGATTATTACGGAAAACAATTAGAGTCACCTCATCGCCGACTTTATGTGACTCTAAAGCAGCTAATAAATCATCCGCATCGTTAATTGGGATTTCATCAAGCTGCATGATCAGATCCCCCAACACCAGATTTCCAGCTTTATCAAACCTGATCGCTTCCAAACCAGCCAGATCAGCTGCGCCACCAGGAATCACATCCTGAACCATGACTCCATGAGCTTCTTGAGACAGTTGATGATTTATCTTGAGCTTCCGCGTTACGATATCATCAATTCCAGTAAAGTTTAAACTGGGTATTTGAACCACACCATAGCGAATTAACTGAGGCACAAAGCGATTGATCAGGTCCACGGGTACAGCATAGCCAATGCCGGCATACACGTGGGACGTGCTGTAAATAGCTGTATTTACCCCAATCAAATGGCCCGAGCTATCCAGTAAAGGACCACCTGAATTTCCGGGATTGATTGCTGCATCAGTTTGAATCACATTTCGGATCGACCTGCCAGTCGCAGAAATAATTTCTCGTCCTAAGCCACTAATGATTCCTGTCGTCAAAGTTTGATCTAAGCCAAATGGATTACCAATGGCCAAGACTGTCTGGCCCACCTGCAGATCAGCAGAATACCCGACCTTGATCGGCTTTAATTGCTCGCTGGGGGCATTAATCCTCAGAACGGCTAAATCTTTCGATTGTTCAAATCCCACAAGTTTTGCCTTCCAGGTGGTATTATCAGCCAATGTCACAGTCGCTTCATCTGCTTTCTGGATCACGTGAAAGTTTGTCACAATATGTCCATGACGGTCCCAGATGAATCCACTCCCTGAGCCCTGCGGAGTTTTTTGGAGATTCATATTGAGTTGGCCTGCCTCAAAAGCAAACTCTGAAGTGCGGATATGCACGACTGATGGCGAAGACTCACGAAACAATTCGATTGTTCTTAACTCAGATTGAGTCAGGTCCGCGCGGACAGGTAGCCGGGAAGCAGGGGACCTCAACTTACGGCTCACCAATTCGAAAGTCATTCCAATAATCAAAACAATCAGAATGAAAATGAGCCATTTCTGAATAATTGAGGATGTTCTCGCAGGTGAATCAAAACGAAGTGGCTGTTGTTCTGGGACCATTTCCTAATAGTTTCTTAGAGAATGAAAGACACGGACACTTGCTGTTATCCAGCGTTCATTTTAGACACGTCTATTTGAATATCTCAACACGCTTTTGAGGAGAACCGCCATTCCAAAAATTACTGAAGTTTGGCTGCCGCGGAATTTAGATCACTGACTGCTTTGATAAAGCGTTTTTTCAACTTAGGTGAAAGTTGAGGAAATTCCGCTTGAACTTCTGGCGTTAGTAACTGAAAGCTGCGTTCCACAGCAGAACAAATACGTTTAATTGCCTGTTCTGGAGTAATCTCTGGTTTTGCGACAACAGAAACTTCTGTTCCAGAACCTTGTGGAGCAGGGGATGCGGCACCGGATCGAAACGGACTATAATCATCCCCCGGGCTTCCCATGTCGCGTGCATGCCCGCCGACCGTGGCTGGAGAATCTGCCTGTTCTCGTAAACCGGAATCAGAACCACTTCCTTCGGACTGCCCATAATCGGACGGATCTTTGACTGAAATAGGTTCGTCAGAAACAAACGTGACTTCAGAATCTGAGGGATACTCTTCAAATGGTTCAGAAATCGATAGATCTTCGCCATTAACAGCACGCCTCCAAGCCTTCAACTCGGCGACAGTGGCCTTGTTTTCCTCTGCCCATTGCAAGCATTCCGGAGCATCATCCCAGGTCAAAGCGATATAATAATGCGACCATTTGAGGCAGGAGTACTGCGTTCGAACATCCCCAAACGTCTCCCACACTCTTCTACGCTGATAAACTTGATCGCCACTTAAGCCAACCATCGCACCAAAATCGGCGTCAGTCCTTCCTTTTGCGTATTTTTTTGTCCATTGAGCTGCACACTCACCAATCACCCAGCTACTATCGCTTAATGCTTCCCGGGCACAGTCAATTAATTGTTCTTCAGTCATTTTTGAAGTCGAATCAGTTTGATCAGTCATATTATTTTCTATGTGTCTTAAATCGAAATGATGAAACGGACAATCGCTCTCCTCGAGGTTCCGATTAATTCTAAGCGAAGGTTCGTTTTGCCATGATGTTGGGGCGAAAGGAGAGATCTCACGAACCTTCCATGCCTTTTATGTCTCAAATGAGACAGTAAAAGGACATGCTATCGATGCTACACGGATTCCATTCAGAATACCACCAAAGCAGAGCGGTTAGTCGCAGAGAAGCTATTTTCAGCCACTACGTCTTTCCTAAACATTTTCTTCTCTGGACCGAGGAATGCTTGCTCAATCCTCGAAGTTAAAATAGGAAGGTTACAAAATTTTTTCCGATAACCTGCTGTTTGCTTGACCTAACTTCGATCTGTTATTAGGATTCGGTCAAACTCATGCGAAGAAGCGTCGAATAATGACTCTATCACTTCTGTTGAATAAATAGTTTCAACACAATAAACTCCTCTCCTATAAGAGCTTATTGTTTCATACTGAGTTTCAGGGCGCCGTAGCCAAGTGGTCTAAGGCGGCGGATTGCAAATCCGTTATTCCCCGGTTCGAATCCGGGCGGCGCCTCTTTTTTTCAAAGCACTGCTTTTAAGCGCTGCTTTCAATCTCTGTCAGCAAAGTAAGCCGCAGTTTTTGTTTGAAACTAATCCTGCCAAGTCTTCAGAATTAGATCCGCCGACAGGATAGTAAGCTTCAGCCCCCAGCCACCACCTTAAAACCTTTGTGGTCAATTCGTGGTTGCCTTCTAAGATCTGAGCTGACGCCACCCAGACGTGGCACGAATTCCTCAAATCGATAGCTTCCGGCATTCGCCTGCCACGCTCCCGGGAACCGATTGATAATCAATCATTCATTAAAAAAGCCTGACAACACGCATGCTGCCAGGCTTCAAAATCAGAATTATTATTTATCGTTGACCCTTATCTGCTTAGCTGCTTTTTGAGATCGGTTAACGTTTCGGCATTTTTTAAACACCGGACAAGAGAGATATCACTGGCGATTCGACCTCTTCGATCTCTGATCGATTCCGTTGTATTTACCATGCGATCTAACCCCGCTTTAATTTCACGATCAAAAGTTGTGGAATTGGTCGGAGCTACTTTTGCATACTTTGTCTCTGATTCTTTCCACATAATCCACGCCGTTGTGATATCATGTAGACTAGCTGTTCCAACGGGATAATAAGTATTGATTCGGGTATCCCAAGCAGCTTTCGCATGATTCATGCTTTCGGTAAATAAATTCCGGCTCTCGATCGGTTGATTATTTTCCTGATAATATTTCCCTTGAATATACGCCAAATGGGCCTTCGAAAGATCAACCAGATCTGCTCTCCCTAAACCTGCCCCACGGGAAGCCATCCACTCGACCTCTAATTTAATTTCGTTCAGGCCATCAGCATATTCAATGAGGCCCTTTGAATCATTTCCATCGCCACCAAAAAACAAATAGCGTTCCTGACTCGCAATATAGATTGATCCAGTGGCTCTCCGAAATTCAGATAAATCAGCCTCACCAACTTGCAGCTCGGCTTTGCGAATCGCGAAATAGTCATCTGAGTTTTTTGAGATCTGCTCTAAAGCGATTTGTTCATGATCGCGGTCCTTGGTCACACTGGCGATTTCGTATTGATTTTGTGCAAGTAGCAATTTCGCATGAACCAGGTCGCCATACCATCCTTGTGATGCTGGTTGATTAAAAGCCTGTAATTGTTCAACAGCTTGCTGAATCAATTTTTGCTTCTCATTCAAAAGATTCAATTTTGCCTGTTTTGTTTGACGAATTTCGGCGGTCTCGATTTTTGAATCAAAGGCAATGTTTAACGCAAGATTATAGTCCACCAGAGACATCAATCCTCTTGCAAATGAATCTGAGCTCTGCCCAATCAATTCATTCGCATTATATTCAGTGAGCTGCAAATGCCGCTTCAGGCTCTTGGAAACCACTGTCTGTTTTGAGGTGGAAAGTCCTGTTTTCTCTGAATGGCTTTTTTGACTTTGACTTCGTTTTTTATTCTGTGCGGGAACAACGTTTAATGGTATATATTTTTTGCGCTTCTCGTTCTCTGATTCGACAGAAAACGAAGGTGGAACCATCGTAGCACTTAATCCTTCTTCCGAATCCAAAAAGCTGTGGATTGTCGTCTCAGCGTTGGCCAGATCAAGTGTGTCCTGGGCCGTTACTAATTGAGAAGTGGATGGGAACTGTGACCAGGAAACAAGGCCAATTAGTACACAAACAATGGAAGAACTAATACAGAAATGAATTCGATCGCTCATAGAGATTCAGAATCGCTTGAAAGAATGAAATCCGATCCATCACAAGTATCGAGGATTTGATGAGCGATCCGTGCTGCCTGCAACAACTCTATCCTACTAGGAGACTATCGGCACAATGGTTTCTAAAAAATTCCTAATCAAATTATTGTCCATGCAATGCGAGTAAGATGTATTTTTGTCAGTGGCATAGGAACTGTTACGACATGTGTAACCGGAGTATACATTTAAACAACATTAACCTGTTTCATTCAAACCAACCAGAATACCCACCCCATAATAATCCCTATCTTCATATTTCATAACAACTTGGAAATATTACATCGGCATCATTTTGCGGTGAATCCATAATAATAACCGGAATCATCTTTGAGTGAATCTAGCCCTGTTATGATTTTTTTGATTTTCGTTCTGGTATTAGATCGTCCAGGAACACTACTATTATCCCTAACTATTAAGGCAACCCATTTACCCAAATTTACATATTTGATTATGATGATAACATTTGTTATCGTGAACCCACCCCTATATTCACTATATTCATCCTATTCACCTTATTGTTTGATTTGTGAAAGTTGGCGACCCCTAATTTTAGTTTCCTGAGTAGTAAGGATCACTTGGAAAGCTGATCTAAACCATCAATTGATTTGACGAGAACAAAAAGGATTCGTGATGTCCCCTCTTGGAATAATTTACTCTTCGGACTCCAAAATGGAGTTTGTTCTCAAGCCGCATTTAGAAAATAAGCTCAATAGCAGCCTCAAAACTGTTGCCACACTTTCCGAACTGAAAGAATGTATACAAGGTTCGGCTCCGGCTATTTTATATCTCGACTTGAGGGCCAGCGAATTCCCATGCCAAGAGGACCAACGAATAGAAGTACTTTCGTATTTGAGAGAAACTTGCGAATTCCCTCTAAAAGTCGTCTCGGTAATTGATCAATTCATCCCACTTGACCTAGCCGAATCTACGGTTTTTTTAACCGACGTATTCCTGGAGTATCCACCATCACCTGAAGAAATCAGCTTGCTTGCTGAAGCGTTACAGGATATTGCTGCCTCCATTAAACCTTCAATGGTACCTGAATCCCGTCAAATTTATGATAGTGACACTCACGTAACAACTTACACGCCCGCGATGCTACCAATCATTGACCAGATTTCAAAAATTGCTAAACACAATGTGACATTACTTCTCGTAGGTGAAACTGGAACAGGCAAGACAACATTGGCATCGATGATTCACCAACTCTCTCCCCGAAACGCTGAACCATTTCAAAACATCGCATGTGGGGCTCTGCCGTCTGATTTAATTGAAAGCGAACTATTCGGACATTTACGTGGGTCATTCACAGGTGCCGAGCGCAGCAAAATTGGCCGCTTTGAGGCAGCAGGAAAGGGGACCTTGCTTTTAGATGAAATTGACATACTTTCCGCAAAAGATCAGGCAAAGCTTCTTAAAGTGATTGAAACAGGACAATTCGAGCCTGTCGGCTCAACAGAATCTCGCCTTTCTGAGGCGCGACTCATCGTGGCCGCCAATGTAGAATTGGAGGAACTGACTCGCAATAACAAGTTCCGTTCAGATTTGTATTATCGCTTAAACGTTCTACAGTTCCGATTGCCGGCGTTAAGAGAACGCCCTAATGATATCATTCCGCTGTCGATTCAGTTCATCAAAGAATGTTGCTTACGACATTCAATCTCGATAAGTAAAATTCATCGAAAAGTGATTCAGATGCTTCAGCACTATAGTTGGCCTGGCAACCTGAGGGAATTGAAAAACCAGATCCAACGTGCGGTCTTATTCTCTAACCAGGGTGAATTGACAACCGGTGAGTTTTCTCCCAATATTCTGCAGGAAACGATGTCTCTATCGGAATATGGTTTTCGTACTCCACAAGAGAGTTCCACACTCGCTGATCAGGTAGCCCTGAATGAAAAATATCTTCTGCAAAAGTCGTTATCAGAAAATGGCTACCGCAAAACAGCAACTGCAAAGGCATTAGGAATTAGTCGAGTCGGCCTTTACAAGAAAATGCGAAAGTATGGAATGCTCGAGCAAAAGAAACCCGCGATCCAAAAGAATCTTCATGCGGAAAGCTAGAGCATATCCAATAATTCATTCGCAACAACAGCTCTGCCAAACACGACAACAACTCAATACAGGAAGCGTACTGAACTTGCTGTCAGATTAAGAAACTCGACAGGAACCTCGTAAATGCACCTTAAAGTTCTATGGGGTGCGTTGACCGTTAGTCTGACGGCTGAATGTTTGAGATGTGGTGCTAATCGATTCACCATATGTATTTGGTTCCAGAATCCCTCCGGGACGATGCTCCCGAGTCAGAAAATTCCGTAACTCAAGTACTGCTGGTCCGAAAAACAAAATGTAAATCGGAGGAGCCATACAGAAAATGACCGGAAAAAGTAACTTGATGCTCGTCTTACTTGAATGTTCCTCTGCACGTTGTCGGTACTTTCTTCGGACACCATCGGCAAAATCAATTAAAGCCGTGGAAACATTCGTCCCTAATCTTTCTGTTTGAGAGATCATCGATGAGAGTGCATTCACATCGGGAGCATCAATTCTTTTTGCAAATTGTTTGAGAGCATCAGACATCGAATTCGCATCCGCATGACGACGGATGATCTCAAACTCAACAGCGATATCCGGATGAGAATACCGAACTTCATCTGTAACGCGCTCCAAAGCGGTTCTGAGAGGGACCCCTCCGGTCAAACACATCATAACCAGATCGAGTGCATCCGGCAGTCCCCTTTGGATCCGATGAACTCTTCGGTTTGCCTGATTGTGAAGTACAATACGGGGAAGACCATAACCACCACCAGCAACCAAGAGACCGACGACCAGAATAATCTCAGGAAGATTTGATCCTGGATCTGCTAAAATGCAACCAACGCCAGTGATAATCAAAACCAGAACGACCAACAAGTTGCGAGTTCCCAGATATTCAGTCAAAGCTGTTAATCGGTAGTAACCAGCTCGTTTGAGATCGAGTTCAATTTTTTGAATGACTTCAGTTGTCTGGGGAATTATCCCCGCCATTGATCGATTGAATGCTCCGACCTTCGAGGTCTTGTAGTAATTCGAACTTTGATCATCCAGATTTAAGCCATTTTTTCTCCCCGAACGTTGTCTCACCACAAACGCATCTCCGATCAAGAAGAAAACGAGGCAGACCAGAAGGAAAGTGGCTATCGATATAATGTCAACAAACATAGCAGGCTCTTTTATTTGAAATCTGAATATCTAGCTAAGTAAAGCGTGTTGATCATTCAACTAGAAATAAATTTTAATATTCCGTTCTCAGGAGAACTGAAACCCAAAGTATACCAACCACTTCCAGAACGACCGCAGTCAGCAGGAGAATGTTACCCATAGGATCAGTATATAAATTGGAAACATGATCTGGGAAAAAAACCAATAATGTCACAAAGGCCACAGGGGCAACGATAGTCATCAATAATGCGGAAGCACGGCCAGCACCTGTGGAAGCCTTCATCTGACGACGATAATTAATTCTGTCACGAATCACTCCTGACATTCGTTCCAGATTAGCCGGAAGATTCCCACCGGTCTTACGATATAACATAAGGGTCGAAGTTAATATTTTTAGATCGACAAGTTGAATTCGATTTGAAAGTGACTTCATCACAGCAGGCACTGACATATTCATATCTAATTGTCGGGCACAGCGTCTGAACTCAGAGCCCAAAGGGCCTTTTGCCTCTTCACCAACAATCGTAATCGCCTGTTCCAGACTGGCACCTGCATGTGTTGACCGAGCCAGTAAATCAATCATTTCGGGAAGCTCTTCCTGAATCAAATACATCCGTCGTTTTCTACGAAAATGCAATATGAGCAAAACAGCAAACATACCACCAATCATTCCAGCAATGCCGGCAAGAGGCTGATCCGTGTAAACAAAGATGGTACCACCAATGGCTAAACCACTGGCAACCAATAGCAGGAAGGCGGTATGTGGCGTAAAATCAGAGCCATTTTCGAAAACCAATCGATCAAAATTTTGATCGATTTTCCCCAGGATACTTTCCGAGGGAGCCTGGTCAAATACATTCCGGATTCTTCTGAAGCAAGGAC
>Ga0222653_1001455_pt1 | contig 11643 bp, 8 predicted proteins | sample AntAcemetagen419_FD_179856 | JGI IMG/M metagenome (GOLD analysis project Ga0222653, IMG submission 179856) | Saline water microbial communities from Ace Lake, Antarctica - #419 | ecosystem: Environmental > Aquatic > Non-marine Saline and Alkaline > Saline | place: Antarctica: Ace Lake | collected...
CAACTTGGTCAACTCTCAGCAGCAATTGTCTAATTCAGTAAGAAATTTGAACTTAATCATGGCGTCAGAAATCAGCGAGACGTTTGAGGTGTCGAATGACATCAGTATCAATAAAACACTAGACAAACAGCAAATGCTAGCCTCTGCTCAAGAAAAAAATGTGCAGCTAGCGACAATTGAAAAAAATATGCTGAGCCAAGAGTATGCTTTAGGAAGTGCTAAAGCGGGATTGATGCCAAGTGTTACGGCTAACCTAGGTTATGATTATAGAGGAAGTAGTGATCCCAATGGAGCTTTTGTAGTAGGAAGTGCCACTACGGGTCCGAATGCAGGCCTTATACTGAACTGGAACATATTCTCAGGTCAGAATAAGACAAGAGTTCAAAATGCCCAGCTGAATTTAGAAAGCTTATTGGTTCAGCAGGAAAGCACGAAGCAGCAAGTAGTATTCAATTTACTCAATGCTTTTGACGCATATACCACTAGTTTGTTCATTCTAAACTCTCAAAGCGACAATGTGGATACAGCCCAGCGTAATTTCGAAAGGAGCGAAGAGGCCTACAGAATAGGACAGATAGGCTCTGTAGAATTCAGACAAGCACAGTTGAATCTGCTAAACGCTGAAATCCAGTTGAGCCAAAGCGAGATTAACGCAAAGAACGCAGAGCTTCAAGTTTTGGCATTGGCTGGGAGGATTGGGAGATAGGGGTTTTTAAGACTTTTGGTTTTTATGAATCATTTTTTTTTCAAAAAAAAGTGTAACCAAATCATTTGTTGACGTTCTATTAGCAAAATTTAGAATGAAATTGAAATTTGTTTTTGTACTAGTTCTGTCAAGCGGGATTCTAATCTCTGCAGTATGTAAAAAGGATAAACCGCTTATAAAACTCCCTAAGGAACAGCGAGAACTATTCGGTTATATTCCGGCAGTTTCTTTCACGTTAGAAGCAGATTTTTCTTCGTCTATATTGAATGGAGGATTAGATTCAAATAGAACAGTTACTCTAAATAGCTTTTACTGCGCTACTACTGAAGTTTCAAATTTAGAATATAGAAATTTCCTCAATGACTTAAAAACCCCAGAATTATTAAGAAAAGCTGAAATAGATAGTGTTAGATGGCGAGTACCACTTCAGTATAATGAACCTTATGTAGAACTCTATCACATACATCCAGCATATGATAGTTATCCTGCTGTAAATATTCCTTTTGAAGGAGCACTGATGTACTGTCAATGGCTAGAGAAGAAATTAAATGCGAATTCTGAAAACGAATATTTTTATAGAGTAAACTTACCTACTAGAGAACAATGGATAGCAGCAGCTACTGGTGGTTTGGACCTAAGCCCTTATCCTTGGGGTGGACCTTATGTTAGAAATGTAAAAGGTCGTTTTCTAGCAAATTTTAATGGATTGAGCGCAGAGAATATTCATTATAATGAACAGACCAAATCTTTTGAAGTGGTTAAGAGTACAGGAAGTGCATATTATCTCCTGGGTTCTAGAAATGACTATGCGGATATTACGGCACCTGTAGACTCTTTTTTTCCAAACGGATATAAATTGTACAACATGAGTGGAAATGTAGCAGAAATGGTTTTGGAAGAAGGTTTGGCCTGTGGAGGAGGTTGGCGTTCTACAGGGTTTGATATTAAATGCTCAAGTACTATGAAATATACCACTCCTCAGTCAGATATAGGATTTAGGCCTGTGATTACCCTAGAGATGAAGTAAGGTTGTATATTTTACTTGTTTGAATCCAACCCCAAACAAATCTTCAATCGAATGATTTTCTTAACCGATTGTTCTACTTGTTTTTTGTAAGGTGAATTTGATTTAATTTCTTTAGTAAATTGACTAAGGAGTTAACTACTTCTTTAAGATGTTATTATGCCATTTCTTAGCTTTTTTTTATCATTAGAATACTCATAATAGTCACCAAGTTCAAACTCTTAAATTTATATTACAGCTTCAAGCTAACTTGAAACTGACATCCTAAAGAATAATGATACTCTTCGATAGCAGTATCTGTTACTAGTGTAGTTAGAGAATATCTGGCTATGGGTTCAATCCTGAGTACAATATTGTCAGCCAAATGAAATCCAACACCGATACCAAGGATAGAGGAGAATGCCAGTTTGTTTATGTATAAAATAGAGTCATCCTCTGTAATAGTTTCTGATGAGCCATCATTGTATTCAGCTTTCAATTTCACTCTTTGACTTAGCAAAGTAGAAGGAGCTATGCCACCTGTAATGTAAACGTGGATTCTTTTATTTACTAGCTTGTAATTTAGTCTTACAGGAAGCTGTAAAGAACTGTAAATGTACCTGCCTGATATAAAGCCGACCCCTTCGGGATTGTCGACAGTAGTAATGGGTATATCTTTTCTGGAGTAACCTGTTTCTAAGTACTGAGCATCTAAAGAAATTTCAAAACGTTTAGAAAGTAAATATTGGGCTGTTACTCCTGCGCTAAAACCGAAGGTTGGAGTTTCAAATTTATTTCTATTATCAACAATGAATTCAGTAGATACAATACCACTTGTCCATACGTCTTCATTTATATCTAATGTACGGTAAGAATAATTTCCAGAAAAATTGAGTCCGACCATGAACTTCGATTCATTTTCTGGAGTTTCTTGAGCTGTAGAAGTGAGGGTGAGTATTAATACAAGTGCGGATAAGAATGAACTTTTCATAGAGTCTGTTTAGTTGATGCTAATGTAGCTTAAAACTCAGAAACTCAGAAAATCAGTCAGTCAGTAGCGAGATTAACGCAAAGAACGCAAAACTTCAAGTTTTGGCATTGGCCGGGAGGATTGGGAGGTAGGGGTAAAGCACAAAAACGCTTAAACCAATTATAACTAGTCAATCAGCTTCATCTCCTACTGAGCCTCAGAAATTCTCTTAGCTGCATCTGGGTCTGTTGGATTGAGGATTAGCGCTTGAGCGTAACTCTTAATTGCATTTTCCCAATTCCTATTTTCTGCATAAGATTTCCCCAAATAGTAATGCATATCAGAATTATTCGGCATGATGTCTATTCCATATTTAAACACATTGATAGCGCCTTTCGAATCTTTAATATCATAAAGCCATTCCAAACCTACATCTTTAAGGATATTGCCAAATCCACTTTCTATATATTCTTGTTCTGTTACTTCAGCATCTCCCACTATTTCTTTTATAAAAGCTGTAGGGTCGGCTGAATTATTATACTTCAGGTAGTTTTCGTAACCGACAGTTGTCTCAGAGAATAATTCAGGAATCATCACCTTATAATTGCCTTTAGCCAATTCTTTCTTTAAATCTAACTCCACATAATTATCATATTCTTGAAACAGATACACTCTTATTTTAAGTTTTTTCAAATCATAAACGGTGCTATACTGAGTAGGAGCTATATTATTCTGAGAAAAATTCTGCATAGCCTCTCCGCAATATGCCAAGGTACTTTTTGTTTTAGAAGTGTTTAAGAACTCTCTTCCTTTTTGGTAATACGGCAAATCAACTCCATCTAAATTAGATGTTTGAGAGTAGTAAAAGTTGGAGAAAGTCTTTTCTGGTTCATCTCCGATAATCATCTCATCCCCCTCAATTATAAGATAAGTTCCCTGTCTATCCACAAATACGATTTGACCGGTAGTTAAAGAGCTTAGATTGACTGTCTCTAGATAAGTTTTAACTTCTTTACATGTGCTCATGGTTTGCATTACAAGTTTTAATGCTTCACCAATATCAATTTCCAGTTTACCTTCAGTGTTTTTAATCTCTAAATAGGGCTCGTAAAACCCATCAAACATAAGCCCATACTCATTTATAGCGCCTTGAGCAAAGTTGTTCAGAAAACCCATATACATAACTCCATAAGTGGTTTCCGAACCTTCTTCAAACCAAAATTGGGCATTTGGACTAAGAAAATCTTCATTGTTCCCTACTACAGTTTTTCCACCTTTAGTAATCTTATACATGCTACAGGCATTCGTAATCTGTGGAGTGATTAAGAAGCTAGTGAAAATGACAAATGTGATTAGTGATTTCATCTAAAAATTTAAAAATAAAAAGTATTATTAATCTTCGAATTTACCAAGAGAGAGAAGAAATAGAAGAGAACAAGTTGGAGTTTTATAGTTTTTTAAGGAACTATAGTCCATTAAACTAACCCCAAACAAATCTTCAATCGAATGATTTTCTTAACCGATTGTTCTACTTGCTTTTTATAAGCTGAATTTGACTTCATTTCTTCCAGAACCCAATTCATGGTTTGTAGTTCATCTATCGGCATTAGAATCATATCACATCCGGCCATAGAAGCCTGAAGAGGCGCTTTGTCTAAAATAGTCACAGCTTTCATGATGTTTAATGCGTCTGATATAATTAGCCCTTTAAAGTTAAGTTCATTTTTAAGTAAATCAGTTACTATGGTTTTAGAGCAAGTGGCAGGCAGTCCTTTGGTGTCGTACTTAGGATTGTTTAAAACAGTTATGTGAGCCACCATAATAGAGATTACCCCGCTTTCTATTAGTGGTTTATAAATATCGACTTCTTGTAAGTCTCCATCTATGTAAACAGACTGTTTATGCGTATCTCCTTTTACCAATCCATGACCAGGAAAGTGCTTTGCTGTGGCTACTATATTATCCTCTTGAGTGGATAGAATGAACTGTTTGCTTAATTCCATTACAGACTCTTTATCGCTCCCGAAGCTTCTGTTCTTTATCGCTTCATTGTTAGGACTAATATCACAGACAGGAGCGAAGTTTTGATGAATTCCTAAGGCTGTTAATTCTTCGTTTATCAAATGAGCTATAGAATCACACTGCTCGTTGGTTTTAATATCGATAGTGTTCATCATTTTTTCTGTGCCGCTTATTCTTCCATTGAATAAACTAGGCTCAGCATCCATGCTGTTTAGAAGTGGTAAGGAATTATTGGTCTTAGATATGGCATTTAGGCTATCTATCAAACTCTTGTGAGAGGTTCTGCTTCCTTTCAGGTAGACGACACCGCCTATCAGGTTTTGTTCCACTAATTCTAGTACTGTTTTGTCAGACTTCCCTAATTCTCCAGCAGAGGTTACTATCATTTGAGCTACTCTTTGTTTCTCCGACAGTGAATCGTAAATGCTGTCTGTAGTATATTCTAAATTAGAGTCATACCTATAGAAGTCATCCAGAGAAAAACTCGCTTCCTGCGCTGATAGAAAACAAGTGAATGAGCTAGAAAGGACAAATAATGTTAGAAGAGATCTCATGAAATGAATTGTTAATTGGAACTGTTTTCTAATGGTAAATTAAGATTAAAAACTATATCAGATTTGATCCCTTCAGCTAAGCGTACCCTTCGGCCTGTAGATTAAATAGCTCTGCGTATAAAGTCTTATTCGCTAACAGTTCTTCATGAGTACCCATTTCTAAGATTTTTCCATCTTTTAAAACCATTATCCTATCTGCCATTCTTACAGTCGAAAATCTATGCGAAATAATGATGCTTGTTTTCCCTTCAGTAAGTCCAATGAACCGCTGAAAAACTTCATATTCTGCTCTAGCGTCTAAGGCAGATGTGGGTTCGTCCAGTATGAGAACTTGTGCATCTGACATGTAGGCTCTGGCTATGGCAACTTTTTGCCACTGACCACCTGATAATTCTGCTCCTTTCTTGAATCTTCTGCCGAGCTCTTGATCGTAACCCTTTGGTAGCGCATCTATCACTTCGTGAGCTAAACTGCGCACTGCAGAATCCTTAATTTTTTCTTTATTATCTAAGTCAGTTATTTTCCCAACGGCTATGTTTACTCGAGCAGTTAGGTAGTATTTCACGAAATCTTGAAAAATGGCTCCAAAGAATTTCTGATAAGCCTCCTTATCGTAATGCCTTACATCCACACCATCCATTAGTATAGCGCCTGCCGTTGGCTCATAAAAGCGTAGCAATAATTTAATTAATGTGGTTTTGCCTGAGCCATTTTCTCCAACTAGCGCCAGTTTTTCACCTTTGAGAAGTTTAAAGGAAACATCTTCGAAAACAGAATGTTCGCTGTTTGGGTAATTAAAAGAAACGTTCTTGAATTCAAAACCTTCTTTAACCTCAGAAGGGAGTTCTTTCTGCTCAAAACCGATGTCATTTTTGAACTCCATATCTATAAATTCAAAATAGTCTTGGAGGTACATCGCGCTCTCGTTAATCTGTGTGAATCGCAGAAATATGGTCTGTAGGTTGCTTCTTAATCTGCTAAATGAACCAGCCAAGAAAGTCAATCCACCTATGGTTACTAATGACACAGCAGCTTTTAATGCTATAAATACATAAGCTCCGTAATAAGCCAAATCGCTGAGAATGTGAAACGCGCTTCCGAAGATGGTTCTTTTGATATTGAGTTTCTTCTGCTGTGAATAAAACTTGTCTGCTATTTTGGTGAAACTTTCACTTATGAAGTCGGCTAGTCCGAATAGCTTTACTTCCTTAGCGGTGACATCACTGGCGCCTATCATTCTCATGTAGTCGAGCTCTCTTCTTTCTGGTGTCCAGGAGCGTTGCAACGCGTAATCCGATTTACTGAACTTTAGCTCATTTATGAAAGTAGGGATTATAGAGATAGCGAGAAGTAGAATAAGAATAGGGTAGAAGTACACCAAAGCCGAAACTAAAGAGATGATAGTGATCAAATCTTGACCTTGAGATAGTACGGCTGACATTAATGAAACTCTGCTCGTAGTTTGTCTTCGAGCCCGCTCTAATTTATCATAAAACTCAGAATCTTCCAAGTCGGAGATTTCTACTCGAGCCGTTTTTTGGATCAGCTCTACAGATGAAGCATTTCCATATAGCGCCCCCAAAAGACCGTCTGTTAATAGAATCACTCTGCTAATAATATCATTTAAAACTACCAGAGCTAATTCTATAGCTATAAGGGTATATAGCCTATTGAATTCTAAGTTCTCAGTGTTTGTATGAAGAATTATTTCATCTATAATTTCTTTCCCTAACCAGAGAAGAGCTATCGGGAATACCGACTTTATTAGTCTTAAGGTAATGTTAGAAATAAATAATTTCGGGCTTACTTTATAGATTAAGCTAAAAAATCTCGGCAGATATTTTAATGAAACGAATCCAGAAAGCCATTCTTTAATAGGGTGCATGTGTGATATAGAGATTAACCAAAGTCAAAGATAAGTCAAAGCATAGAGAGCTTCTGTTATGCTAGGTTAAAAAGCTGGGGGAGCTGCAATGTTTTAGCTGATGCCTGTTCTAAAACTTCACGAAATTCAACACAAACCTTTATGCGATTATAAAATTTGCTTTGAATAGACTGATAATAAAAGGTCATCTCATGAAAAGTAACATTAACCAAGAGAGAAGCCTTTGTAAATAAGTCTTGATGGTTCTACTTTCCGAGAGTGATGTCTTTTCTAACCTTACTCAAAAACTCTTTGGTAATCTCTAGATAGGAAGCCATTAGATACTGCGGCACGCGCTGTTCAAGTTGAGGATACTTTTTTATGAATTTGATATAGCGTTCTTTAGGTAATTAGCTTTCTTTCCTAAGGAGCTGACTATTGAGCAGTGTAAAGTTTACTTAAAAGGCCGCTATATTTAGAAGCCTTGATAGGAACATTTATACTGAGGTCGTATAAGCTTACCTCAGATGCTGCCAGACTATTGCTGCTTTTTGAGAACGCAGCGCTAGAAACGTTAGCCTTATTTAACGGAGTAGAAATCATGTTTCCTGTCGTTTCCCTTGCGTCATATACTAGAGTTGTTTCATCTAGATTGGGGTTTTCTAAGATAACATCAGTGCCTATGAATTCTGTGAGAATTTCCGTTTCTTGATCTTTAAAATTTGAATTGTTTTCTTCAATCTGTTCAATCTCATCTGCTACCAGCTCGATTTTTTTATCTTCAACCTTAAATTTAGAATCATCCAATAATATACCCTCTAGTTGATCTAATTCAGGTACTTCATTAAAATCTAGGGTGCTTTCTTCTAGGTCTGTTTCTAAAACTGTTGTAACAGGTTCTGTGATTAGCTCAATAGCCTTTACTTTTACTTCTTCTTTAGTAACACTTTTTATGGTGATTTTCTTCTCTTCTTTTTTACTCTCGTTAGTAGTATTTTCTTTAAGAGAAGGTTCTTTTTCGATGACTTGAGCTGTCCTGTCAGTAGGGGAGAAAGTAGCTATGTAAAACACAGAGACCAGCACTAGCGCTAGTGAGGCCAATTGAAATCCTGGTCTATATAGAATCGTTTTATTCGTATTCCACAACCAAGCCCAGAAACCTGTTTTTTCTTCTCTTTCTTCTTTTTGATTCTCTGCTGTTTTAGCGCTAAAAGCAGCCATCAAAGCTTCTTTTGTAGTAGCTTGAGGAGAAATAGTTTCTTCCAACGAGGGCAAAACAATTAACGATTCCAGCGTTTCTCTCATAGAATCGTACTCCAGGTCATTTTCTACAAACTGCAGAACGAATGCTTTCTCTTCGGGCAGCAGCTGGCTGAAAGACATCTCTTTTAAGAGCCTCTCTAAATCTTCTGGGTCATATGTAAATTCGTTATCCATTTTATCAGATTAATGTATTGAGAAGAAGTGTTAAGCAGGCTATGTTTTTAAAGTGTCCTAGTTTTTTGTTCAGATGTTTAACTGTGTAGAATATTCGTGATTTTACCGTTCCTTGACTGCATTCAAGGACTTCACTTATTTCTTTAATACTCAGGCCCTGCTTGAATCTCATAATAAAGGTAGACCGCTTTACTTGGTCCATCTCTTTCAGCGCGTCATCTAATTCCCCGATGAAAGCATCCTTGTCTATCCTTTTATCTCCTGTATTCGAGCTTTTGGTGATAGCGCTGGCGAATATCTCTGGAGCAGCATTCACTCTTACTTCCGCTTTCCTATACTCATTCTTACACATGTTATTGGCTACACTAAAGAGCCATGTTTTAAATGGTCTAGAAGAGTTGTAAAGCTCTGGTTTGTTGACGATTTTCATGAACAGATCCTGAACGAAGTCTTCTGCTTTCTCTCTGTCTTTCCATAGCATTTTATAGAAAAAATTAAGAGTCATTTTAGCATACCTATCATAGATAGCGCTAAAAGCATTAGAATCAGATTTTTTCACTAAGTCCATAAGCTCTTCGTCAGAAAGCTCTTTATATATATCCTTCACGGCCATTATTTCAGCGCTGGATATTTTTTCAAGAGCTGTTTTTTATAGGTCAAGACTTGATTTAAAGTTCCTTTCTCCGATTTGTCCTTGGCCAGCAAGTCCTCTAACACTGAAAAAATCAATATGTAGTTTGTACATAAATCTGAATTAGAGATTAATTCAACTTTAGAGAACATTTTCCAAGCATTCACGCACTGTCTTTTTTGCTCCGCAGCTGTTATTGGGTTGATGCTAAAAACAATTCCTATAGGTGTTAATGACTCCTGTGCTTTAAGGAGAGCAGAGTGAGGAAGTGTAGGAGTGAAGTAAATAGCAGAGGAGCTTGATTGGCTTACTGTGAGAATCCAGTCATAAGGATTTTCATTAAAGTTGGGGTTAGAAGTTCCCAGTCTGGTAGCGATAAGTTTTCTGTATTCAGGATCTAAAATCCATTCTGCGTTAATTATTTGAGTAGCTGTTTTATTCTCTTGTTTTAATAAGCTAAGCAGGGGGTAGGTGTCTTCCCATCCGTTGGTCACTATAAAACTTGCTTTGTTTTCTATGCTTCGCAATACATTTTTATTGTATTCCAATACCTCATTGGTAATAAACCCAGAGTTTCTTAGTTTGGAGGTGTACTTATCAAATAGCAGCTCTTTTTTAAGCACATGAGAACAGGCTATAAAGTCGGTATACAATTCAGCTTTATTCTCCGTGTTTTGCTCCGCAATCTTTAAAAATTCTAATCCTGCACTCGTAAAACCACTCTGTTTATACTGAATGTAATGCGCCTCATAAGTTTCCGCTAGAGATAATTGTGCTCTGTTAGATATCGTATTTAGATTATCTATAGTTGCTCGGTTTGTTGATTTGTAGCCATTGGAGAAGTTCTTGGTGCGTTCTATCTCATACTCTAATAATAGTCCCTCAGGGCTTTCATTAGTGAGTTGAACTTCATTGTCATCAGACGGCTCATCTCGCTCTATGCCTTCTAAAATAGACTGGGCAGTAGAGTTAAATGTAGCTGTTAAAATGAGCGAAAGAACTGCGGCTTTTAAATATGCTGTTATATTCATCTATTCCTAAAGTACACGTAAAGGTAAGAAGGGTTCAAAATGAATTGATGAATTTTAGCATAAACCTATTAGCGCTAAACTAATTCTTCAGAAACCTAGAGGCCAATTTTATAGCTAATTCCAGCAGAAGCCCATCTTCCAGGCATTCTTACTAGATTGGTTTCTTTATATTCAATAGCTAGAATGTTGGTAACGTCTACGAATATGTTTAGCTTTCCTTTTAGCATGAAGTTTATCCTAGAGTCTAACAAACCATAAGAATCTAGATTTAATCTATCGGCATATCTGTATGAAATAGTATGAGAAAGATTCTTTGTGTAGTTCAGTGTAATACCTGCTGTTAGTTGATGTTTCAAGTTTTCTAAAGCATACCGTGACGTGATTCCCTCATTTATCTCTATGTCAGAATCCAGGTAGGTGTAGCCTAGTCTTACTTGTTTAAGAATTGAAGATTGAGGATTGTTGTATGATATGTTTGAGCTAACTCCAGAAGTTCTTAATTTAGAGATGTTGTATGGGATCCAAAGCGAGTCAGGAGTAGTATTTTTAATTCTATCTATAAGGTCCGAAGAGCTTCTATTGAAAACTGCCAAATCCAAATTGATTTTGGGAGATAGTTTTCTTCTGTACCCAATCTCCTGAGAGAGAGCGGTTTCTGGTTTTAAGTCAGGGTTACTTCCGTTTGCAGGGCTTGAGTAATATAAGTCCGTATACGAAGGCACTCTGAACGTTTGGCCTACACTCGCGTATATTTTTGAATTAGGAGAAATGAAGTAAGCAGCATCTACTCCAGGTAGGTAGTTGATTCCGAAATCGCTGAATTGGTTAACTTGAACTCCGGGAGTGATGTTTACTTTTCCGGAAACCAATTGAAATTTATGCTCTAGAAAACCAGTAACGACAGTCCGTTCTCTTTCCCCTAGGTTGTTGCTTTCTAGTTTCACCAATTGAGCATCTACTCCTAAGCCTAAAATTCCATATTTAGTTTTGAATGTCGAATTCACTTCTAATCCATATTGGTTGTTGGTGTGAATATTATTGAAGTAGCTAGGATTTTCTCTAAGGAACACATAGTCATCTAAGTTGTTTCTCCAGTATCCTCTTAACACGATGTTGTTCTCAGCGTTCTTTAATCGCGGAGAATACGATAAAGAGGAAAGGATAGTCCTTACCTCCTCATATTGGTCTTTATAATCTTCACTTGCGTAAAACCCATTAGCACCGAATTTCCTAGAAGTATATCCCAGCATAGCGTTTAGCTTGTGCCCTTTTAAATCAAGCTCAGACTGGTATAAGCCATTCATGATTTTGTAGTCAGTATTAAATCTGTATCCATCAGAAGAATTGAATTCTCCTGAGATGCTTTGTTTGAAGTTTTTAGTGGCTACATTAATAACGACACCATCGGAACGAAGATTGAAGTCT
>Ga0222653_1001470_pt1 | contig 11555 bp, 10 predicted proteins | sample AntAcemetagen419_FD_179856 | JGI IMG/M metagenome (GOLD analysis project Ga0222653, IMG submission 179856) | Saline water microbial communities from Ace Lake, Antarctica - #419 | ecosystem: Environmental > Aquatic > Non-marine Saline and Alkaline > Saline | place: Antarctica: Ace Lake...
CATCCAGCTCGCTCATAAAGTCCAGGTACCCATGTGTTAATGATCGCCCTAATGGCGCCACCCATGATCGGCATATTGGCGCCACTATTTAGTGCCGATTTGCCGGTCTCAAACGGGTCTAGTTTTAGCGGTTTTTCACCTCCTTTGTAAACACTTATTTACCCTCTTTTTGGAAGGGCCGCGGTGTGCGGTAGCTTTCTCCATCCAGGATAAGCCGGTAGGCACCGTGACGTAGACGGTCAAGCGTAGCCGCACCCAGTAATTGATTGGGGAAGGCATCCCCCCACTCTCCAAAGTCGAGATTGCTGGTGACAATCGTTGCAGAGTTCTCGTACCTTTCATCAATCAAATTGTGGAAGTCTTCATCATGCGGTGAACGCATGGGCTTGAGCCCAAAGTCATCGATGATAATCAGTGGGATTTTCACCAGGCTCTGGAACCGTCTTTCATAGGCATTGATTGCACGCGCAGCGTGCAAGTTACCCAACAGTTTTGTCTGTGTGGTGAACAGAACATCGTAGCCGTGTCTGACTGCACAGTGTCCCAGTGCCTGAGCTATGTGACTCTTGCCGGTGCCGCAAGGCCCGGCAATGAGCAGCGCGACTTTCTCTTCAATAAACCGGCAGGTCGACAGGTCCCGGATCAGTTCCTGATTCAGCTTTGGGTGTTTGCCAAAGTCAAAGCCCTCCAAGGTCTTCTCGCCCCGGAAGCCGGCCCGGCGTACCCGGGATGCGAACTTCTTCTGATCCCGCCGGGCCACCTCATCCTGAATCACCAGGCCGAGGAATTCCGTGTAGGCAAGCTTGCCCTCAATGGCTTCGCGGTTGCGCTGGGCCAGAGAATCCATGAGACCAGACAGGCGGAGTTGTTTGAGTAAAGCCGCGAGTTCCGGCATGGGGTTGGGAGTATTCAGGGTTGTATCCATCGTTGATATCCTTGTTCAGGGTTAGTGGGTTAACAGTTTTTTGGTGTCGCGCGAGAACCGCCCTCGACCGGTGTAGGCTTGGCCAAGCTGGTCAAAGCCCGACTCATCCAGGACTTGCTGATCCAGGCCATTCTCCAAAATGGTTTTGACGGTGCGGTACAAAGGACTGGCGTAAGCCAATGCCCGTGTAGCGGCCGCTTCCACTCGCGCTGCGCCATAGCGCTTTTTGAAGCCCACTACGCCCTGAGCGGCGCGCAGGTTGTCCAGCACCCGGTCGGCAAAGAGCTGTTCAATCAGGGCATGGCAGGCCGGGCCGATCCGCTGGGCTTGGCGTAAACACCACTGAGGATCTTTCATGGCGTAGGCCTGGGCTTCGGGGGGCATGTGTTCGGGCACGGTTGAACGAGAGCCGGGACGGAACAGACGACTGTGGATTGCCACCATCTCCTGCTCACGGAACACCCGCACGGTGGTTTCCGAGGCGCGCAGCCACAGGGTTTTCCCCACCAGTGGATAAGGTACCGAGTATCGGCATTTTTCATATTGCACATGGCAATCGCCGTGGACTTTCACCTTGGCCCAGCTGGCCAGTTCCGGTGGAAGGTTCGGCAGGGGGTTGAGCAAGTGCCGCTCAGTTTCGGTAAAGCGGGTCAACGGTTTCTCGTGGGTCGTACCGTGACAGCGGTTGCCTGCCGTGCCCATTACCCACTGTGCCAATTGGGCATTGGCATCACCCAGGGTTCGGAACTCACGCAGGGGGAAGAAGTTGGCTTTTACGTATTTTACGCCCGACTCCACACGTCCTTTTTTCTTCGGGTCTCTCGGCGGGTTGGCCATAATAAGGAAGCCGTAACCCTCTGCGCACTCGGCATAGGATCGTTGAACCGTCGGGTCGTGATAGCAGGCCTTGGTGATCGCGCACTTGGGGTTATCGATCATGACGCGAGCCGGAACCGAGTTAAAGAATTCGAATGCCCTGCGGTGACAGCCTAGCCAGGTCTCCACCCGTTGGTCGCGCACCAGTTCAGCGTACTGGTGCCGGCTCCAGGCCAACACCATCACAAATACCCAGGTTTTAAATGCTTCGCCCGTGTGGACGTCGGTAATCACAGGCCCCGCCCCGAAGTCGACCTGCGCAACATCGCCGGGCTCAAACTCCAGTACGGTAGTCATCTGGGGATGTGCGGCGTCCACACTTTGGAGAAAACGACGTACCGAGGAATAGCTACCGGTGAATCCGTATTTGCGTATCAGCGCCTGGTGAATGGTGGTGCCCTGGATGCTCTGATCCCACCACTTCGTCACTTCATCGGCATGCGGTTCAACCAGGGATGTCGCCTGCGCGCGCGGCGCCGTCGTGGGAAAGCGGGCAGCCAACTCCGCGTCATCCGGAAGCTCGTTACCTGGGTCAAGCCAGCCACGGCTCCTGGCCATCTCGCGTACTGATTTGACCTTCTTGCGGCCCATCAAGCCGGTCTGTGCTATGGCGCGGTCAGACTCGCCCAACCGCATGCGGACAATCACTTGTCGATATTCATACATCTCAAATCTCCGGTTCGTCATGGTGTTTCTCCTTGTTCCGGCAAAAGCCGGCAAGGTTACACCAGTGAATTGGATGTTTGAGATCCGCTAATCAGCGGTAGGTGGCTCCTTTATACCGATCCTGATGTGGCGCCATTATGCCGATCCTGATGTGGCGCCATTATGCCGATCCTGGGGTGGCTCCTTTATGCCGATCCCGGAATGGCTCCATATGGGCGATCATCAACACGAACTGTATCGTCTGGAAACTGATCGCTTTTGGCGTAATGCCGAGGGCACCGAGTTTATCCAAGAAGGAGCTAACGCTGGCATGGTAAGACGTTTTAGCCCAGGTGTTCTTGGCCATGAGATGGATCATAACGGCTTGCGCGTTCACTTTACTCTTAATAATTCACTGGGCTATATAAACCTACGCAGTGCCGTTGGCTTTGAAGTTAATGAAGTCTCCTTTTTTCGACCCTTTAACTTTGGCAGTGGCGAAGATTTCGTGGACCCCAACAACTTTAACCCCGGTGTCCTAGCAGACGTAACAAACGATCTGGAACCTGTAAATCATTTTTCTGCAGATCTTACTCAATACGCGTTGTTTGCCGAGAGTCAGATAAAATTCACTGAGCAATTGGCATTGGTGTTAGGGTTGCGCTACGAAGATGCTGACACCGATTTCAAAGAAACAAGGCCAAATCCTGGTTTTACTGATATCTCTCTGAGTCAGTCTGTCGATACCGTGACCGGCAGAATCGGCGCGGTTTATGATGTAGTTGAGGGCACTGCGCTTTATGCTCAGTACAGTACGGGGGCTGATCACCCTTCTGGTGGCGTGGTAAGAGCGACCGCTCAAAACAGTCAAGCTGACTTTATTGAAACAGAGCAATTTGAGCTGGGCATTAAGCAGCAACTACTGGATGGGCGTCTGCAATGGTCGTTGGCCTACTTTGATATTACTCGCAATAACTTGGTCGAGGATGATCCCTCGTCGCTTAATCCTGATGATGTAATTAGCGTTCCCGAACAAACTTCAGACGGTGTTGAGTTAAACTTTAGCATTCAAGCACTGGATTCGCTGCAAATATATGGCAACGCCAGCGTGCTGGATGCAGAACGAGAAGGAAAAACAACGCCTCTTGTGCCGGAAACCACAGCAAACCTTGGGTTAGCTTGGGCCGCTGTCGACAGGCTGCACTTTATTGCGGATGCCCGTTATGTTGGTGAGCGTGAGGGTTCCAATACACCACCACTCCCTTCTTACACAGTTGTTGATGTTTCAGCCCGAGTTAAACTCACTAGCGATTTGAGTCTGGCTTTTAGGGTCGATAATGCATTTGATGAGGTGTATGCCTCATCAACCTATTTCACAGGCAACTGGTTGGTTGGAAAACCTCGCACCTTTAGCCTGACGGCGGATTACCGTTTTTAGTCCAGGCTCCACCCTAGCCACGGCGTACCCCTAATAACGGACCAGTACCGCCGTGGCCTTTTTTTGACAGACGCTATCACGACTACTTAGAGAAATCATGAAACTCAAAAAGCTGCTTTATCTCAGTCATCGTTGGTTGGGCATTGTTATGTGCTTATTCCTAGGGATGTGGTGCGTGAGCGGTGTGGTCATGATGTATGTGGGTTTTCCCGAACTCACCCAAGATGAATATTACGCGGGGCTTGAACCGTTGGCGGTTGAGCGTATTAAACGCAGCCCTGAGGGCATTCTAGCGAACGCTTCGGCTGATACGGCCATCGAACAATTACTACTGACCAGCAGTGGCAGACGCCCGGTCTACCTGCTAAAACAGCAGGGCGTTCCTTGGCAGGGTTTATATGCCGATAGCGGTAAACAGATTATCGAACTGCCGGCCGACGCTGCGGTTGCAGCCGCAGTAGATTTTTTTAAAACTCAGCATCCTAGTCAAACCATCACCGCCGAACATCTACAGCAACTGCATATGGACCAGTGGTCCGTCTCCAATGGCCTAAACCCTTATCGGCCACTGCATAAAATAGCGATTAGTGATGATGCAGGCACCGAGCTGTATGTATCGTCGTTAACCGGCCAGGTGGTTCGCGACACGCACCGCAGCGAGCGTATCTGGAACTGGCTGGGGTCAAATCTGCATTGGATTTACCCGGTGCAGTTGCGCAAACATCGTAGCCTTTGGGAACAGGTTATCATAGTGCTGACTCTGCTTGGCTTGGTCTCCGTCATTACCGGTACGATCATTGGTTTTATGCGCCTGCGGCTAACGCGCAGATATGCCACCGGCTCTTGTTCACCCTATCGGGGTATGCTTAAGTATCATCATATTATTGGCTTGCTGTCGCTAACATTTTTGCTAACTTTTTTATTTAGTGGGTTAATGTCGGTAGGCCCTTGGGGTATATTTGACTCTAATACAAGCTTTGCTGAGCAACGTCAGCGCTACCAGCAGCAGGAAAGACGTTTAAGCTCCACGCCGGCTTATTCTCAACCCGAAGCCATTCGACAACTGATTCAACACAACAAAGCGTTCCCGGTTAAGCAAATTTCCTGGCATTGGATTGCGGGTAAATCCTATCTATCACTGCATGGCTCCAGCAAAGAAGTTAGGCATTTACTTACCCCAGGCGATACCGAATCGCTGCAGCAAAAAATTGACAGCAATATTAGCCAGGTACTTCCCAAGAGCGATATAGTTAGCCAACACCAACTGGGCAGCTACGATCTTTACTATTATTCACACCACAACCGTCAACGCCCGCTACCGGTACTACGAGTCAAGTTTGATGATCCCGAAGCAACTTGGTTTCATGTTGACCTGACCACAGGCCACATCCTCAATCGCCTCACCGACAGACACCGGTTAGAACGATGGATTTATGACGGCCTGCACAGTTTTGACTTTATGTTGTTAATTAACAACCGGCCTATTTGGGATCTATGGATGATTCTCCTCTGCAGCATCGGCTTTATTTTTGCTGTGACATCCGTGGTAATAAGTGTGCGACACCTTCGACGGAAGACGTATTTTCCTTAAACGACACTTCCAAAATCGAGCGAATCAAGCTACCGAAAATTTAGGAAAAGATTTTGTTAAAGCGTACTTTACCGGATACAACTTCGGATTCAACCGCGAAACTCCCGTCATCATTGCTGAGGGTGGGGATGGAAGATACCGCCGTGCCAACAACCCTGAGTTTACACGATGGAAATTTCCAGGCTATTGCGGCAAAAGCCAAGGTGTATGTTGGTGCTGTCTGCCACGCTGTGCACCCCGATTGCCTTTGTTTAAAGATAGGCGAAGAATATAAGCAAGTTCATTTTCGCGAACCCGGCTTAAGCCATAAAGGCACCATTACCAGCGAATCTAGAGCAGTTTTTGCAGGTGGAATGACAAGTTACATGGAAATGCCTACTGTTAATCCTGCTACCACGACTATTGATGCGTTGGAAAAAAAACACCAAAGCCAGTTGCCCGTACTGCACACCACCACCGAAAAAGAACTCGGCTTATTTGAAATCGGTCTTGGAAAAAATAGGCAAATCACTGCCAAAGCCTGTATTCATAACCTTTGGTTCAGTGATGGAGACTATCCACGCTCAGGCAATTTAATTAAATGCAATCCAGCTATTAAACCCTCTACGGATCGAGATGCGCTGATCCGAGCCTTAAGCAGTAAACAAATAGATATTATTGCTACTGACCATGCGCCCCACACTCTTGAAGAAAAGCAAGCTAATTACAACCACGCCCCAGCAGGCTTACCCTTGGTAGACCATGTACTATTAAGTCTGTTTGACCATCTTAAATATCAGCACCTTGATCTGACGCAAGTGGTGGAAAAAACGGCCTACGGGTATTTGATGGCAGGTACGTAATCGATCAACCCATACCGTCGGTGCAACTCGATTTCAATCAATAACCGTTTATTCAACATACAGGAGAAACCTTTTGTTAACACGCGCTTTACCAGATGTGACGGTTACAGTGTCACCACCCCAGAAAGTGCTCCGCACTGAAGTACCGCTGCGATGATGCTGGAAGAACGCGCTGCCCACGTCACTACCCGCTTTCGCTCTGTAGTGACGTGGGTAGCGAGTGTCTTACGCCGTCTTCCCCGCGGCAAATTCGCCCGCTCCGAGGCACCAAATTGGATGAAATTGGACGTGGTATTCCCTGGGGCTGACTCTTTCAGACACCACCATATCGGATGAATCGCGACAGGCTCGGAGGCCACTTCTGATGTGGCATTATCCGGCCTCCCGATACAGGCTGGTTTGTTCGGTCTTCCTGGTCTCCAAGGCGGAACCACCATGTTGGCACAAGGCAGGGATGGCCTTGGCAAAACCGCTTACGAACGGCATCTACCCGAGCAGACACTGCTCTACCAGCTCGTCGAAACGCACTACCCCGCCCTTGTGGACCAACTGGCCCAGCAGGGTAAATCCCTACCTGCACATGTCCACCGGGAATTTGAGGCTTACCTGAAGTGCGGTCGCCTCGAGCACGGCTTTCTCCGGGTGCGCTGCGACAAATGCCACTTCGAGCGTCTGGTAGCTTTTTCCTGCAAGAAACGCGGGTTCTGCCCCAGTTGTGGCGCCCGCCGCATGGCCGAGACCGCCGCCCTGCTGGCCGATGAGGTATTTCCCGATGTCCCGCTTCGCCAGTGGGTCATCAGCTTCCCCTTTCCCCTGCGCTACCTGTTTGCGGCCTACCCCCAGGCCATGGGCAAGGTGCTGGGCATCGTTTACCGGGCGATCTCCACCCACTTGATCCACAAGGCCGGATTATCGCTCAGGGATGGCGCCACCGGGGCAGTAACGCTAATCCAGCGCTTCGGTTCCGCCCTGAACCTCAACATACATTTCCACATCCTGTTTCTGGATGGCGTCTATGTGTATCGCGACAATCGACCACCCCGATTTCGCCGCGTCAAGGCACCGGAACAAGGCGAGTTGGAGGAGTTGGTTCAACTGATCAGCCAGCGCGTCGGCCGCTGCCTCGAGCGCCAGGGCTTGCTGGAACAGGACACCGAGAGTGCCTGGCTGGACCTCGACCCCGCCGAGGATACCGATGCCATGCCACAGATCCTGGGCAGCTCCATCTCCTACCGCATAGCCGTTGGCTCACAGCAAGGCCAGAAAGCGTTCATGATCCGCACTATCCGCCCGCTGGAGCGACCTGATCCTGGTTTGGAGCGGGTCGCCAAGGCCAACGGATTCTCCATGCATGCCGGTGTGAGTTGCGAAGGGCATCAAAAAGAAAAACGTGAGAGGCTGTGCCGCTATATATCCCGTCCGGCCGTGGCTGTTCCCCGCCTGTCACTGAGCTCCACCGGCAAGGTGGTCTACACGCTGAAAACTCCGTACCGGGATGGCACGACCCAGGTGGCCTTCGAACCGTTGGATTTCATCGCCAGGTTGGCCGCCCTGGTACCCAAACCAAGAGTCAACCTCACCCGCTACCATGGCGTCCTGGCACCGAACCATCGCTGGCGAGGGCTCGTCACACCAGCGAGACGCGGGAAAGGCGTCAAGTCGAACTCCAACACAGAAGTCCACACACCCGCCGAGCGCCATGCCGCAATGACCTGGGCTCAACGGCTAAAGCGTGTTTTCAACATCGACATCGAGGTCTGCAGTTTTTGTGGCGGATCTGTCAGGGTCATCGCATGTATCGAGGACCAGGACGTCATCGATCGAATACTGACTCACCTGCGCCAGAAAGAACAGGAAACGCCGGCTCGGCCATTGCTGGTGCCACCGACCAGAGCGCCACCTGGAACGTTGTCACTTTTCGCTGGGAAGGATTCCAGACCAACAGCAACCCACTAGCAAGGAAGCCAGGGAAACCGCATGGCACGAGCGGTTGCGAGCGCTCGTTCAGGATTGACCAGATAGGAATGGCATGTCCAACGCCGCGAACAGGATTTTCGGGTCAATAGATGGAAACTTCGACAGGTCTGCAGGTCCGGGCAGCACAATCAGCGACGATGTCTACTCTCGATAGGCCGTTAATATGTCCTATGCCTTCAGCCTGATGCGGGTTCAGGTCTATCCGGGCGTCCACAATGGCGCTGGCTAGCTGCCAGGCCAGATACTGAGTTTGGTGGCGAGTCATCATTTAAGGTTAAACAGTTCCAGATACGGTTCAAATGCGAAGAGTCTGTTTCGGCTTTGCCCGGTAATCTCTCTAAGGATCTGTTGTTTGCACATCAAGGCAACCAGCTCATTCGCCGGACGATAATTTACGCCACAGATCGTCGCGGCCTGATCAACGCTCAAAATCGGTTGCTTGAACAGCTGTTGCAATAAGAGTGTGGCGCTGGCGGTTCGCCTTCCAAAGTTGTTGTGAATCAACGTTTCGATATCTGACTTGAGCTTGATAATGTTTGTCAGCGCTGCGACAGCCTCAGTTGCCGTTTGCTCGACGCCTACCAGAAAGTACTTTAGCCATTGCAGCATGTCGCTGTGAGTACGCACTCTCATCAGGTTGTCATAATACAGTCCCCTGTTCTTTTCAAAATAAGCCGAAGGGTATAGCAAGGGCTGACTGAGAATGCCCTCACTCACCAGGAACAGAGTTATAAGCAAGCGGCCAATCCTGCCATTGCCATCCAGAAAGGGGTGTATGGTTTCAAACTGGTAATGGGCAATGGCTATGCGAACCAGCGCAGGTATTTGGATGTCATCATTGTGCAGAAACTTTTCCAGGTCTCCCATCAGTTCAGGAACATATTCATGAGCAGGTGGTATAAATACCGCATCAGCCAGGCTGGCACCGCCTATCCAGTTCTGACTGGTACGGAATTCCCCGGGCAACTTTTGCTCTCCGCGAACATTCGTGAGTAGTGTCTGGTGAGCCTGCTTAAGCAAGCGGGACGATAAAGGCAATGTCTCCAGCGCTTGGATAGCATCATTCATGGCCCGGATGTAATTGTTGACCTCGCGCCAGTCATTACGCCGCTCCGGGTTAATCTCCTCCTCCGGTAGCAGGGCTTCATCGATATTGGTTTTAGTACCCTCTATCCGACTGGATACCACGGCCTCTTTGGTTACATGCAGCTGAATAAATAAATCAATGTTTGGCACCAGGCGAGCATAGGAATTCAGCTCCCCCAGTCTTATGGCAGCCTTCTCTACAAGCTGGTTGATTTGTGGCGTATCCCAAGTCCAGTGGTCATTAATATGAGAGGGCAAAAAGAATTGGTACTGGAAGCCCTTGAGGTGCTCTCCAGAGCGATATTCCTCTAACCTGATGGCCATAAAAACCTACGCGCTGCTGAATGAAAGTGAAACACACGTGTAATTATTTCACTTTATATTCTAAAAGTGAAATTAAAAAGCTACTATTTCATTTGTATCACGTAAAGAGGATGAAGTAAGCAGACAGGCACCGCGGGAGATTTGCGGGACTTGTGGTGAAAAGTTGTGCTCTGTTGTGCAAAATGCGCTGTGGATGCTCGGATTTAAGTTAATAAAATCAATTAGTTAAAAATATCCAGCAAAATTCATAATGCTGGGGTCGGTAGTTCAAGTCTACCCGTAGCTACCATATTTTCTTTTGCATACATGTTATGCCGCATTCCTGGCGGCGGCTGCCTTGTCCAAGTCATAAGTCACCTGGAGGTTCATCCAGAGTTTTGCCGATGTCCCCAAAGCGTCAGCAAGGTCTAATGCCGCCTCTGCTGTTACACCACGTTTCCCGCGGACAAGCTCATTGAGTCGGGCTTTGGTCCACCCAATTTTCCTGGCAAACTCAGCCTGAGTCATACCCTGGGGTTTAAGGAATTCCTCGATAAGCATCTCACCGGGATGGAACGGGTTTTTTGGTTGCTTGTTCATTTCCAATACCTCTATCGGTGGTAATCCAATATCTGCACATCTTGTGACTGCCCGCCACTCCAGCGGAAAACCAGTCGCCATTGATCGTTGATCCGTATTGAATGAAATCCCTTCAAATTACCTTTCAGCGGTTCCAGCCGATTACCAGGCGGTACTCTCAAATCTTTCAAGTCCGTTGCATCATGCAAATAAAGTAGTTTCCGCCTGGCAGTTCTCCGCAGTTCATTTGGAAATGATCTGGTTGACTTGCTCTTCATGTCATAGAAGAGATCTTCTGCCAGAGCGTTGCCAAAGGATTCAATCATGTTCCGATGTTATCGGAACTCGATAACAATAACAACAGCGACTTTCCCGGGTGAAAGCTGCGGGAGAATTGCGGGACTCACCGTGATTTGTTGGGCTCTGGGGTGCAAAACGCGCTGCGGGTGTTCGGGTAAAAATTAGTAAAATCAATCGGTTAAAAATCTACAGCACGATTCACAATGTTGGGGTTGGAGTCACTAGAAAGAGTCACACTAGAAAGAGTCAGGTCTTACATTTCACATGCGCCATCCTTAATATGCACACTAGAAAGAGTCAGGTCTTACATTTCACATGCGCCATCCTTAATATGTGGAATGCAAGGCCTGACCCGATTGCTCTGCTTGACCCCATTGCTCTGCTCGTTGAAAGCGGGGTGGTCGGTTGTCGCGATAGATGTATGCGCCAATATCCGGTGCAATATCATATAGGCAATAGCTCTGATGTTGGCTGTTAAGTAACCCTATTGAATGCGAGGCGGTATCGGCTTACTGCCTGTCCTGACCCACCCATACCACGGTGTGAGACGCTTAGCGTAAGTAGCCACCATTTGATACATCAGAGACTGATGGATTCATAGCTGACTGTGATACCCTACGCAATAAGCACATTTGCGATGTCGCGGCGACTCAGGTTGAACCGATGTTAGAGCCAGACAGCATGGGAAATAGTATCGAATTGGGGCACTTGGAGGGTATCGATTGCGCCTTTGGGTATTGATGGCCTGATTGTATCAATCGAGGCCAGTCAAACTATTATTGCCTGCGCTTGGTAAGTAATCACCGTAAGATTGTTGTAGCAATGGGCAGTGCTAATATTTCCGCAATCGTCCGCTAATGAGCCCTATGTTCGAAATTCGCTTATTCTTGTGTTTTGCCCTTTAGAAACCTCTGACCTTCATGGATGCTGCTAGCGGTGGTCACACAAATACCTAACAAAAACGAAAGTCTCTCGATCCTTATCGAGTGTTCA
>Ga0222653_1001473_pt1 | contig 11545 bp, 8 predicted proteins | sample AntAcemetagen419_FD_179856 | JGI IMG/M metagenome (GOLD analysis project Ga0222653, IMG submission 179856) | Saline water microbial communities from Ace Lake, Antarctica - #419 | ecosystem: Environmental > Aquatic > Non-marine Saline and Alkaline > Saline | place: Antarctica: Ace Lake | collected...
CCTGCTGCTGCGATCGCAACCCTTTGGCAATAAATCAAATACCACAGGATTCACTTGCTTCACTGTGTGAGATGGCTGCTGTAAGATGCATCCAGTTTCAATACGACTGAGCAGACTTGCGTGTAGCCATACCCCAATTAAATAGGCCAATCCTAAGATCGGCCTTTTTAATATTTCTGTGATTGGGGTTCACAACGAACCTCTCAAAATTACCTCGTCACCGTCAGTTTCTTTGAGAAACTAGAATCTCCCGCTACCAACTGAGCCGTATAATTTCCTTGAGCCAAATCTGAAACGTTGATCTCGAATTGGTAAGGAATTCCTGCCTGTGCATTTCCTTCGAAGATGGTTTTCATCAATTTGCCTTCGGCTGAATACAGTCTCAGGCTAATCTGCTTGCTTTCTCTAAGCTCAAAGTTGAGCTTGGTGATGTCGCTGGCTGGGTTTGGCCACAATCCGATTTTAATCCCGTCTTCATCATCGATTCCATCGGAAAGCGGACTACCCACAATCGTCACGTCGAGGTTTCCTGCTTCACCCGTTACGTCCTCACCGCCGTATGCGATCACCGATTTTGGGAAGACATTCATCGGGTGAGTCACCTGAGTGAGTTCAGTTGCACTTTCCGCCATGAAGGTGATGTTGGCCACCACGAAGTCTTCGCTGACATCCGCACCAAGGTGAAAGGCGGCCAGATCTAATTCCCCATCGTTGTTGCTAAATTCAGCGGGAAGGTGATAGTTGAAAGATGATTCGCTTAACATCTCGACTTCCACCACTTGCAAGAATTCATTGTCAAAAGCCAAGTGCAGGTCAAAGACAGAAATGGGAACATTGCCAGTTTCGATGATGACTTGGGTTTCGAATACTTCTCCTTCATAAACTTCTACAGCTGCTGGGAAGAATTTGAAGTTGGCACTTTGTCCCACCAATAGCATGGGCAAAAAGGCAAGGAGGATGGCACTGAAGCGAGCCATCCATTGTGTGTTATTTGTTTGAGTTTTCATGATCTTTCAGTCTTTGAATTGATTATTCGCTTAACGGGCTATCCCCATTGTCTAAGAAAAAGAAGATCAAGAGCGATAAGTCAAGCGCATCAACCACGTTGTCGCAATTGAGGTCTGCTCGATCATCGTAAGCTGCATCAGCAGGTATCGTATTGTAAGCGTCGATCAAAATAGATAAGTCGAGACCATCAATTAGGTCAGGCGATAGATCGCTGATGTCTCCCGGTCTGAATCCAGAACCCGTGATTCCCGTCGCTGCATTTGAGATGGTGTAGTTTCCTACAAACTCAGTGAGGTATCGATCTACTTTGATGTAAACGTCATAGCTTCCTGGAACGATTCCCGATGCATCAAAGCTGAAGTCACCCGAAGGATCGATCGTGATGTCCGCAAATGTTCCTGCCAAAACGGGAGCGGGGTTTGGTGTTCCTGGTTCGTAAAGACTGATGGTCATATCCAAAGGAAGACAAGCTCCGTTTAGGGTAAGCGTTCCGCTCACTTCAACGTTGTCAACCGTTACCTCAACTGTGCAAGTGCTCGCATTCCCCTCTACATCGGTAGCGGTAAATGTGATCGTGGTCGTTCCCACTGGGAATTCCCATCCATCCAGCGAAGTGCTGTTTGGCCCAACTTGAGGAGTTAAAATAACACCTGCATCGTGAGAAATCGTAACCACACCAAGACAGTTGTCTGTGGCAGTGGCGTCAAATTCACCACCAGAAGCTAGATAAGTATCGTTGATTTGATTGACTGTCCTTGAGTCATTGGCTGCGCAGGTTATTGCTGGAGCGGTTACATCATCTACAATCACTGTTTGAGTTTGCGAACTGGTGTTTCCGTTTCCATCATCGTACGTCCAAGTCACCGTAAAAGTCCCTTGGTCATTGTAGATCAGCGGATCAGTGGTGGTAGCTGTAATAGCGCCTTCACAGTTGTCAGTAGCGGTTGGAGCAGTTACCGTTGCAGAGCATTCGCCAGTTTCATTGGGTAGGCTTGCCACATCAGCTACCGGAGCAGTCACATCATCTACAATCACCGTTTGAGTTTGTGAACTCGTGTTTCCGTTTCCATCATCGTACGTCCAAGTCACCGTAAAAGTCCCTTGGTCAGTGTAGATCAGCGGATCAGTGGTGGTGGCTGTAATAGCGCCTTCACAGTTGTCAGTAGCAGTTGGAGCAGTTACCGTTGCAGAGCATTCGCCAGTTGCATTGGGTAGGCTTGCCACGTCAGCTACTGGAGCAGTCACATCATCTACGATCACTGTTTGTGTTTGTGAACTGGTGTTTCCGTTTCCATCATCGTAGGTCCAAGTCACCGTAAAGGTCCCTTGGTCAGTGTAAGTCAGCGGATCAGTGGTGGTAGCCGTAATAGAGCCTTCACAGTTGTCAGTAGCAGTCGGAGCCGTTACCGTTGCAGAGCATTCGCCTGTTGCATTGGTTAGGCTTGCTACATCAGCTACTGGAGCAGTCACATCATCTACGATCACTGTTTGTGTTTGTGAACTGGTGTTTCCGTTTCCATCATCGTAGGTCCAAGTCACCGTAAAAGTCCCTTGGTCATTGTAGATCAGCGGATCAGTGGTGGTTGCCGTAATAGCGCCTTCACAGTTATCAGTAGCGGCTGGAGCGGCTACCGTTGCAGAGCATTCGCCAGTTGCATTGGGTAGGCTTGCCACATCAGCTACTGGAGCTTCAGTGTCTGCTACCGTCACATCAAAACTACAAGTTGCTGTATTTCCAGAAGCATCTGTCACCACAAACGTATTGGTCGTAGTACCTGCTGGGAATGTTGCCCCAGATGGGAGGCCAGCTGTTTGAGCGATAGTTTCACCGGTACAGTTATCTGTTGAACTATTGGTATAGGTGACTACTGCACCACAAATACCGGTATCGTTATTCACTGAGATAGCTGCATTGCAGGTAATGGATGGAGCAATATTATCGACAACCGTTATCGTAGCAGTGCAGACAGCACTGTTTCCAGTTGGGTCTGTTGCTGTAAAGGTGATCGTATTTGCACCTACTTCGGTGCAGTCAAAGCTAGCGTCAGAAGCTGTGATGCCTTGAACACCGCAATTGTCCGTTGCCGATACTCCGCCAGCGCTGATGTTCGCGGTAAATCGCGTGTTGTCGTTGTCGGCATTGAATTTTGCATCGACCACAAAGTCGATTTCGTCGCCTACTGATACAGTCGCCGATTGAGAATAAGTGATCACCGAGCCGGGTACGTCGAGGTATTGATAAATCTCAATTCCATTTTGATAGATGCGAACATTCACACCATCACCCCCGCCTAGGTCAACATCTTGGAATTCTCCAGAAAGGGTTACTGTGCCAGCGAAATTACTCGTCCACCGCCGCACCGCCAATTCGTTGTTGTCAACGTTCGGGTGTCCGTTTGTAGCTGTGATAAAAGGTGTCTCAAATGAACCTGTTCCTTCGTAACGGTTATCACCCGCATCATAAGTCAATAGAGTAAAGGCAGCAAAATTATTAAAGGGATAGGTTCCGTATTCCCAATTGTTCTCGCCTTGATTTGGTGAGAAGTCATTTTCAGAATTTGCGAGGTCTACCGAGCCATCTTGGTTTATGGTCGCTTGGCCATTTTCATCAAGTGCAATGGTAAAGTCCGAGACGCAAGAAATCACAGGAACTTCATTATCAACCACTGTAACCGTGAAGGAACATTGATCACTATTGTTATTTGAATCGGTAATGGTCCAAGTAACGATTTGTCCATCGGTCAAAACCGCATTTGCCAGCGACGCAGTGTTGTTAAAGTCGTTCTCAATCGTGGCTATTCCACAATTATCATCAACAGTGGTCGGATCAAACTCAGTGCCCTGCACGGTATAAGAGCAAGCGCCTGCATCTGTAGTAACCGAAGGTGCGGTTACACAATCAAAAGTTGGAAGTTCAAGATCGGGATTGAGTGTAAGGTCAATCGCGGGTGCATCGGTAAGAATATCGGTAGCTACGGCTATACCGTCCACAAATTCTGAGATTACGACACGAGATCTTGGAAAGCCTGTCGTGATTGGGGTGATGGATGTTGTTCCGCCGTTTCCGATTACTTCGAAGGTGATGCGCATGAAATCACTGTCTCCGGTGATGTCAGTAGTAGCGCCAGCGGTATATGCTACCAAACCAGTGGAATTGTCCTCTGTAGCTGGTCCTCCTGCTTGGTCGAAAAGTGGATTCCCGGTAAGGACATTTGAACCATCAGGTGCGGTAACCTCAACTATTTGCAATTCATTCGGGTCGAAGTTCAATCGGGCTTCCACCGTATTATAGGTATCAACTGATACTACAGAAACGAGAACGGTAAACTCATCACATTGGATTACTGACGAGGATGAAGGAGTGAGGACAATGTCAGCTGAAGCTCCAGACGGGGCGTTCGCTACAGTGAAGGTTGCAGTATAGTTGTTGTTTCCAGGGTCGGAGTCAAAACGGTCTCCCTCGCTGGTTGGCGAGCGCCAGAAAACCTCTAGGTGATAGGTTCCGCTGGGAAGTCCTGACAGCAGATCCACCCCAGCTCCTGCCTCTTGCCAGCGTTGGTTTCCACCGCCAAGGTCAGCATTGAAGGGTAGATTGATCGTTGAGAATGACTCCGTGGCATCTGAGGCCAAGTGGACATTGTATGAGATTTCCGCTCCAAATACGTCTCCTCCTCCGTTCTTAAAGGTCTTCACTTCACCACCGTTCAATACGAGTGTGGTTACATTGCCAAAATCGGTACCGTTGTAGCTAGTTCCTCCGTCGGGGTTGAGGCCACCCGCTAGGAATTGGTTACCTGTGCCGTCCACGTCCAAGACCGCATAGGTTTGGAAAACCCCTGTATTCTGGGCCTGAAGGGCTAGGGAAAAGAACATTACGCAAATAATGCTCGCGATTTGATTGATTGATTTTTTCATCTTTCTTGGGTCTTAAGATTCATGCTGCTGCGCAGCAATCACAAATTGATTGGTATGGTTTAAAGCAATGCCATCTTTGAAGGACTTCAAGGGCGGGGCAAGCATGGCTGAAGAATCAGGCTTTAAATTAGGTAGTCTATGATAGACTGCATCGGCTTCCAGAGCGACAAAGGCAGATTGATCGGTGCAAACGGTGATGTTAAAAGAAGAGGTGTCAGCTGCTACTGCAGTAGCTGAACTTGGGGTAAAGACGGAAACGGCATAAGGTGTTTGTGTGAATGCACTTTCGGGCAGGAACACTGCTAATCGGATCCGCGGCGTATTAGCCGCGACCTTCAATCGGTTACTTCTCATTGGTTAAATACAAAATGGTTAATACTCTTTGATTGGGCTAGGAGGCTAATAATTTCCTTTTAACACAATTATTCCCCTTCTTAATTGTGTATTGTATACACTTATTTGAAGAGCCCCTAAGCTATTAAATATTAGTTTAACCCGCAAATAGAGTTGTTAGACAGATGTTAATATCCATTTATCGATACCTGTGTTGGCGTGGCTCCTGTTTTTAAAGACTTTTTATTCTAGCTCAGAAATAAATTAAAGAGGCTTTTAAAAAAAAATGAATCCACTTAAGACTTTTTCATTTGCATAAATAAACTACACGCTTACCACATCCTTTCCAAAAGGAGTCAAGGCCAATGAAGCCAGCTTGAAGTGCTGCTTGGCAAAAGGAATCCCGATGATGGTTATAAAAAGAAGGACTCCAAAAAGGACATGAGTCAAGCTGATCCATATTCCACCGACGAGGATCCAGATGACATTGAAGATGATGTAGAGACAGCCGTTTGATCGTTCATGGGTCACTACTTTTTTGCCGAAAGGCCAAAGCGCCAAGCCTGCCAACTTGAGTGTTTGAATTCCAAAGGGAATGCCTACGATGGTAATCATCATCAATACGCTCGAAATTAGGTATTCAAGGGCGGTAATGAGTCCTCCAAAAATGAGCCAAACAATGTTGCCAATAATTTTCATGGTTTGAAAGTAAGAAGATGCTTGCTCGGAGTGCTCATATTTCGTTAAAATCTGTCTTCTCGGTATAGAAAAAATCCTGTTTTTCAATCATCTTTGTACTCGATAAACTAGAATGACTCCACGGACAAAAGCCCACCTTGCTGCACTAGCAGTTGCCTTGATTTACGGTGCCAATTACGTCATTGCGAAGGATGTCATGCCCGACTATATTGAGCCGCGCGGGTTCATATTTCTTCGTGTTATCGGCGCTACCGCGCTCTTTTTTATACTCGGTTTATTTGTAAAAAGCAATCAAAGAATTGAGCGAAAGGATTGGTTGAGGTTGTTGCTCTGCGGGTTTTTCGGAGTGGCTGCAAACCAGTTGTTCTTTTTTGAAGGATTAAACCTCACTACGCCGATCAATGCATCGGTCATCATGACTTCAAACCCCGTCTTGGTTTTGCTACTTAGCGCTATTCTTCTAAAAGAAAAGCTAAAGCCAATAAAGATTGTAGGAGTGCTAATAGGTGGCTTTGGAGCAGTCTTCTTAATCCTCAGCGGCAATGATGGCGACTACACCTTGCCCGCAGTGAGCTTAGGGAATCTACTGGTCTTTTTCAATGCTGCCAGTTACGGAGTATACTTGGTTATTGTAAAGCCTTTGCTGGTGAAGTACGATACGCTACTCGTGATCAAATGGGTTTTTGCGGCTGGCCTCTTGTTCGTTTTCCCGGTGGGACTGAGGCAATTTGGGGCCATAGATTTGGCTACTTGGACACCCGCGATTTCAGGAGCCGTGATTTTCGTAATCGTCTTCACCACATTCTTAGCCTATCTTTTGAATGTTTTTGCATTGCGAACGCTCAGCAGCTCAACCGTAAGCACGTACATTTATCTTCAACCGCTTTTCGCCACCATGCTCGCACTTTACTTCGCAAAGGATGCCCTGACTATTGAAGCGGCCATCTCGGCGGCATTGATCTTTGTGGGGGTTTATTTGGTGGGAAGGAAATCGAAGCCTTGAGTATGGATAAGAGGCGTCAATGCATAGGACTCTAGATAGAGTTTGTCAATAAAGTGGGGTGGCTGAGCCAGATAGTTCGGTAGCAAGGCGCACGTGGTTTTGAAAACCAAGGAGTTGCCTGTGGGCAATGACTGTTTTCAAAACGAGTGCAACGCCGATAACGGACTGTATGGACAGACACTATATAACTTCGAACCCCGTGGTTTCGCTATTAAGTGCCAATTTTTAAGCAATTAGAACTTCGTTTTAACTGACCTCATTCTTCATCTGGAATGACCTCTCTCACATGCTTCATCTTCACATCGGGTAGGTGGATTCTTGAAATGACGATATCGTTTAGGCCTTGTTCTGAGGAATACCCGTAGACTGTGATATTGTCTGAATTTTCAGGATCTTTCACCGTGTATTTTCCATCTGCTGTTTTTACGATGGGCTTCATGATTCCTTCAGATTCAGAATAAACCTCTGCTTGATCTACTGGCTTGGCGAAGTACAGTTTAGCTGAGGAGAATTTAATTTCTTCGTACAATTTGGTTGTATGCTCATTTTCAACAATTGTATAGCAGCTATCAGCTTTTTCTGTGACAACGGAATTGTGCAAATGACCATTGATAAAAATACTGGCAGAAGAAGACATGAGAACTCCTTCATTGTATGATGCTTGGGCCTTGTAGGTGATATTGACCGCAAATAAAACGTGGATGCTAATCTCTGATCTCACTTGATATTGAATGATATTACCATCACTAATTTTTGTGGCTTTTACCTTTCCCACTTGATTATCAGATGCTATGGCTTCAAAATTCCGAACATAAGTTTGGGCTTGTATTGTCCAACTTAGGCAGACGAAAAATAAAATTGAAATGACCTTCATGATAGTTTGGAGTTATTCGCTCTAATTTATCAATAAATCAGATGCCCTTTGGATTCGAGCAGATTCATTCCTTCGTTGCATCGGAACTTCTTTCTAAAAAAAAAGCGCGGTGGCATTGATTTTCTTGAAGGAGTATTTGTCAGGAAGCAAGCCGAAATCAGCTGCCAGATATCAGAGACCAGGTGCCAGAGATGTTATGCCAATTGAGCTAAGAGCTAAAGATTACTTCGATTAACCTTCAAGGTCAATAAGGACGAACAGAGCGCCCGAAGAGATCTTATTGTAGCAGTCAAGAGCATCGGTGTAGCCAGTTCTATTCACTTATTTCGTTTTCTTTGCACGATGAAATTTGATTACTCGAATAGGCTGTCCGTAGTTTTAGGATATGTAGTTCTTAGTATTGTAGCCATTTTTGGAGCACATTATGCACTTCTAAGATTTACCTCCTTTGATGCGGCCTACTACTTGTTCAAAATTGTCGATACCAAAGACTTCTTCATTGCACATGGGCGCTACATATCCTATTTCGCGCAGTGGCCCGCAGTTATTGCGGCTAATTTGGGCGTACCTCTAAAACTACTATTGCCAATTGCTTCCCTTGGCTATTCCTTTTTCTTCATCTTTCATTATTTCTTGGCCGTAAGATTTAAAACAAAGGAAAACTTATACTGGCTTGTTGTATTTCTTCCTCTTCTAGCCTTGCGTTTTAAATTTTATAGTCCGATAAGCGAGTCAATTTTATCACTGGCAAGTATCAGCTTGTTTTATGTGGTTATGGATAATGCCACAAGAGAATACTCGATTAAAAAATGGGTCTATTTATTTCTTCTAGTCATAACGATATACATCGGACACCCTTTGGCATTCATGGGTGCTTTTATGATGATTTTATTTCATGCGCTTTGGCAAAAAGATTATTTAAATAAAACAAGGCTGTACGCCCTGGGAATCACTGCTGTATTCTTTGTTGCTAAAATGATTTCTGTGCGATCGAGTGGTTATGAATCAGAAAAACTGAATGATGCTACTTCGAATATTTCGAAATTGCTCGCAGCGCGCGAGCACTGGGTTTACATTCAGTTAGACAATTGGATTCTAGATGAATGTATATGGCCTCTTTTTGCTTTTTTTGGAGCTATTGTCGTATTACTTTACCACAAGAGAGTAATTCCTGCAGTCTTTTTATGTGGTTCTTATATCGCAATTAAGCATATAGTCACCTTGGTGTATTGGGAGGGTGAATCACTCAATATGCTACACAGTTATTACGCATACTTGAGTATTCCATGGTCACTGGGAATTGTTTACGCAGCATCACTTATTGAAAGGAAAAGTTTTGTGCTGGCGTTCTATCTCGCTTTGTCTATTCAGAGTATTTGGGAAATTCGAGAAGAACGATTCTTCTTTAAAGACAGATTGACTTATTTTGATTCTTTGCTTAATGCTTATCCAGAAAGTCGCAAGCACCTCGTGCCAGAGGGTAAATTATCTACGGAGAAAGTACATTTGACGTGGGCTATACCTTTTGGGACAATGATTTATACCAGTTGCGAGAATCCCAAGGACGCGAAAACGATTTTCATCAATAGAAACTCAGACGGAGACGAGTATCTATTGAAGTCTCAACAAAATCCAAGTCTTTTTCTTGGTGCAGCATGGTATCCTTACGAAATCGAAAATAGTGCTGATCTAAATTCAGATTATTTTATTCTAGCTCCAGAACCCTATAAAAAGCACGAGTAATTTAGAGCCACGACAGTAGAATGGCCGCTCTAGCCCTTTATTGGTAAACAAGATGAGCGGTTAAGTAAGAAACCCTTCAAATCTGCAAGCCACTGTTTAATTGATTAAAAGCCGTCTTAAAAGAAGCTACTACAACTCATCAATCACCTGATTTCTCTAGGTGCTTTCTGGCTGTATTGATTCCCGAACCTTTCCATTAAAAAGAAGTGCAAAGAGCAGGAGAGACTTCAAGGATATTTTTCAGCTTTTATGGTTCACGGCTGTGGAAATACAAATTGTGTCCTTTCATTTTCCCAAAGATCTCGAAACAGGAAGTTTCACTCAGCCCTTAACATTCAGCACCAGCGAAACTGTATAAAAGTTCAGTGATGTGTGCCTTGGGTTTTGATTGACACCTAGTAGACCATGGGCGTGCCTCAATTCGGAAGCAAAGCAGAAGGATTCGAATGTCTGACCACTTCCCCTTTGGGGAGAGTTCTTCGTCTGAAGTGCTTATTACCCCGTAACTATTGGGTATAAAAAAAGCATCCGCCGTTTGGCGGATGCTTCATATTGATTGAGTCTCTGTAAAAAGAACTTACTCCTTAATCAATTTTATTGTTCCTAAACCAAGGTCAGTGCGGATTTCAGCAATGTAAAATCCTTTGTCCAAGTTGGAAGCATCAATTTGAGTCATGCTTGCATTAGGGCTTTCAGAAAGAACAACTTGTCCCAATGTATTGTAAACACGTACCTCATTAATTGGAGACAAATCAGACGAAACTGTCCAAGAATCCACTGATGGATTTGGAAAAGCTTTCAAACCTTCAGAAACAGCATCGTTTACATTCGTAGGATTTTTCGAGAAGTAGACGTTATCGAAAAATAGTGTTCCAGAACCATCAAATTTGTACTGGAAAATATCATCTAAGTCCCAAGTAAAAGATCCAGTAGGTTGATCCAAGAAGTGTTGAAGTGGAATAGTTACACTCACCCATTCTCCTTGTACAATTTCTTGATCTCCATCAGGTCCGATGGCGTAACGCGGTTCATCTGGAGTTCCACCACCGATCATTGAGGTAAGATCAATCAAGTAGAAGTTGAATGCAGTTGAAGAAGTTGCCCAATAGTCAAAGTGAATGTTGGTATATTCGTTCACATCAGCAGCAATCCACTGACCACCATAGAAATTCAAATTCTCAAGTTTTGCAGTCTGATTGCCATCACTTTCAAGGTCTTGTTCAGTAGCTGTAATACCAAATGCATTGAGATTGAATTCGCTAACTGTGTTAGTTAGGTATGTATCGCTGTATACAGAAAGAACAAGGTCTTCGTCAATTGTTGGGTCTGGTGCAGAAACCATTGGGTCTGGTGCAGGAGCATCTCCTTCTCCAAACTGCACATTGTCAAACCAAACAACGTGACCTGTTTCACGTGGCGCGTAACTAGGAAAGAATATAAATTGACCGAAAGGAGCGACACCTGAAGAGATGAGACCACTCATGTCAAATTCGATTTCAACCCATTCATTTGCAATGTCGTTTTGTACAACTGTTTCAAGTTCAGCACCAAAAGTTGTATTCGCAAATTTAAGTGCTACAGGTGAAGCAAAACCTACCTGGAAGATCATCACTTTAACAGTGCTGTTTGTCTCGTCAAAGCTGAAAATCCCCATATTGGTTCCTTGGATGTCGGTTTCACAACCTGCTTTCCCCCAAAAATCGGTAGTTGGATATGCGATATCAATTTTTGCTGCAGTAGCTGATTCGTTAATCCCATCCGTTACTGGATTTGCTTCAACAGTAAATGTTGGATTCTCGAAACCAGCAGGAGCTTCGAAGGTACCCCAAGAGAAGTCGGCGCCATTTCCGCCTACCTCGAAATCGATAGGGTTGGTCTGAGCAAAAGCCGAACCTCCGATTAATAAAGAAGAGAGTAGAATTACTTTTTTCATTGTCTTGAATTTTAATTGTGTTTAAATGACAATATAG
>Ga0222653_1001474_pt1 | contig 11542 bp, 9 predicted proteins | sample AntAcemetagen419_FD_179856 | JGI IMG/M metagenome (GOLD analysis project Ga0222653, IMG submission 179856) | Saline water microbial communities from Ace Lake, Antarctica - #419 | ecosystem: Environmental > Aquatic > Non-marine Saline and Alkaline > Saline | place: Antarctica: Ace Lake | collected...
TGTTGGACCGCGTCATTACTTGCTTTGACATCTAAGTGCCATGTTTGGGCCTAAGTAAATGCCATTCGGGTCAGAATAGAATGGCATTGGCTTGTGCATCATCGACCCGACAAGGCGCTCAAAACGGGTCAGGGTCTTACTCTTTCTAATGCAGTATCCGATCCCCCCGCATCTCTGCCTGTAAACCCTTTGACTGGTCTGCCGCTGCAGCAGCCGCTTCCTGCTGCTGCATATAGTTACGCAAGCGACCGACGACGCTGGTCATTACGTCGATGGTCTGGCTGATTTGATCCAGCGCCATGAGGATTGTTTCTGTTTCGCTCTGGGTCTTGTCGCTACTCGCCATTTGAGATTCCTCTAGTTTGTGCGTATCAATCCCACGTCAGGGCGCCGCCTGTCTGGTATTCGATAACCCGTGTTTCGAAGAAGTTTTTCTCTTTGCGCAAGTCCATGATTTCCGACATCCAGGGGAACGGATTCTGTGTGCCCGGATATTGCTCGGGCAGCCCCAGTTGAGAGAGGCGTCGGTTGGCGATGAAGTGCAGGTATTCTTCCATCATTGCTGCATTCATGCCCAGTACGCCGCGCGGCATGGTGTCGCGGGCGTATTCTATTTCCAACTCGGTGCCTTCCATAATCATCTGGATGGATTCCTGCTGGAACTCCTTGGTCCACAAGTGTGGATTTTCCAATTTAATCTGGTTGATGACGTCGATGCCGAAATTAAGGTGCATGGACTCATCGCGCAAGATGTACTGGAACTGTTCGGCTACGCCGGTCATTTTGTTGCGACGACCCATGGAGAGAATCTGGGTAAAGCCGCAGTAAAAGAAGATGCCCTCGGTCACGGCGTAGAAACCGATGAGGTTACGCAACAGCGTTTGATCCGCCTCATCGGTCCCGGTTTTAAAGTTGGGGTCGCTTAACTCGTGGGTATGGCTAAGGCTCCACGAGGCCTTCTTCGCCACTGAGGGAACCTCGCGGTACATGTTGAAAACTTCGCTTTCATCCATTCCCAGTGATTCGATGCAGTACTGGTAGGCGTGCGTGTGAATGGCTTCCTCGAAGGCCTGGCGCAGGATGTACTGGCGGCATTCGGGGTTGGTGATGAGGCGATAAATAGCCAGCACCAGATTGTTGGCCACCAGGGAATCCGCCGTGGAGAAGTAACCGAGGTTGCGCTGCACAATGCGGCGCTCGTCGTCGGTCAGGCCCTCTGGGTTTTTCCAGGTCGCTACGTCGGCGGTCATGTTGACTTCCTGGGGCATCCAGTGGTTAGCGCAGCCGTCGATGTATTTCTGCCAGGCCCATTCGTACTTGAACGGCACCAGCTGGTTGAGGTCGGCGCGGCAGTTGATCATTGCCTTCTCGTCTACCGAGATACGGGCTGCGCCCATTTCCAGCGCTTCCAGACCCGGTGCAATGTCGAGATGATCCAGGGCCTGCACTGCGGCCATTACCGCTTCAGCGGCAGCTTCGGCGTCTATCGCAGTCTGGGCAGGCGACACGCCTGATTTGGCTGTGATTGACGAGCCTGTTGTCAGCGGCGCAATTGCCGGCTGCGGCGCTGTGACTTTGGCCGGCTGCGGTGCGGCGGGCTGAGGTTTGGCCGGGGCAGAAGCTGCCGAGTTTGCGCTTAGCGTAGCAGCGGCATTGATGGCTTTGGCGGCACTACTCGGTGCCGCTTCTTCTTTGTGGTAATCATCCCAATTTAACATAGCATTGCCTTCCCGATTTTTTGATGTCTTCATGGTTCTTGTGATTCGTAGTGCTGCCCCTACCTACTATTGACAGGCCTCGCAGTCCGGATCGTCCAGCGAGCAGGCCTCTGGCACTGGTGCCGGGACGCCCTCACTGGGCGCGCCTCTAGACACTGCGTTCAGTGTGCCGGTGTCGATGGTGGATTTTTCTGTGCCAGTGGCCGCCAGTGAACGCAGGTAGTAGGTGGTCTTCAGGCCGCTGAACCAAGCCATACGATAAGTAACATCCAGCTTTTTACCATTGGCATTGTTGATGTACAGGTTCAGTGACTGCGCCTGGTCTATCCACTTCTGGCGACGGCTGGCCGATTCCACCAACCAGCGCGGCTCTACCTCAAAAGCGGTGGAGTAGATGGCTTTCAAATCTTCTGGAATACGATCGATGGCCTGCACGCTGCCGTCGTAGTATTTCAGGTCGTTGACCATTACCTTGTCCCACAGGCCGCGCGCTTTCAGGTCGCGTACCAGGTACGGGTTGACGACAGTGAACTCACCGGAGAGATTCGATTTGACGTACAGGTTCTGGTAGGTCGGCTCGATGGACTGCGACACGCCCGTGATATTGGCAATGGTCGCTGTCGGCGCGATCGCCATTACGTTGGAGTTGCGCATGCCCTGCTGCTTGACGGTGTCGTGCAGGGATGCCCAGTCCAGCGTGGAGCTTCTGTCAACCTGAATGTACTTTTCACCGCGCTCGCTTATCAGCTTGTCGAGTGAATCGAGTGGGAAGATACCCTGGCTCCACAGTGAGCCTTCGTAGCTGGAGTAGGCGCCGCGCTCTGCTGCCAGTTCACTGGAGGCCTGAATGGCGTAGTAGCTGATCGCTTCCATAGAATGATCCGCAAACTCCACCGCCTGCTCGGAGCCGTAGGCCAGGTGCTTTTTGTACAACGCGTCCTGGAAGCCCATCAGGCCCAGTCCAACCGGGCGGTGGCGCAGGTTAGAAGTCTTGGCTTGCGGTACCGAGTAATAGTTAATATCGATGACGTTATCCAGCATGCGCACTGCGGTGCGCACGGTACGCTGCAGTTTCTCCAGATTCAGGCCGTTCTCGTCGATGTGCTGGGGCAGATTGACTGAACCCAGGTTACAAACCGCGATCTCGTCCTTGCTGGTGTTGAGCGTGATTTCGGTGCACAGGTTGGACGAGTGCACTACGCCCACATGCTGCTGCGGTGAACGCAGGTTGCACGGATCCTTGAAGGTCATCCAGGGGTGGCCGGTCTCGAACAGCATGCCCAGCATCTTGCGCCACAGATTTTCTGCCTTGACGGTTTTGTGCAACTTCAGCTTGCCGGTGCGCGCCATCTCTTCATAGTATTCATAGCGCTCTTCGAAGGCTTTGCCGTAAAGGTCGTGCAGCTCTGGTACATCGTTGGGTGAAAACAGAGTCCATTCGCCGGCGTCGAACACGCGCTTCATGAACAGGTCGGGTATCCAGTTGGCGCTATTCATATCGTGGGTGCGGCGGCGATCGTCACCGGTATTCTTGCGCAGCTCCACAAACTCCTCGATATCCAGGTGCCAGGTTTCGAGATAGGCGCACACGGCACCCTTGCGCTTGCCGCCCTGGTTGACGGCAACAGCGGTGTCGTTGACCACTTTCAGGAAGGGTACAACGCCTTGTGATTTGCCGTTGGTGCCTTTGATATAGGCGCCCAGTGCGCGCACTGGCGTCCAGTCATTACCGAGACCGCCGGCGAATTTGGACAGCATGGCGTTGTCCTGGATGGCGCCGTAAATACCGTAGAGGTTGTCGGGCACAGTGGTCAGGTAGCAAGAGGACAGCTGCGGGCGCAAAGTACCAGCGTTGAACAGGGTCGGTGTGGAACTCATATAGTCGAAGGAGGAGAGCAGCTGGTAGAACTCGATGGCCCTGGCGTTCTTGTCGTCCTCTTCATGCGCCAGCCCCATGGCCACACGCATAAAGAAAATCTGCGGCAATTCGATACGCGTGTTGTCGCTGTGGATGAAATAGCGGTCGTACAGGGTTTGCAGGCCAAGATAAGTGAACTGCAGGTCGCGGTCTGGCAGCAGGGCCTCACCCAGGCGCTCGAGATCGAATTCCCGCAGATAGGGCGCCAGCAGCTCCAATTCAATGCCTTGGGCCACATAGGCGTGCAGCGCCTTGGCGTACAGCGTGTTCATATCGTGCTGCGTGGCGCTTTCGGCCACACCCAGAAAGTTCAATGCCTCGCTGCGCAGGTTGTCGCAGAGCAGACGGGCGGTGACGAACGTGTAGTTAGGGTCCTGTTCGATCATAGTGCGAGCAGTGATGACCAATGAGGTGCTGAGTTCGTTTTGGCTGACGCCGTCATAGAGGTTCTTCAGGGCTTCATCGAGGATTTTGGTTTCGCTGACATCGGCGAGATCCTGGCAGGCCTCGTTCACGATGGTGTGCAGGCGGTCCAGATCCAGCGGAGCACGACTGCCGTCGGCCTGTATCACGGTGATATTGCCGGCTGCGGCCTGCGTGGCGGGCGATAGTGCCTGCTTGGCAGCGCGTTTCTGTGTCTGCTGTTCACGGTAGATGACATAGTCGCGGGCGATCTTGTGTTCGCCGGAACGCATCAGTGCCAGTTCTACCTGATCCTGTATATCTTCGATGTGGATGGTACCACCGGAGGGCATGCGGCGCCGGAAGGTGTCCATCACCATAGTTGTTAGTTTGGCCACGGTCTCGTGGATGCGGCTGGAGGCTGCCGCGGTGCCGCCTTCGACGGCGAGGAATGCCTTGGTGATGGCGACGTTGATCTTGCTGGCCTCAAATTGCACTACGGTGCCATTGCGTTTGATCACGCGCAATTGCCCCGGAGCGGTGGCTGCCAGGGAGTCTCTGTCGGCACTTGATGAATGGAGTGGGGTGGTCGCTCCGGCTGTGGTGCCGGCTTGGTTGGTCTCTGTTCGCATGTTCTCTCCGAAGTGCCGACTTTTGGCTTTATTGGGTTGCCGCTTGGCAAAGCTTTATATACCCGCAGTACGCCGCTACACAACGGGATAATATCCCTTGGGCGGTGGTTGGGAAAAACCCCTGCTGCGGCGGCCATTTTTATGAAATCTTTATTTGTGTTTTGGCCGCAATACCCAATATATGGGGGTATATGCTTCGCTTGGATACAAGATAATGCGGCTACCGCGTCATTGCAAGGGAATTAGGCTGGGTTTATTTTGTGGATAACTTGTTCACAGTTATGTGTGTCTGCGCCTACTAACCTTGCAGCCCTTGATCTGCGTGCGGGCCTCTTTGAGAGAGCGATTTTTGATTTCAGGTGAGAGGGCCCATTGAATGGTTTTTTCTAAAAAAATATACTGGATAGGCCGACTGTTTCTTAACGTCGATCAAATAGCCATGCTAAAAACATTGAATTGAGTCAAACGGCATGTAATCACGCTCGAATCTGGCGCCGACGTCGAAGCTTCAGTGACCTCGTCATGACAGAGGAGTTTTATTGTGGCGAAGGGGAGCGGAGTTTTAGTAGCTATCAGGATAGCACGCCTCGGGGAGAATCCCGGTCTCAGTTGCGATTGGCCAGCAGCAGAGTTTCCATCAGCGCCTTTTGCGCGTGCAGGCGATTTTCGGCCTCATCCCAGATCACTGTGTCGGGTGCATTCATCAGCTCGGCGCTGATTTCCTCACCCCGATGGGCAGGCAGGCAATGCATATACAGGGCGTCACTGGCAGCATGGCTCATGAGCTGTGCATTCACCTGATAGGGCGCGAATTGCTTGGCGCGTTCGAGTTGCTCCTCTTCCTGCCCCATGGACGCCCATACATCGGTAACGACCAGGTCTGCGCCGCGCGCCGCCAGCGCTGTGTCGTGCTCAATACTCACGCGGTCCTTGTTCGCGGCGAGCAGCGCGCTGTCCGGCTCGAAGCCCGGCGGGCAGGCAATGCGCAGTTCAAAATCAAACTGTCGCGCAGCGTTGATGTAGGACTGGCACATATTATTGCCGTCGCCGACCCAGCAGGCTGTTTTACCGGCGATATCACCGCGGTGTTCGATCCAGGTTTGCATGTCTGCCAGCAATTGGCAGGGGTGGTAGTCGTCGGTCAGGGCGTTGATCACCGGCACGCTTGAGTTGGCCGCAAAGCGCTGCACAATGTCGTGCCCAAAAGTGCGTATCACAACAAGGTCTACCATTGAAGAAATCACCCGGGCACTGTCTTCAAGCGGCTCGCCGCGCCCCAATTGGGTGTCCTGTGCTGACAGAAACATGGCGGCGCCGCCCAACTGCGCGATACCGGCCTCAAATGAGACTCGGGTGCGGGTCGATGATTTGGCAAAAATCATGGCTAGCACCGCGCCCGGGAACGCGCGCTGGTCTGCACCTGCGCGGCGCTCTCGTTTCATCTCAATGGCGCGCTGGATGATCTGCTTCAACTCTTGGGGGCTGAAGTCCAGCAACGTCAAAAAATGTCGGGTCTCTGACATGGTCAGTCCTGTATGGGCAGTGCCTGGGCGCTGTACTCAGTTGAAATTGCGGATCAGTTCGGCGACGCCGACCGCCAGCTCGCGTGCTTCTTGTTCATTGATCACAAGCGGCGGCAGCAGGCGCACGGTATTGCCGCCGGCAACGTTGATAAGCAGGCCGGCATCCATCGCGCGCTGCACCAGTTCGCCGCAGTCCTTGTGCAGCTCGATACCGAGCATCAGTCCCTTGCCGCGAATTTCCACAAGCTGCGGCATATCGCCGCACTCGGCACGGATGGTGTCAGTAATGATCTGGCCCATCGCCGTCGCAGCGGCGCACAAATGCTCCTGTATAATAGTGTTCACTACAGCCAAGCCAGTCGCACAGACCAAGGGGTTGCCACCAAACGTAGAGCCGTGGTGGCCCGCGCAGAAGAGCTGCGCCGCGGCGCCGCGCGCCATGCATGCGCCTATCGGCACGCCGTTACCGAGGCCCTTGGCCGTGGTAACGACGTCTGGCATCAAGTCCAGGCCCTGATAAGCGAAATAGGTGCCAGTGCGGCCATTGCCGGTTTGCACTTCGTCGAGCATGAGTAGCCAGCCGTGGGCGCTACAGATTTCTCGTGCTGCTCGCAGATACTCGGGATCTAACATCTGTATGCCACTTTCGCCCTGAATGGGTTCGGCAAAGAAGGCCACCACGTCCGGATTATTGCTGGCGATCTGGCGCAGAGCTTCGATGTCGTTGCGCGGCGCCCGCACGAAACCTGATACCAGCGGCTCAAAGCCGGCCTGTATCTTGCGATTGCCGGTGGCGCTGAGTGTTGCCAGAGTGCGGCCGTGAAAGGCACCTTCTAACACCACGATAGCCGGTTTCTGGACGCCGCGAGCATGTCCGTGCAGTCGCGCCAGTTTGATGGCTGCTTCATTGGCCTCGGCGCCCGAGTTCCCGAAGAAACAGTTGTCCATCCCCGCTACCTTCGTCAACGCTGCGCCCAACTGTTCCTGCGCCTCTATGCGATAGAGGTTAGAGCTGTGAACCAGCTTGTCGGCCTGCGCGCATATTGCTGCTGTCACTGCCGGGTGCGCGTGCCCGAGTCCATTGACTGCGATGCCGGAAATAGCGTCCAGGTAGCGCTTCCCCTCAGTATCATAAAGATACACCCCTTCACCGTGACTGAAAGTCACTGGTAGTCGCCTGTAAGTCTGCATGAGCGCCGACATGGTTGTGCTTCTCCCAAAAACGCAAAAAGGCAGCGGGAGCTGCCTCTAAAAGGGCAACTATAGCCATGTAAGTGAAGATTGGCAATCTGCGGCTGCCTACAGGCGCAATTTGCGCCTGTCTTAGGGTAATATGGTCGCTTCGAAACTGACGGGCCGGTGTGCCGTAACAAGACGGAGAGAAGACATGGATATTATTGAGACTATTAAAGATCAGATCGCCAGCAACCGGGTTCTGTTGTATATGAAAGGGTCCCCGAACCAGCCGCAGTGCGGTTTCTCCGCGCGCACAGTGGAGGCATTGATGGCTTGCGGTGAACGTTTCGCATACGTCGACATTCTCAGCAATCCTGACATTCGCGCCACTCTCCCGCAATACGCGAACTGGCCGACCTTCCCTCAATTGTGGGTAGATGGCGAGTTGGTGGGCGGCTGCGACATTATCAGCGAGATGCATGAGAGTGGAGAACTGCAGACGCTATCAAGGCGAATGCGCCCGCACAGGCAGCTGAGTAGCGCGCCGCTAGGTATAGTGTTTGGCTATTGGCCCCATCTAAACAATTAAATAGTCGGTATAGAATCGCCTGTGTAGTATGTTTGATGAAGCGCGTCTCTTTGCATTGAGTGGACGTAATGGCAGAAGTATCAAGAGGAGTAACATACATGGGCGTTTTAGTTGGTAAGTCGGCACCAGATTTTGATGTGGCGGCAGTGCTCGGGAGCGGGGAAATCGTGGATTCCTACAAGCGTTCCGAGGCGATGGCGGGCAAGTACGGAATTGTGTTCTTTTATCCGCTGGATTTCACTTTTGTGTGCCCTTCCGAGCTGATTGCTCTGGATCACCGCATGGACAAATTCCGCGAGTTGGGTGTTGAAGTCGTGGCCGTGTCCATCGACTCGCAGTTCACGCACAATGCGTGGCGCAACACTTCGATTAATGACGGCGGCATTGGCGCGGTGACCTACACGATGGCAGCCGACATCAATCACGATATTTGCCGCGCCTACGACGTTGAAAGCGCCGGTGGTGTCGCTTTCCGCGGTGCCTTCCTGATCGACGCTGCAGGCCTTGTCCGCGCGCAGTTGGTCAATGATTTGCCACTGGGTCGTAATATTGATGAGCTGATTCGTCTGGTAGAGGCGCTGCAGTTTACTGACGAGCACGGTGAAGTGTGTCCTGCGGGCTGGAAGAAAGGCGACAAGGGGATGAATGCATCGCCTGACGGTGTTGCCGCTTACCTGTCGGAGAACGCTGAAGCGTTGTAATTTCAAATATATGTATTAGTTTTGGCGGGCCTTGTGTCCGCCTTTTTTTATTTGGGGTTTGGGGGTTTTGGGTGTTGTGCCACATCCGGGCTCACTTCAGCGGCGACGGTCGAAGCCTGGGAGCCCGTCCGAAAAGGCCACAGCGCAGAACCCTCATTCGGCTGTTGCGGAACTCGACAATTTTTGCTTCGCAAAAATCTGGACTCGAACAGTCCTCACAGAATGATCCCGAACGAGGAGACTGCGCTAAGCGTGGCCCGATTTTTTCGGACGGGCTCCCAGGCTTCGACCTTGTATCGAGCATAGGCCGCATTGGCCGCATGGGTGCCCTTGGGGGGAACTGAACACAGGAAGGTCTTCGGGAGCACTCGGAACTAGACGCTGGGTTAGGCGAAGATGCAGGTGCAGCGGGCTTGGGGCGGGTGGCGAACAATCAGGCCGCTCGCGGCCGTTCGCCACCCGCCCCAAGCCCGCTGCTCTGGGACAACGGCACCAACCCCCCTTTTTTTCCCGCGCAGTGCCGCCTCAACTACCCCCGCAACGCCCTAAGCCGAGACTCCACCAGCTCCAACCGATCATTCCCAAAATACATATCGTCCCCATTAATAAAAATCGTCGGCGAGCCAAAACCGCCCCGCGCAATGAGTTCGTCCGTATTTTCGCGCAACAGATCCTTATAGCGCTGATCCGCGATGGCGCTCAAAAAGCTCTTTGAATTCAGCCCTGTCCGTGCACAAATCGCGGTGAGCACCGCATCGCTGGAGATATCCGGCGAGTCACTGCCCCAGTACGTCTCAAAAACAGCGCGCGAGTAGGGCACCAGTAAGGCCTGCTCTTGCGCAAAAACCGCGCCGCGCATCGCCTTCACGCTGCTGATCGGATGACCTGCTGGCATGTCTGCTCGCACACCGCAAAGTTCGGCCCAGTCTTGCAGGTCTTTGATGTAATAGTTCAGGCGGGGGTTGTCCGGGCTGCTGAACATGGCCTCGCGCGCCGAATAGAGCGCCTTGTTGACCGCGTTGAATACCCCACCCACCAGAATAGGCCGCCAGCGAATAGGCAGCCCCAGTTGCTCCATGATCGGAATGATTCGGGTAAAGGCAAAGTAGGTCCAAGGGCTGGAACAGTCGTAAAAAAATTCCAGTTCGGGCGTTGCGGACATGAGCAATCCTGTGAGAATTTCAGGCCGGAGCTTAGCACATCGGCTTGATGCATCAGGTATAATCGTGCGTCGTGTGTGTCACAGATGGTCGGCAATGGACGTTGAACAGTACATGGTGGAGTTAGGCATCGCTGCGCGTGCGGCGTCGCGCATTGTCGCGGCCTCGCCAACGGCGCAGCGCAACAGCGCCCTACTGGCAGTGCATGACGCGCTCGATGGATCGCGCGCTGCGCTGGTGGCGGCCAATAAACAGGATATGGAGCAGGGGCGTGCCAACGCGCTGGATGCGCCACTACTGGATCGCCTGGAACTGACCCCCGCGCGCATCGACGCTATGCTGGAAGGCCTGCGCCAGGTCGTGGCGTTGCCCGATCCGGTGGGCAGTATTGCCGACATGCGCAGCATGCCCAGTGGTATTCAGGTCGGCCGGATGCGTGTGCCGCTGGGCGTCATAGGCATTATTTACGAGTCGCGGCCCAATGTGACGGTCGAGGCGGCCAGTCTGTGCCTTAAATCGGGCAACGCCACTATTTTGCGCGGTGGTTCGGAAGCGCTGGCATCAAATTGTGCGGTCGCCGAGTGCCTGCAGCAGGGTTTGCAGGCCGCTGGGTTGCCTACGGCATCAGTGCAGGTGGTGTCGACAGCGGATCGGGCGGCCGTAGGCCAGTTAATTACCATGTCCGAGTATGTGGATGTGATTGTGCCGCGCGGCGGCAAAGGACTGATCGAACGTATCAGCAGGGATGCGAAGGTGCCGGTCATCAAGCATCTTGACGGCGTGTGCCACGTATATATTGATGACTATGCGGATGAGGATATGGCGGTGGCGATTGCGGTCAACGCCAAGACGCAACGTTATGGCACCTGCAATGCCATGGAGACCTTGCTGGTGGCCGCGTCGAAAGCCGCCGCTGTGCTGCCGCGTCTCGCGCAAGCCTATGCGGAGGCGGGGGTCGAGCTGCGTGCCTGCCCGCGTGCGTTGAAACTGTTGCCCGCTGCAAAAGCGGCGAGTGCTCAGGATTGGGGTGAAGAGTATCTGGCGCCGATTCTGGCGGTGCGCGTAGTGGATGGGCTGGAACAGGCGATGGAGCACATCAATACTTATAGTTCGCAGCATACCGACAGCATTGTCACGCAGGAGCACACGCGCGCGATGCGATTCCTGCGGGAAGTCGACTCCAGCTCCGTTATGGTCAACGCTTCTACCCGCCTGGCGGATGGATTTGAGTATGGATTGGGCGCCGAGATCGGCATTTCCACCGACAAGCTGCATGCGCGCGGGCCGGTGGGCCTGGAAGGGCTGACAACGCAGAAATTTGTGGTGCTAGGCGAGGGGCAGATCCGCACTTGAGTGCCCTAGGGTCTTGCAGGTTGCCGCTGGTCGGCGTATTCGGTGGAACCTTCAACCCGGTGCACTACGGCCATCTGCGCTCGGCGCTCGAGTTGGTGGAGTGCTTGGGCCTTGAGCAATTGCGCCTGATGCCGAGTGCACAGCCGCCACACCGCGAAGTGCCAGCCTGCAGTGCAGAACACCGTGCGGCCATGGTGGCACTGGCGGTGGAGGGGGAGCCGCGGCTGGCATGCGATGTGCGCGAGCTTCAGCGGCCGGGCGAATCCTATACCATAGAGAGTCTGATTGAATTGCGCGGGGAGCTGAGCGCCGAGGTCGGTCTGTGCATGGTGTTGGGTTGCGATGCAGTGCTGGACATTACCCAGTGGCA
>Ga0222653_1001475_pt1 | contig 11530 bp, 8 predicted proteins | sample AntAcemetagen419_FD_179856 | JGI IMG/M metagenome (GOLD analysis project Ga0222653, IMG submission 179856) | Saline water microbial communities from Ace Lake, Antarctica - #419 | ecosystem: Environmental > Aquatic > Non-marine Saline and Alkaline > Saline | place: Antarctica: Ace Lake | collected...
ACCGCGCCTGTTCCAGTGATTGCAGATGACGTCTTCTCGCACTGAAGGTACCGACACCACCCTCTTTGTAGCCCATACGTTGTTTGAGGTGTTGCTTTAGCAGGCCTAGTCCTTCACCTGTTTTTGCGGACAGATGCACCACCGTCATCGTATCTTGCGGCACTAAACGAGTCCGTTCTCTGGAGAGGTCGCACTTATTTTTGATTAGGATGACGGGAATATCGCGTAGGATTTTCGTCATGTTTTTTGGCCATAGCTCGTCCAGTCCTGTGACATCAGCCTTGTCCAGGTTGCCATCAACAACGAGCAATACGCAGTCTGCTGATTCAATCTCCGCCCAGGCTCGGCGGATACCTTCCTGCTCTATTTCATCTTCGCTATTGTGCAGGCCCGCAGTATCCACAATATGCAAAGGCATCCCGTCGATCTGGATATGTTCGCGCAGCACGTCGCGGGTAGTGCCTGCAATGGCAGTAACGATCGCCGTATCCTGACCGGACAAAGCGTTAAGAAGGCTGGATTTTCCCGCGTTGGGTTTTCCGGCGATGACAAGTTTCATACCCTCTCGCATCAGGCTACCTTGTTGCGCTTCACTTTCGATATGATCAAATTGCTCAACGATGGCGTGCAGCTGTTTTTCGACCTGGCTGTTTTTCAGGAAATCAATTTCTTCTTCGGGAAAATCGATAGCGGCCTCAACAAACACACGCACCTGCGTGATCATAGCTACCAGCAGATCAATTTTTTGTGAAAAGACACCCTGCAGCGAGCGGCTTGCGTTGAGGGCTGCTTGTTCAGTGGTGCTATTGATAAGGTCGGCAATGGCCTCGGCCTGCGCAAGATCGATTTTATTATTGAGATAGGCGCGCTGTGAAAATTCGCCGGGTTGTGCCTGCCGGGCGCCTAGCTCGCAAGCTTCGCGCAGCACCAGGTCGAGGATGACTGGCCCGCCGTGTGTTTGAATCTCTACAACGTCCTCACCTGTGAACGAGTGTGGACCAGCAAAATATAAGCAGATACCGGTGTCCAGTGTTGCTCCGGCGCGGTTTTTAAAGGAGCAGTAGTGCGCGTGGCGCGGGGTAAGCACGGTGCTCGTAATTGCGCAGCCAATGCTTAACGCTCGGTTACCGGAGAGTCTGATAATGCCGATACCCCCCTGGCCCGGAGGAGTGGCAATCGCGACAATTGTTTCCTCATCCACCGGCAGGTCTCCTTCAACGACATGATGTGCTTTTAGGCATTCAGGCCTTGGCTGCGGCTTTTTCGATTTTTCGGGTAATGTAAAATTGCTGCGCCATAGATAATAGGTTGTTAACTACCCAGTACAGCACTAGGCCCGCAGGGAACCAGAGGAAAAAGAATGTGAACATCACCGGTAACCATTGCATAATTTTTGCTTGCATGGGGTCAGGTGGCGGCGGATTTAATTTTTGCATGTAGTACATGCTGACGCCCATTATTAGTGGCAGCACAAAGTATGGATCCATTACCGAGAGATCCTTGATCCACAATATGAAGGGAGCCTGTCGTAATTCAACACTCTCCATCAACATCCAATACAAACCAATGAACACGGGCATTTGCACTAGAACAGGAAGACAACCTCCCATAGGATTAATTTTTTCTTTTTTGTATAAGTCCATCATCGCTTGCGATTGTTTCGCTTTGTCATCGACGTATTGTTCACGCAATGCGACCAGTTTGGGCTGTACACGCCGCATGTTGGCCATTGATCGGTATGAAGCGGCCGATAACTTGAAAAAGGCAGCCTTGATTAAGACCGTTAGCAGAATAATGGCGACACCCCAGTTACCCACTAAAGAATGGATCTGAGTCAGTAGCCAAAACAGGGGTTGTGCAATCCACCAAAGAAAACCGTAGTCGACACTTAGGTCCAGATAGGGCGAAATCTCTGCGAGTCGATACTGGTCTTTGGGTCCGGCATAAAATTCTGCGCCAATTTTCCCTGATTTACCAGGATCAAGCACCAGCGGTGGGCTAGTGAAGCCTGCTATGTTGAAGCCGGTTTGCGTCCTGCGCGCACTATAGGTGTAAGTTTGATCGGAGTTGGGTATCCACGCACTCAGAAAATAATGTTGAATTACCGCGATCCAGCCACCTGGAAGTTGGGCTTTGAAAGGTTCTTCAGCAAGGTCGTCAAATTTGAATTTGGTAAATCGGTCATCCGGTTGGGTGACCGCTACGCCTAGAAATGGGGCCATGGCCAGAGCGTTAGTGGTGGCTGATGGCGGTGCAGCGCTCTGTCGTTTTATCTGCCCGAAGAGGTTTGCCTGCCAGCGCTCGGCGCTGTTGTTTTCAACGATGTAATCGACATCTATTAGGTAGTCACCACGGCGAAATGTCAGCCTTTTGATGACGTTAATATCACCGTCACCCGCCCATTGAAGATCTATAACCAGAGAGTCTTCCCCGTCAGCGAGATCAAATCGTGGCGCAGCGGCGTTAAACGTTGCGCGTCCGTTGCTATCGATACCATTAGTACCAATCAGGCCGCTTTGTGCGACATAAATCAGAGCCTGGTTATCCTCAAGCAAGATGAACGGTTTTTTGGGGTTATCAATTTCTGCAAGGTACTTTGGTAGAGACAATTCGATAATGTCTCCGCCTTCTAAATCGACGGCCAGATGCAAAACATCTGTATATATCTGAATGATGTTATCCATGCCCACCACCGTAGCGTCAGCTGAGCTGGGCGTTGCGACAGTAAGATCTGGCACTTCGGGAATATCATCGTTACTAGCACGGGTATCGGCCATGACCGGTGTGGTATCTAACTCAGGCGGAGATGGGATCGTCCGTTCTGGATTTAGCCGCGAGGTCTCTTGCACTGCGTTGGCAGCGTCTTTCTCGCCTTTAAACTCGACCCACTCGGAGAGCAACATGAATGAGAGTACGCCGATGGCGCCGAAGAGCAGTGTGCGTTGCAAATCCATAATTGGGTATCTGTGGCTTAGTGTGAATGCGAACAGGGTGGCACGGGATCTACTCCGCCTTCATGCCAGGGATGGCAGCGGGATAATCGACGTATCGCAAGATAACACCCCTTTAAGGCGCCATGTGTGGCTATAGCCTCCTGTGCGTAGCTGGAGCAGCTGGGATAAAAACGACAGTGATTACCCAGGAACGGGCTGAGACAAAGCTTGTAGCAGGAAATAAATGAAATCAGCAAGCGACGCATTAAGAGTCCTGAGTCACGTTTGGTGTGAGTTTAGCGGTGTGGCGAATCAGTTTTTGCCATTGCTGCAGTAATATAGAGGATAGAGCGGCATTGTCCAACTCACCTATGCCTCGTCTGGCTAAAAGCACCACATCCAAAGGCGTTTCACTGATTGGCAGGTGTCGGAACACCTCCCGCGCTACCCGTTTGATTCGATTGCGCTGCGCAGCTAACCGTACATTCTTTTTGGCTATCACCAGACCCAGGCGATGCACGGGACCCGCATTGATTTTTGCCAGTAGCAATAAGTGCTTGTCTGAAGCTCGCGCGTCGGGACTGTCAAATACTCTGCTATAAGCTTTGGCATTGAGTAAGCGCTTTGCTTTGCTGAAGCCTTGTTCAGCTTCCTGGCAGCCCAATCTGCTGTTCTAAGCAGAGAGGCGCTTGCGACCTTTGGCACGACGACGATTCAATACACTGCGCCCACCCTTGGTGGCCATTCGTGAGCGGAAACCGTGCGTGCGCTTGCGCTTAAGGACGCTGGGCTGAAATGTTCTTTTCATGGCTTGATTCCAAATAAACAGATGGGAGAGGCAGTATCAATTGCTTTACAATGCTGAGTGATACAACCCGCCCAGAAAAACGGTTGGGTATTCTATGTAAATGCGCCGTTTAATTCAATGTATAAGCAGTTATTTTATGTTCGACAGCGCGGGTCTTGATGTTAGACAGCACGAGTTGTGAGTAGTGAACATAGAGGGACAAAGGCGCGGACTTGTGCGCGCAGGGGTCTTCGCAGAAATACAGTGGCGGCGCGACTTTGGCGCATCAGCCCACATGTTTTCACATAGATATAAACAGCTTATCAACAGGCAAAACTACACAGCGGAAGCTATTGTGGAGTTGTTCAAAAAACAGCTATAATTTGGCTAACCTATTGAAATAAATGGGGAAAAATAATTGCCATTTTTGGCAATCGGGTGTGGATAACTTGCAGAATCAGCGGTATCATCCTGCCACACGCCAGGCTTGTTCGCCGGGCCATAAAAACCGTCGTCTTTTATTAGTTTCTTGGAAAGCCCAGGGGTCAAACCCAGCTTTAAGGGGTGTTCATTGGCTGAACCAGTGTGGCAGAAGTGTGTCAGTCGATTGCGTGATGAATTGCCGTCACAGCAATTTAATACGTGGATACGACCACTTAGGGCGAGTACAGATGAGAGTTCATTAACGCTTTTCGCGCCCAACCGGTTTATTAAGGATTTTGTGGCGGAAAAGTATTCCGACAGGATTAGTGAGCTCCTTCGTGAGTTTCGACCTGAAGAATCATTAAACATAGACTTGAAAATTGGCGCAGCTGCCAGCACCGGTGCAACGGCTCAGGGAGTATTCGCTGCCGATCAAATTGAGTCGGCACCATTGCGTGCAGCGAGCGCCGGTGGCCTCGACGCTCCTTCATCGGCACCTGATTATGTTGTGGCTGCTGCTCCAAGTGCTTCAGTTAGGGCCCGACCAACACTGCGCGGTCCCACCCGTAGTGTCGAAGTTGAGGGGTCGCTGCAGCACCAGCAGCACTTGTTCTCAAACTATACCTTCAACAGCTTTGTGGAAGGTAAATCGAATCAATTGGCGTTGGCAGCGGCGCAACAGGTCGCGGAAAACCCCGGCAATTCGTACAACCCGCTTTTTTTGTACGGCGGTGTTGGCCTCGGCAAAACCCATTTGATGCATGCAGTGGGCAACGCACTGAAGGTGCGTAATCCGGAAGCGAAGGTTGTATATTTGCATTCCGAGCGATTTGTGGCTGATATGGTTAAGGCGCTACAACTTAATGCCATCACGGACTTCAAGCGCTACTATCGTTCAGTGGATGCGTTGTTGATCGACGATATTCAGTTTTTTGCCAAAAAAGATCGCACGCAGGAAGAGTTCTTTCACACCTTTAATGCGTTGCTTGAGGGCGGCCAACAGATGATCTTAACCTGCGATCGTTATCCCAAGGAGATCGATGGCCTGGAAGAGCGCCTGAAATCTCGTTTTGGATGGGGTCTGACGGTTGCTGTGGAACCCCCGGAGCTGGAAACACGCGTCGCGATTTTGCTGAAAAAGGCCTCAGAGGTGCGCGTCGATTTACCGCCTGACGCTGCCTTTTTTATTGCGCAGCGTATCCGTTCTAATGTGAGGGAATTGGAGGGAGCACTAAAGCGCGTTATCGCCAGTGCAAGATTCGTTGGTCGTCCCATCGATATTGAAGTTATCAAGGAAAGCCTCAAAGACTTACTGGCATTGCAGGATCGTCAGGTCAGCATGGATAATATTCAGCGCACAGCGGCAGAGTATTACAAGATTAAAATAGCGGATATGATGTCTCGCAGGCGCAGTCGGTCAGTCGCGAGGCCGCGCCAAATGGCTATGGCATTATCCAAGGAATTGACCAATCATAGCTTGCCAGAAATTGGTGATAGCTTTGGTGGCAGAGATCACACGACAGTTCTTCATGCATGCCGTAAAATCAAGGAACTTCGAGAAACGAACTCTGATATAAGAGAAGATTACAAGAACCTGCTGAGAACGCTGACAACCTAGAAACAAAGCGTTGATTTTTGTTTTGGTCAGAAGCGGCGAGCGAACGACTTGATTGAATCATCCGTTAGGTAAGGGATAACACAAATATGAAGTTCAGTATTGCACGGGATAGCCTGGTAAAGTCCTTGAATCTCGTGGCGGGCGTGGTCGAACGTCGCCAAACTTTGCCGATCCTCGCTAATGTGCTGATCCAGCTGGAAGAAGACCGGTTGTCCCTCACCGGCACAGATCTCGAGGTGGAGCTTGTTGGCAGAGTGCAGTTGTCGGCCGCAGGCACCTCCGGTGAGGTCACGGTACCCGCGCGAAAAATGTTGGATATCTGTAAATCACTCCCGGAAGGCAGTGATATCGATATCGTCGCGAAGGATAACAAAGTCTCTGTTAAGTCTGGTCGCAGTCGCTTTACGCTTTCCACGCTCCCGGCTCGGGAGTTTCCCAATGTTGAGGACAGCATTGGTACGCACCAATTCACACTGAAACAAGGCCAGTTGCGGCGTTTGATCGATCGTACCGGTTTTGCGATGGCTCAGCAGGATGTTCGCTACTATCTCAATGGAATGTTGTGGGAGATAGATGCCGATCAGATGCTGCGCGTGGTCGCTACCGATGGTCATCGCTTGGCTATGTGTACGTTGCCAGAGCGCGTAAATGTTAGCGGAGAGGGCGCCGCGCAGGTAATCCTGCCGCGGAAGGGTGTTCTGGAGTTGGCGCGTCTGTTGATGGATGATGATGCCGATATCGCGATTATCATCGGTAGTAACCACATTCGCGCCGTGACAGATAACTTCACGTTCACGTCCAAGCTGGTCGATGGCAAGTTCCCCGATTATCAAAGAGTGTTGCCCCGCTCGCCCGATAAAATTTTGTTGGGCTCCCGCCAGGCGTTACGCCAGGCGTTTACACGCACCGCTATCCTTTCAAACGAGAAGTATCGCGGGGTGCGCTTGAAGTTAACGAAAGATACCCTCGATATCCTTGCCAATAACCCCGAGCAGGAAGAGGCGGAGGAGACTGTCTCCGTAGAGTATTCAGGCGATGCCCTGGAGATTGGGTTTAACGTAAGCTATTTGCTAGACGTTTTGGGGGTGCTCAGTGGCGAGCAAATCAAACTGTCTCTGGGGGATTCAAATAGCAGTGCGCTGCTGGAGGAGTCTGAGTCAGGGGACTCTCTTTACGTTGTCATGCCAATGCGGCTGTAACCGAGCGTCCTCTTGATCAATTACCGGGGGCCAAACGAGGTGCGCAGTGTCGGGCCGGCCTGCAACGCACGCCAGAATGCGTGCGATTAGTGCGGTGCTTACCCAATTACAGATACATCAGGTAAGAAATCTCCACCAGGTTAAGCTGCAGGACTTGCAGAGAGTCAATGTGTTTTTCGGCAGCAATGGCAGCGGGAAGACGAGCATACTGGAAGCGATACACGTGCTCGGAATGGCGCGGTCTTTTCGCGGTAGTAGCATTAAATCCTTGATGACGCATAACGCGACCAGTTGCACCGTGTTTGGGACAATCTTGCCGGTCGGGTCGCCCAGGTCCGCCGCATCCGCGTTGCCATTGGGCGTGCAACGTAATCGGACCGGGGAGGCGCAGATTAAAGTCGGTGGAAAGCCAGTCCGAACGCTGGCAGAGCTGGCAGAGCAATTGCCCTTGCAGGTTATAACGGCGGACACCTTTGGCCTGTTGACCGGCCCGCCCAGCGGAAGACGGCAGTACCTGGATTGGGGCGTGTTCCACGTGGAACAACGATTTTTTGCGCAGTGGCAGCGCTTTCAAAGATGCTTAAAACAACGCAATAACCTGCTTCGGCGTGATAAGGTATCACATCAGGAATTGGCTGTTTGGACGCGCGACTTGGCAGATGCTGGCGAGACTATAAACGAGTATAGGAAAGACTATTTTCGGAACTTGGCGCCTCGTTTTCAGGCATTAATGGCAGAATTGGCGCCGTCACTGGAAGCGATTGAGCTGCGGTACCAGCAGGGCTGGGATAAGCAACTCGGTTATAGAGAGGCGTTAGAGCAAGGCCTGACGTCTGATGTTGATCAGGGCTACACACATTTAGGCCCCCAGCGCGCCGATATTCGAGTCATGATTGGTGGCCACCTTGCGGCAGAGACGTTGTCCCGAGGTCAGCAGAAGCTGGTGGTTTGTGGGCTCAAACTCGCGCAGGGCCAGCACATGGCACAACAGGGACGTGGTAATTGTACGTACTTGATTGACGATCTGCCGTCAGAGCTGGACTATGACCATAGCGTGCTGGTATGTGATCTTTTGGCCTCCATGGATGCACAGGTATTCATCACGTGCATAGATCAGGAGGAAATTCGGTCGGTTTGGCCGAAAACGAGCGAGTTGACAGTGTTCCACGTGGAACAAGGCACCGTAAGGCGATATTTGGCGGCCTGATGAAATGCGACTGACCATAAGCGATAACAACGGTATTTGAGAGTGACTATCGATGAGTAACGAAACGCAAGAATATGATTCATCCAGCATCAAAGTACTGAAAGGACTTGATGCGGTTCGTAAGCGCCCCGGGATGTACATTGGCGACACGGATGACGGCTCTGGCCTACACCATATGGTTTTTGAGCTGGTCGATAACTCCATTGATGAGGCCCTCGCTGGCCACTGTACAAAAATTAGCATCGTTATCCACCCCGACGAATCTGTTTCCGTCAGTGACGACGGCCGTGGTATCCCGACCGAAATGCATGATGAGGGTGTGTCTGCAGCGGAAGTGATCATGACAGTGCTGCACGCCGGCGGAAAGTTTGACGACAACACCTATAAAGTCTCCGGCGGCTTGCATGGAGTAGGCGTATCGGTTGTCAACGCATTGTCTGAGCATCTGGTGCTGACTATTCGTCGCGCCGGAAAAATGTTTGAGCAGGTCTACCGCCATGGTGTGCCTGACGCCCCCCTGGCCGAAGTCGGCAAGACGGAGTCAAGCGGGACAGCGGTGCGCTTCAAGCCATCATCTCTAACCTTTACTAATATTGAGTTCCATTTTGAACAGTTGGCCAAACGCCTGCGCGAACTGGCCTTTTTAAACTCGGGGGTGCGCATCCATCTGAAGGACGAGCGTAGCGCAAAGGAGGAAACGTACCAGTATGAAGGCGGCCTTAAAGCTTTTGTAAATTACCTCAACCAAAACAAAACGACGGTCAATAAGCCCTTTTATTTCCAGATTGATACCGATGATGGCATCGGTGTTGAGGTGGCTTTGCAGTGGAACGACACTTTCCAGGAAAATGTGTTGTGTTACACCAATAATATTCCGCAGCGCGACGGTGGTACGCACCTTGTGGGCTTCAGGACCGCGTTGACCCGCAGTCTGAATGCTTATATCGAAAAGGAAGGCCTGGCCAAAAAGGCGAAGGTCAACACTACGGGTGATGATGCACGTGAAGGCCTGACGGCAGTTGTCTCGGTGAAAGTGCCTGATCCCAAGTTCTCCTCCCAGACTAAGGACAAGCTGGTGTCTTCCGAGGTGAAAACCGCCGTTGAGCAGGCGATGAACGCGCAGTTTAACGATTATCTGATGGAAAACCCCGGAGAAGCCAGGTCTGTTGTTGGGAAGATGCTCGATGCTGCGAGGGCCAGAGAAGCCGCCCGTAAAGCGCGCGATATGACGCGACGCAAAGGGGCGCTGGATATTGCCGGTCTGCCGGGTAAGCTGGCCGATTGCCAGGAGAAGGACCCGGCATTGTCAGAGATTTATTTGGTAGAGGGCGATTCTGCAGGCGGCTCCGCCAAGCAGGGTCGCAATCGTAAATACCAAGCCATTTTGCCCCTCAAAGGAAAAATACTCAATGTAGAGAAAGCGCGCTTCGATAAAATGCTGGGTTCGGCCGAAGTGGGCACGATTGTAACCGCGCTGGGTTGCGGCATCGGTAAAGAAGAGTTCAATGCCGACAAGCTGCGTTATCACAGCATTATCATCATGACCGATGCGGACGTAGACGGGTCCCATATTAGAACTCTATTACTGACGTTCTTTTTTAGGCAAATGCGCGAGCTCGTTGACCGTGGCCATATCTTTATCGCCCAACCGCCACTCTACAAAATTGCCAAAGGCAAGCAGCATCAGTATTTGAAAGACGACGATGCTCTTGATCAGTACCTTACACAATCTGCGCTGGATGGCACGTCGATTTTCGTCAATCCCGATGCCCCCCCGATTTCAGGCAGTGGGGTAGAGGAGCTGGTCAAGCGTTATCGCACGGTTGAGACAACCATCCACCGGTTGAGTCGTCTCTATGCCGAAAACGTCCTTTGGCAGATGGTGTATGGCAGTTCGCTGACGCTGGAAGAAATGCGGCAGGAGGAAGCGGTGCTGGCGTTTTGCCAGCAACTGAGTGAGCGCCTGGAAACAGTCGCTTCAAAAGGCACGGTGTATTCAGTGGTTGTGCGCAAGGATCAGGAGCGTCAGCTCTACTTCCCAGTGGTCAAGCTGCTGGCCCATGGCGTGGAGTCAGAAACGGAGTACCACCATGAATTCTTCTCCTCTGGTGAATACCGTAGCTTGATCGCGCTGGGTGAAACGTTGAATACGCTGATCGATGAGGACGGCTACTTCCAGCGTGGCGATAAGATCTTACAGACACGCAGTTTCTCGCAGGGGTTGGACTGGCTGATGACTGAGGCGCGTAAGGGTTATAGCATCCAGCGCTACAAAGGCCTCGGCGAGATGAACCCGGAGCAGCTATGGGAAACCACCATGGACCCTGAAGTGCGACGCATGCTCAAGGTTACGGTAGACGATGCCATCGCCGCAGATCAAATTTTTACAACCCTGATGGGCGATCAGGTAGAGCCGCGGCGAGAATTTATCGAGCAAAATGCGCTGTCAGTGGCCAATCTGGATATCTAAGTATGCCCAGAAAGACCAGCACGGACTATATCCGCTCTTACATGCAGGTGCCGTTGTATGCCAGAGCAATCGTCTTTGCTTGCAGCTGCACCCTATCCAGGAAACCCTGCACGCTGTCGAGGTGAGTCTGCATGGGCGAGCCGTCGATCAATGCAGTAATAATGCGCACTCGCAGAGCCACTTCTTCATCCTATATGTCCGGATTAATGCCCCGCAACGGACCCTCCAGCCCCGCGTCCTTTTCAATGGGAGGCTGGGTTCTCCCGTTAACGTCAGTATCCTCCAGCTGCGGCAATCCAGGGGCACTCTTTGCGTTGTTTGCCACCGAGTCAAGTCGATCATTCTCGATCTCATCATGGATGGGCTCCAGCGTCGCCATTTCCTTATTGGCGCGGCTCGATAGCTGCTGGAAGCGTTCAATTTTACCGTGCAAACCCTGCTTGCCCACCAGTCCGGTAATCGTCTCGTTGTAATGATTGTTAGCGGTTCTCAGGGTGTTGCCAAGTTTATTCAGTCGCTCCGCAACGAGGCACACGGAGTTGTAGATATCCCCTGCCCTGCTACTGATCTCTTTCGCCTCCTGATTGCCCTGCTCGATCATCCACAGATTGGCAACTGTGCGCAGGATCGGCATCAGCGTCGTATGGGAAACCATGATGACGCCCTTTTTGTAACCGTAATTGAACAGGCCCTTGTTGTGCTTCATCGCTTCAATGTAGGCGGGCTCAATGGGCATGAACATCAATACAAAATCAGGGCTGCCGATCCCCGGCAAATTGGCGTAATCCTTTGATGCCAGATCATCGATGTGATTGAGCACGGCCTGCGCATGCGCGTCAAGCGCTTGTATGCGTGCTTTGTCGGTCTCGGCGGCAATGGCGCGGTCGTAATCG
>Ga0222653_1001477_pt1 | contig 11507 bp, 6 predicted proteins | sample AntAcemetagen419_FD_179856 | JGI IMG/M metagenome (GOLD analysis project Ga0222653, IMG submission 179856) | Saline water microbial communities from Ace Lake, Antarctica - #419 | ecosystem: Environmental > Aquatic > Non-marine Saline and Alkaline > Saline | place: Antarctica: Ace Lake | collected...
AAAATGTGTTTGGTATATAAGAACCAGCTCCACCAGGACCACCTAGCGTATTTAAGTTAGCATTACCACCAGCACCTCCGGCACCACCACCACCGCCACCGCCGTTATTTGATACTCCACCTGATCCATTACCAAGACCACCATTATTTCCTTGTGGAGGACTTACTGGAGGACTATTACCTGATCCACCTGGTTTAACGCTATCATCACCACCACCTCCACTTCCAGATCCTCCTGGAGTTCCGGGAGTACTTCCTGAAGAAGGTCCACCGCCACCACCTCTTGATGTTATACTAGAAAAAACTGAATTTGAACCAGTTGTAAGACCACCACCTCCACCACCAACTGTGATTGGATATGATGTTGCTGAAGCTGTTAGACCTGATACCGGACCTATTAAAGGGTTAGGAGCAGGATAACAACTTGAAGATCCTCTAAATCCTCCAGCACCACCACCGCCATATTGTTTATTTGAGTATCCCCCAGGTCCTGACCAACCACCACCTCCACCACCAGCGACTACGAAATAGTCTAATGTACTTGATCCTGCTGGATTACCTGCACAAGAAACTGCAAAAGTTCCTGGGCCTGTAAATGTATGAATTTTATAATCACCTGAAGTAGTTATAGTACCACCTGTAGCAGCTACATATGCAGCATTAACAGCTCCTCTAAATTGACCCATTCTTATCTGGCCAGAACTTGGTATAGGGCCATTTGGAGCAGGTGAGCCTGCTGGCACAAAAGATCCACCAGAGTAGTATTCTGAAAGTTCTATTGGATCAGTTCCACCAAACTCTGTTTGAATATCTGATAATTTAGGGTTGCTAGGGACAGCCATTATCTATTCTCCTTATTTAATTTTCTCATGTTATTACTATTTATATATTTATAATAACTATTTAGTTAAATTTTCTACTTTATCGTTTAATTTCTTTACTGCTTCAATTAATAGACAAGTTAGTCTATCATATTTAACTGCTTTAATACCATCGGGTCTTGTTGCAACTGCCTCTGGTAAAACTTTTTCAACGTCTTGAGCTATAACTCCGACATCTTTTTTTCTAATAAAGTAACCATCTTCACCACCCTTTTCATCAATATAAGATTTTTTCCAATCAAATAAAACTCCATTTAATTTTTTAAGTGCTTCGATAGGATCAGGTATATTAACAATATTTTCTTTAAGTGCAATATCTGAAGAATAAAAAGCTGTTACATCATTTGTTGCTCTTATTTCTCCACTTGTTCCTGATGGTGCAGTACCTACTCCTAATGAATCAGTTTGAATATCGTTAGTTACATCTAAATCACCTGTTATATTTATATTACCTGTTCCTGTTATATTGTTTGAGTTTAAATCTAAACCTCCACCCAACTGAGGACTTGTGTCTTCAACAATATTATCTATAGCATTTGGATTAGCAGTAGCACTTGTTGCTATTGTATCTAGTTTAGTTCCATCTGTACTAACATCTCTACCATCTACTGTAAATGATTGAGTATCTAAGTTACCACCTAATTGTGGTGTTGTATCTTCAACTACATTGTCAATAGCATTTGGATTAGCAGTAGCATTTGTTGCTATTGTATCTAATTTAGTACCATCTGTTGAAACATCTCTACCATCTACAGTAAAAGATTGTGTGTCTAGGTTGCCACCAAGTTGTGGTGTGCTATCTGTAGAAACATTTAATGCGGTTAATGAAGCACCATCTCCAGAAAAAGATGTTGCTGTGACTGCACCTGAAAAGTTACCATTTACAGCACTTGATATAGAACCACTATTAATAGATAATGTACCATCTGTAATAGTTGTAGATGTTATACTAGTCGCACTTGATATAGAACCACTATTAATAGATAATGTACCATCTGTAATAGTTGTAGATGTTATACTAGTCAATCCTGTTATTGTTGAATCTAAAGATATTGTTAAAGTATCAGTTGCAGATACTACAGCAGAAATACCACCAGAACCAATAACATTTAATGTATCCGTACCAAATATTGTTTGAGTTGTTGATGATGAATCTCTTAAAGTAAAACTAAAAGTGCTACTTTTAGCTTCATTAACAGCAGCAACTACTGATGTTTTATCAGTTGTTGTTAAACTATTTAAATCACCAACGTCTGTACCTAGACTATTAAACGTGGTTCTAAACGTTTCTAAAGTATCTGATGTTGCTACACTTCTTGTTGCCATGTTATTGTGTTACCTTTTTTAGTAAATCTTTAATTTCTCTTAATTCTGCCTTTAAACTATTTATTTCTTTTACAGCGTTTCTTATTTCATCACCTTGTTTTTCTCTATCTCTTACTCTTTTCATATATAATGAGTATTCAGTTTTGTTTGTGTGTATGATACCATTTGATCTTGTATCTCTTACTAAACTTTCAAATCCTTCTACTTTTAATCTACTCATGTTATACTGCTAAAGCAATCCCTCTTAAATCTCTAATAATAGGTGGATATGATGAAACAGTACCTTTCATTACTATTTTAATTTGAAAAGAGGTAAATGTGTTTAAGCTACTTGCTGAATATTTGTATTCTTTAAATGTATTGTCATCTTCAGCAGGTATGACTGTTGTATCTTCGGATCCATCATCATTAAAAGCAATCCAACCTAAATCATCAATTTTTCTGTCTTCTTCAGCACCTGTCAATCTAAAATATACCTCAACACTTGAAGTTGCTCTAACATTTTGAGTCAATCTAACTTCTAATGATGTTGATTCATTTTCTAGTGTTACTGGTTTAGTTACATAAACGGCCGCTGAGGATGTTCCTGATGAAGTAGTATCATCAACAAAACTAGGAGTGTTACCTAAAGTTGGTTGATTTAATCTGTTTTGAACAGCAACCATACTCATTCTAGCCGTATCTAAATACGGAGATAAGTTTGTACTAGTTGTTGACAATGATAGATTTACAAAGAGTGATTTATTTCCAGACATTTCGTTTGTTTGATTAATATCACTTGCCACCATACAAGGTGTTGTGAAATAAATGTTATCACTAGGATTAATTGCTAAAGCATTTGTAACTGAGGTTAAAGTAAATTCTGATTCTGAACCATGAACTGATTTACCTGTTGTAGGTCTAATACTATAAGTTATACCAGTTCCAGGAACTGTTAATGTAGCTAAATTAATATTTGCCACATCAAATAAATTATTTTGTGTTGCTGTTACAGTTGAACTACCAACATCACCTGTAGCGTTTGCTGTACCAGCTGTTGTAATATCATAACTATCTAAAGTTATATTTGAAATACTTGTATATGTTCCGTTAATAGCGTCATGTGCTATGCCGTTATATGTTCCTGAAGCAACGCCAGCTATAGTAACATTATTATCTGTTCCGTGCATTCCATGATTTTTGTGGAATACTCTAATTACGCCTGAACTATTTGTTGTTCTTAAAGGATTATTTTTTAATGTTTTAACTGGATTAGAATCATTGCATAAAGTAACTGAACCTGTAACATTACTAAATTCAGCACGATTAATTTTCATTTTAATATCTTCTAATTGTTCAGCAGTCCAAGTAGAACCATTTTGTGATTTAAACATGACACCAGCATATGGTTGCTCAGATATTGTTCTATCTGAACCTACTTGTGTATCTCCTACTCTAGCCACCCACATATTATAATTATTTGTGTTTGCTAATAGACATAAACAGTATTCTGTTTTTTCTTGTAAATAAACTGGACTATTAAATGTAAATTTGGTTGCTGTACTAGCGTCATCACTTATATTGACTTGACTAGGATTTAAAACAACTTCTCCAAAAGGAACAATTGTACGAGATGGATAACCATTTACAACTTCTCTAATTTGAAGTGTAATTGGAATATCATCATCTTTTGATTGAGCAAATAAATCCATGGAAGTAATAAAGGCACCGCCATTATCATCAACCATAAATGTTTGAGCAATAGGATCAATCCAATCAATAACTTCTTGTGTTGTTCTTGTAGATGATCTTGTTTGATTTCTTGTATCGTTTACAGTTTGTCTAACGGTTACAGCTTCTCTAGTTGAAACAATTGTATTTTGTACAGTTTCAATAGAGCCTCTAGCCGTATAATCGGCCTCTCCAGCCGTTTGAACATCTGTAGTTGAGTTTGTTACTGAACTTGTTAATCTGAATACTCTTTGACCTGTTCTCCATCTAGGATTTGAATTATTTGTAGGATCAGGAATAGCAAAAGTACCTGACACTGCACCATTAGAGTCTGTTACTAAATTACCACCTAATGAACCACTATCAGGAGTTACATAACTAGCTACATCAGTCTCATCAAAGAAAGGATAAACTCTAGTATTTGGTTTTAATCTTGTAGCAGTAAAACTAACTGTTCTACTTCTAATGAAAGGTATAAAGGCAATACTTAAAACTTTATCACCTAACGCTGTTCTTACAACTTGAGGAACAATTGCCGTTCTAATTCCTGTTCTTGTTTGTTGAACTTGTTGAGTTGATGTAATAACATTATCTCTAGCATTTACCAACCAACCTCTAGCGCCTCGACCTCTCCCAGCAACTCTGTTGTGAGTTCTATGAATATTACCTCTTGATACTGTTTCAACAGGAGCACCAATCCAGTGGTCTTGCCATTCGTTCCAGACAGTATTAATTTCAATACTACTTAAATTAGGATTACCTAAAGCGGCAACCATTGTATCAAAACTACCTTCTTCATTGACTAATAAATCTGGCACTCTTTCTGTTTCTTTCCACTCATCTCCTGGAGGATTAAGTGCTATTGAACCTGTCCAAGTAAATATATTGTATGGGTTTACATTCACAAACTTACTAGCATAAGGTTGATCAATAATTGTAGTTTCTGTATAAGGTAAAGTAATTAGATCACCTGTTTTTTGATAATTCGCAGCTGTTCTATCTGCTGCTAATATTGTTGTACCATCATCATCAGCTTCTATTAATTGAATTGATTTCTCATTAAACATTGGTCTTAATTCACCTTTGGCCATATCCATAGAAACTTTATAATCTAAATTACCAGCGTCACCTATTCCGTGACCTGTAAAATTATCTACAATAAATCCATTTTTAAATCTATCAAATCCTTCAGCGTCTTGTATTTGTAACGATTGAGCGTTAGCTTCTAATAGTGAAAGTTGAGTATAGTATTCTACAGTTTCAATTCTTTTTTCTAAACGACCAATATCTCTCATTGTGTATCGTTTGTTATCTTGTCTTTGCACACTTACATCTTTTTCATCTAAAGTATATGGATTTAAAAACACAGTAAATAAATGCATAGCACCATCTAAACCTTTTGGTATTTGAGGTTTTAAATCACTAGAACCTTTTACAACTTTAAAGTTACCTTCTTTATCTAAAAAGATTTTATCAACTCTTGGTAAATAATATTCAAAATCACTTGAAACATTTGAATTGAATTTTACTACATTAACAACTGAACCACCTAAACCATCAAATGAACGATCTTGTGTTCCTGAATTAATGGTTGAAGCGTCATCAACTCTTGGTCTAAAGTCTAAAGAATCTCTTAAATCAAATACGTCACCTGTTGTGTCGGAAGTGTAACTTGGAATATTCTCATAGTCAATTACCCCTGAATATGAATCTACATCAAAATAATCACCAGCGCCGTGTGAGAAATAATCAAAATCTACAAGTAATCTACCTGTTGGTGTTAGTTCACCCGTTTTTAAAACTAATCGGCCAATGTCATAAAAATTATCTCTTTGACCTGTATCTAAAGTAAATCTACTTGTAATATCTGTATCTGAAACTGTAGCAGCTGTTGAAAAATCTGCTGCCATATAAACAGCGTTAATAACATAAACATCTGCTTTTGCTAAACCAATAACACCACTCTCTATAATAGATTGTGTTGAAATAGCAACTGTTGAATTAGAGTTTAATACTTTTTTCTTTGAATCAGAGATTGAAACATTAATTGTTGCTAATATTTTTACAGTATGACTGGCATAGTTAGCACCAAAATCTAGTGTTAATGTTTTACCAGTTGGTGATCCACTTGGAGTAAATATTGCTGATCCTTCGTGGTTATTACCAGATAAACTTAATACATCACCAACGGCACCTGACCCGCCAGCGCCTGTAGCAACTATTGAAACAACAAAATCTTTTTCTGCTAAAGCACTAAAGATTTCATTTGAACCAGCAGTAATTGAAATATCACCATCAGCTGATAAATCACCTGTAAAGTTTTTTCTAATTTCAAAGTTAGTATCAGTTGAACCAGAGTTTGATGTTGTTTTTAAAGTTTTAATTCTTTCGTTAGGTAATTGAAAAATAGAAATATTTTTATTTGAATCTTGTAGTTTACCTCTATTTCTAGTAGCAATTGTTTTTGTTGACACATCACTACCACCAACAGCTGTTGATAATTCTAAACTTGTATTTGAAGTAATCGATTCAATTAATCTAGTGATTGATGAACCAGCGTCTGTTGTAAATGTTATACTATCACCAATTTTTAATTCAGTATTGAACAAAGTACCAAAACCTGTAACAGTTGTACCACTATTTGATACTGATATAGAACCAAATACTTGCCAATTTTCACCATAAGTTGAATCTAAAACTGTATCAGCTGTGTAAGTAATTAAAGATCCACCTGGCATTCCAATTTGTTTAACTTGTGGGAAGTCAAAACTAGTTATACCACTAAAACCAACAGCGTCTGATTGAATAACGGCAGTATTACTTGAAGTGCCACCTGTAATTGTTTCACCTGTACTAAAAGTACCTTGTATGTTTGAAACTACAACAACACCGTGTGTAGCTGTTGCTGATGTGAAAGCCGTAACATTTATAGCAGTTGTTCCGTCTGTATCATATAACTCAAAAGTAGTTGAGTTTGGATTTCTAACTGTATAAACATTTGATGATTGAACTACACTATCTACTGAATATGTACCAGCAAAAGTAACTTGTTGGCCTTCTACAAAGTCATGGCCACCAGAAATTGTTACTACACCAGGACTAGCTGAAGTAAGACTAGTTACAGTTTCACTTTCAATTGCTGTTAATGACTGAATAGTAGCAGTAGCACCTGAAGTGCCACCAGTTATAACTTCACCTGTTGTGAAAGTTTGGTTTGTAGTAATATTAATGTGAGTAAACATATTAATATCGAAAAGATAATGTCTGTAAATTGCTGATGTTAAAGAACCGCTAGCAAAAGTATTACCTGAAGCTGTACCAGTTACATATTCAAAACCTTTTGATTTAGCACGGCCAATTTGAGGAACATTTACACCTGAAGTTGATTGTTCAGTACCACGTGCAGATGTAGCTGTTTTATATAAGTTAACAGCTTTAAATGCCTCTACATCACCTGATACCAATCCAATATCTGGTGAGTTATAGATATTTGTTACATTGACAAAGTTACCTACATCAAATCTTGTATTAAAATTATTTTGTGTATTAAATTCTCTAGCCTTATCAATATCAACATAAGTTGTACCGATATTTTCTAATTCATAACCTTTTACATATGATTTACCTGGCCCAATACCAGCAGCTAATTTTGTAGTATCGCCACCATCTATAGCTGTGTAAATACCTCTATTTGTACCTGATATTAAATGTTCTCTAACATCCAAATCGTATTGTTTAATAGAATAGTCACCTGATTCGTCAAATGTTCTTCTTGCTAAATTATCTTCTAATATATTATAATCGGTACTTCTAACTTGGTTTTGTCTAAATCCATTTTCTAATCTTAATAATTCAATAAAATTATTGTCTTCAGTTGTAGTTAAAGTCTTTTTAGCTAATGTTAATAAAATTTTAAATCTGTGAGCTCCTGGAGCATTAACGTTTGAAGAACCAGCGGCGTTATCGTTTAATGTTGTATCGTCATTAGGAGTAACGTAAGATTCTGTAATTGTAACACCAACTCTATAGCTTGGTGTATTTGTATATTTGTCAAGTATGATAGTTTGGTCATCTACAGATACATAAAATCCGTTTATGTAATAAATACCAGCAACAATAGAAGCAGCTGAACCAGTTGCTGTAGTATCTACTACACAATTGATTGTTGTCGGTGTACCACTTAATGTAGCTGTTCCTGTTAAAGTTTCGCTATCTGTAAAGGCTATTTCTGTATTTGAAGTACCTGAATCAACATATTTAACATATAAAGTATCTGGATCAGTACCGTCTGTATCTACAGTATTTACAACTCTACCTTTTAAACCTGAAGTGCCACCTGTTATTTCTATACCGTTAAAAGAAGATAAAGAAACACCACTATCAATACTTGATAATTTTACAGCATAATAGTTTACATCAAAAGCAATCTCGCCTGGAATGACCATCGCTCCTTTTTTAAAGAAGTGATCACCAGATCGTTCTATCTGATTTTGTAAGATTGATTGTGTCTGTGTTAATTCTCTCGCTTGAACGGCAAAACCAGGTCTGAAAAGAACTCTATGGAACTTTTTTGACTCGGTAAAGTCATCATAATAAGGCGAGAGGTTAAAGTCTGTTGGACTTGGCATTTATTTCCCTCTAAAATTCAATTATTAATTTAATATTCTCAGTTTGATCGGACGCTCTTGTAATTGGCGATCTATTCTCAATATATAGTACATCACCCGCATCTTCATCAATTTCACCAGAACTATAACCACTAGCAAAAATAACACTATCTACCGTTGTTGATGAACTTGATGGCGTTGCTGTTGCTGATGATGATTGACCTGTAATAGTATTAGTACCAGAAAACGCTGTTTGATTACCGTTAGCGTCAACACCTTCATCATTAAATCTTGTTTGTATATAATAAAGAATATTATTTGAACTATCCCATTCTACGACTTTACCGACTGCGCCAGTAGTTGCTTGATTAATTTCTTCATCTGCTGTAAATGTACCACTTGGACTAGTTACTAGTACAGCTTTTGTTCCTCTTAAAGTAGTTGAAGATGCAGCAGAACCACCTGATTCTGGATCTCTCATTAAAGCAACTCGTCTAAAATCATTTGCTGTTGTAAAGTCACCAGAGTTTGATGTTTCGCCTGCTTCAAAGTTAGTGTTTAACATTACAAAGTAACCACCTAATTCTATTAAAGCATTTTCACCGTGGCCGCCTTTAGGACCAATGATAACATCTAATTCAGCACCTGTTAAACTTGTAGCCCCTGCTGAAACTATATCAGCGTTTCTTATGTAACCAAATGTATAACCTGTTCCTCCTGCTGTAACTGTTACTGCTGTTACAACTCCTGATGAAACTGTAACTGAAACTGTACCACTTGAACCATCACCTCTAATAGCAATACCCGTATGAGTACCATCTGTACCACCTGATCCAGCTGTTTTAATTTTTACTATATCAATAGCACCGGCTGTGTTAGCGGCAGCCACTGTTGAGTCTGTTACAACGGCCATAAAATCTGTTGATAAAAAATTTGTTTGTTGAGAGGCAGAAAGAGTGTACATAAATTTCCACTTATAACCATCACTAGTTGTTTGTATTGGTGTTAAAACTGTAGTAGGTTCTACTGTAGAAGTAGCACCATCATTATTGTCTAAACATTTGTAAACACTATTATTACTATTCAAAACATAAAAAGTAGCGTCATATAAAGCTGTAGCACCACTATCTGCTGTAATTACACTTGAAGTTGAACCTGTTACATAATGACCATAATCGTGTCTGTAATAATCATATACTGTACCTGTAGTCCAATTTCTTCTTGGAATAACAACCGAAACATCTGAACTTGTAACTTTTTTAGCCGCTAAAATATCATCAAATGTATGAAACTCTTGTGATACTGAATCGACTGGTGTTAATGGAGAGGCATCTGTGCCTTCGTATTGAGTACGGCTGTCGCCTCTTGTGGACGTAGCCCACGCTTGTGATCTACCAATACCCATATAATACACATTTGGTGAAGCTTCTGTAAAAGACTCAACGAATTGTTCCTGATTGTGTATTCTAAATTTGTTTGTTATAATTGCTGGCATAATTCTCTATTCTTTGTTATATTTATACATAAATTAATAAGATCCAAGTGTTATTCTTTTCCAAATTATCGTAGAACCATCAAATGTTCCTATACAAACATAAATATATAAAGAATCGGCAACAATCAAACCAGCAACATCGCCACTTTGACCTGTATTTACAGGTGTTCTTGTAGTTATTTGTACTGTTGATGGTAATGAACTTCCTCCTAAAAAATTATAAATTTCTGTAAAGTTATCATTAACTATATCACCACCAGCTCTAATGGTAGAACCTGTTCCATCATTGTCCGTAGTACCTATGTTAATTATTTGTTTTGCCATTCTATTCTTCTACTCTTTTTATAACAGTTATTTTAACGTTTGGTTCAGGTACTTGTTTAAAAATTAACTGACCATTTACTGTTATAACTAATTTCTCTTTACTATTTATAATCATTTTTATACAGTATCAAATTTAACATTTGTCTGGTCAAATGTTGTTAAAGTTTCATCAAAAGTATCACCAGATACGTGCCATATTTCAGAGGGTATAGCAAAACTAGTTTTTAATTTAAAGTTAAAATCACTTAAATTATTTAACTCACCATCAATATTACTATTTAATGTGCCACCTAGTCTTAAAGCATTTAGTATTTCTATAGATGTTTGATTACCAAAGTTAGAACCTAAAGAAAATTTGCCAATACTTTTAAATGTAGGACCTGCAACAGGAACACCATATCTTGTAGTATTACTTCTAATAGCAACTTTTTCTTTAATTTCTGGTAGGTTTATAGTAATAGATTGATTTAGTGTTAAATCTCTTGTATTTTTGTTTAAAGGTGTAATCGTAGAATCTGAAAAATCTGGATCAACACCCAACTCTGGATTTATTCTTAATGTTGTACCATCTGTTGTTGTTCCTAATCTTCTACCAAAGATTGTTGAGAATAGAGTATTAAGAACTAATTGAATACCGTCATAACTAACACCAGAATTTGCTGTTGTAAAGCTTCTTAATTGAGCATCAACCTGTGTTTGAATATTAACTTGACCTGTAAAGTAAAAACCACTTGTGTGCATTGTCTTTTTAAAACTATCTCGCCAGTCATTAATTGTTCGACCAACTTTAATAACATAAGAAAAGTCCTGATAGTATAAACTATCTTGTATTTTCATTGTAGTTTCAGATATAAAACCATCTTCATTTAAAAAAGTACCTGCTGTATTTGCTGTGGCTCCTACTGTTGTTGTTGCTGTAGCTAAATCAGTTACTTTTACGGTGGCTGTAACTCCACTTGTATCACCTGTGATTGTTGTATCTTCACCAAATATTCCAGTAGAATTACTTAAAGTTAAAATATTCCTATCTGCATCAAATGAAATAACTGTTGCTGTAACTACCGTAGAATCTGAAGCAATACCTGTAACGGTTTCGGAAGTTGAAAAGTTTCCTGATTTATCTAATACTAAAACTTTTTTTCTTAATGTTAGTGATGGCGGACTA
>Ga0222653_1001479_pt1 | contig 11494 bp, 7 predicted proteins | sample AntAcemetagen419_FD_179856 | JGI IMG/M metagenome (GOLD analysis project Ga0222653, IMG submission 179856) | Saline water microbial communities from Ace Lake, Antarctica - #419 | ecosystem: Environmental > Aquatic > Non-marine Saline and Alkaline > Saline | place: Antarctica: Ace Lake | collected...
GATTTCTGGAGTGGTACTTTCCGTTAAGTTTATAGTGAAGGAGCATACAGTAGTATTTCCAGAAGCATCGGTCGCTGTAAATTCAATATCGGTAATTCCAATAGGAAATGTGCTTCCCGAAATGGGTCCATCGGTTTGGGTGATGACGACTCCGGGGCAATTATCTGCAGCTGTGGGGTCAGTGAAAGTCACAACATCTTCGCAAGTTCCTACTGGCGCGACTTGCACTATGTCAGCTGGGCAATCGCTGATTATGGGGTCGGCGGCGTCATTTACGGTGATGTCAAAACTGCAAGAGGCCGTATTTCCTTCTGCATCGGTTACCTCATAGGTTTCGGTAGTGGTACCGAGAAGGAATACACTTCCCGATCCGAGTCCTGCAGTTTGGGTCGTAGTTGCAGGGCCGCAAGCGTCATTGCCGACAGGTGCAGCATAGTTAATGATCGTATCGCATGAATTAAAAATATCCACCACGATATCGGCAGGACAAGTGATTTCAGGGTCAGTTATGTCACTTACAAGGACGATGACTCTGCAGAAACCATCGTTACCTGCTGCATCGGTTGTCTGAAAATCAAGAAAGCTTTCACCGATTGGAAATACAGAGCCAGAGGGTAATCCGCCAATTTGAGTTACTGTAACAGGGCCACAGTTGTCAGTTGCTGTCGGAATAGGATAGGTTACAACTTGTGTGCATTCACCTTCAGCCGCATTTATGTTTATATCTGGCGGACAATCGATGAGAGGGTCTTCTGAATCTGCTACTGTAACTTGAAAAGTACAAACGTCAGAATCTCCTTCGTCGTTTGTAACAGTATACTCCACTATTGTGGTGCCAACTGGGAAAAGTGATCCTGAGGATAAACCTCCCGTGAGCGTCGTAGTGATATTTGTGCCCGATCCTGTTCCTATCGGAGCAGTATAAACGACGGTAGCTTCGCAGAGGCCAGCGTCATTATCTACATCAATATCAGAAGGGCAGCTAATGGATACTTGAGCAAAGCTTTCCAAACTTAAAAAGGAAAACGATAAGAACAGTAAAGAAAGAGCCGATAATCGTAGCAGTGTTTTCATATGAAAGCTAAGTCTGATCAAATGTAGAGATTCAAAAAGTGCCTGACGAGATGTTTGGTATTTTTATAACACCAAGGCTGTTGATGACATTAATTTGTAGAGGATCCAACGTTGTCTTCTTCTGTCAATCTTTTGCCGCAATTGTTACAGAAGTTCGATTCTAAATCATGGTCTTCGTGTCCGCAACCAGTACAAATCTTTGCGGTATCGCTCTTATTTGAGTGATCTACCTCTTTGTAAATTTCAGCGCCTACAATTCCTGTGGGGATCGCAATAATGGAATATCCTAGAAGCATAATCATCGAAGCGACAAATTGTCCCAAAACCGTTTGAGGGGTTACATCGCCAAAACCTACAGTTGTGAGTGTGACGATAGCCCAATATATGCTCCGTGGAATACTGACAAATCCCGACTCAGGACCTTCAATCAGGTACATGACGCTACCCAATATGAATACCAAAATGAGCAGGGCAAGGAAGAAAACGGTGATCTTATGACGGCTTGATTTTAGGGCTCTTCCTAGAAGTTGAGCTTCCGAAACAAATCGGACGAGCTTTAAGATTCTAAAAATTCGGAGGATTCTCAATGCTCTTAAGATTGCAAAGCTTTGAGATCCGACTAAGATGAAACTTAGGTAAGTAGGTATTATGGACAATAGATCGATGATTCCCAAAACCGAAAAGACGTAAGCTTTTGCTTTTTTCACAACCCATATGCGGGCAAGGTATTCCAGTGTGAAGAATACGGTCACAATCCATTCCACTACTCTGAGCAGTATATGATACTCTTTATCTATAAAGCTCACTGTTTCGAGCATGACCGCAGCCACACTAACTAAAATTAGCACGAGCAGTGTGATATCGAATATTTTCCCAGCGCGAGTATTTGTCCCAAAAATAATCACGAAGAGCTTTCTCTTCAGTGCATTCGCTTCAAGATTGTCGGCTTCGGGTTGATTAGAACGTGGGTTATTGGGCATAGATTTTTCGAAAATAGTCTTTCCGAATTAAAGTCAGGCTGTTTGTACTGGGAGACTTTCTTTCTGCTTGCCGCGAATGCGTTTATTCATTGTGAAAAACCAAACTGGTGGAAGGGCGCTCAAAAGCATCATTCCTGGATATCCCGTGGGCATTTGGGGGCTGTTATCGTGGTGCTCTAGCACTTGGTATTTATTGCCGGGCTTGTAATGGTGGTCGCTGTGTCTGGATAACTCGAAAAGCATAACCCTGCCGACGATGTGATTTGAGTTCCAAGAATGGATGGGCTCTACTCTTTTATAACGGTTGTCGCTTACCTTATTTCGTGCCAGCCCGTAATGCTCTATGTAGTTGACCGTTTCGAGCGTTAGAAAGCCGACGATTGCCGCCCCTGTATAAAGCAGAAGTGAAACGCCACCGAAAACCAAGCCGATCAAAACCCAGAAGGCAATTTGAATCAGTTGGAAACGGATCATTTCATTTTTCAAACTCCACACAGGCTCCTTTACTCGCTGAAGTCTTTGCTTTTCCAGATTCCAAGCCGAAATGAAACTGTAGACAACAGAGCGAACCCAAAAGTGGTAGAGCGTTTCGTTCAATCGAGCCGACGCTGGATCCTCATGGGTGCTCACGTTCTTGTGGTGGCCACGATTGTGCTCAATGAAGAAGTGCATGTAGGCTGAGGGAAGAAGCAAGGCCTTGGCCATAACCTTTTCGCGATCCGTTTGACGGTGACCCAATTCGTGAGCTACGTTAATGCCCATACCACCTAAAATTACACCCAATGAAAAGGTGAGGCCCACCAATTCTGTGGTACTAAATGAAAGGGATGTAATGGCAAAGAGGTACAAGAGTAAGGTGAAATAGACGACAGGAACCATGGAGTACAAAAGGAGGTCATAAGCTTTGTCTTCCAGTCGCATTTCTTTTTCTGCCAAGTCGATATTTTTGCTGCTGGGTGCGAAGAACAATTCCAAGAGTGGGATAAAACCAAATGCAAAAATCACGGGGCCAAAACTCCACCAAGATCCAAACTTGATACCCACCACAAAAAGGACTGGAAGAATAAAAACCATCGCGTATTTCAAGACTCTCATTTCATGTTTTTAAAAGGTCTATCTATAAAGTCCGCTATTCTCCTTTTACTTGTTCTAAAAAATTCGTGGACAGGATTATCGAACGTTCTAGTTCAGACTATGCCACTATCGTTTCTGCACTCAAACTATAAGCAAAACCCAAGTAGCCAAAATACGAATTCTGAGAATTGCAATCCAGCCAAGGCGGGCGAAAATCTGAGTTGATCATTTCCGAATGGATAGAGCGCAGAGTTCTGGCGTCTTCAATTATTGGCAAAGAGTACTATTTATGAGTGATTTAAGTCATGTTGACGATAAAGAGATTGAAAAAAAAAACAAGGCGCTTGAAAACCTTTTTGAATGATATCGGTTATATTCATCAGCATGATAGTGCTGGTTGATAGGTTAGTTTTATAGTAGAGTAGTAGAAGAAAGCAATCCCCCAGGATTGCTTTCTTATTTTCAGATAGTTTTTTCGCCTCGTTATTAAATCAAAAAAGAAAATTCAAAAAATAATCAGCTCTCTCAAAACCTTTTTTTTGGTGTGGAGTTATACTGTCCAGCGAGATAACGCTGGTTGATAGGTTAGTTAAATAGTAGAGTAGTATAAGAAAGTGACCTGGAGAGGTCGCTTTCTTGTTTTGTGTATTTCGGCTCCGCTCAATGGCCTTCAATCACTGATGTTTCATATCCAGTTTTTGCACTCGCAACATTAGCCAAGGATCACTGTGAGTGATTACTGATGGCTCAATTGTCAAATGGCAGTGTAAAAAAAAACCATAGCGGGAGCCTTTTTGTTTTTATCTGCAGTTAACAATCCGTCAATTCTTCAAAAATTTCACGGTTTTCACTTCAGTGTCCGTGGTGAGCTTGTAGATGTAAACTCCCTTCGGTATAAAGGAAGTATCGAATTGGAAGTTGTAGGGATTCTGCCCTTAAGCCATACCTGTGAAAATCAATCCGATCCTTTTTCCTGTCAGGTCGAATACCTCCAGCGTAGTCGGGCTTTTCTCATTGAGGTGAAAGTTTACTTTAGAGATATCAGTGGTAGGATTTGGAGAAGTCTCAATAGCAGCTCCGCCGCAGGCTTGCACCTTGATTTTGATCAGATTTGAATTGTCGAAACAGACGGGAAGATCGCTTGGTGTGAGCTGAGTGAGATCTGTTTGCGCATCGGGTGATACATGGGCGACTTTGTAAGTTCCAACGGCGTAGGTATCAAAATCAAAGAATCCGGTCGAGTTGGTTTCGAGAATTTGCGAGAGATTGCTCGACACAAGCACCCAGCTTTGGTTTGGGTCGGAGGCATTGCTCACGTCAAATTGAACCGTGAGATCGGGATCATACACGCAGAGGGTTTTATCATCGCTGGTAGAGATGGTTCCGCCATCAGCCAGAAAAGTAGATACGGGGATAAAATTGCTCAGGTCAAAGCATCCGGAAAGGTCGTTTAGATTGGTGGCAGAAGTGTTGATGTTGTTGAAGCTCATACTCCCGAAAAAATACTGTCCCGGAGGAAAGTTGTCCGTATTAAAGTTTCCCGAGAATTTGGAACCTTCAATATTGTTATCGATATCCACCAGCAATCGAACGTCTGAGTCGCCTTCATTGCCCAGTAAGTCAAAGCTCAGCGGGTTGTTGCTAGCATCATTCAGGCAAATGTCTTCTGTTACCACGTTTAAAGTAAGTATACCCGCCTGTACTTGACATTTTAGATCGTAAATTGCAAATCTTGATGCAGGTTGCCCTCCTAAAATTTCGAAGTCGCCACCGACGTACATCATGTCATCTGAAATTTTGATATCGAAAGCTGCGAATTCCCCATACCAGTCCCAACTCAGCGGCTCTGAAAAACTATTTTCGTTGTAATCCCTGATCCTTTCCCAATCAAATCCACTGCCATTCCATTCGGTAAATGCACCTTCAGTCGAGTCGATTTCACCCATCCAGCCACGTGCGCCGAAGAAGTAATTCGCATCGTATTCGGCGATGGTAAACCCACGCATTTGTCCGTTGAAGTAGACGCTTTCACTACCGATTTCATTGTCAGCATTGGTTGGTATACCGGTCCCGAAATCGGAGAATTCTCCTGAACTTTTGTTTACGATTCCTATTCCACCAACATCTGTGAGCGACTCACCTGCTGGTATTAAAGGAATGTCCTGACCAAACAGAATGGATGGTTGTAGCGTATCCGTACCTTGAGGAGGTGTGGCGTTCGAACAGTCAATTTTCATTAATCCCGCTACCAACAATGAATTGCCAAAGTCAATTATATCTTCGATCACTTCTATTTTGGTATTGCACTCGAACGAGATCGAAAAGTCAAAATCACCTAACTGTCCGCTATTTCTCAGTACTTCCAGAATTTTGTGTTTTCTGTTTCCAGTTGGATTCACGTCAAAATCGCCACCGAAATATATAGAGTTTTCCACGGCGAGGCAGGTTAAAAACTTGTCGTCAGATGCATCGTAGAATTCAAACGCTTCTGTCGGCCATTCCAAAACTGAGTCAGTAGATTTATCGATAGCGGCAATGCCTGGCTGAATAAGAAATGGAACTAAATTAAAATCTCCTACGATATAAAGATTTTCATCGTCTACTTCCAGGTTCTCCACTTTGGAATTGGGAAAGAATACCAACCCGGGATTAAAACTACTTTGGGTAAGAGTTGCTTTATCTACAAAGGCAACCAATTGAGTTGCGGCTCCATCAAACTCAGTGAATTCTCCGGCAATGAATAAATTCTGATCATCTGATTCTATATCAGTTACTATGCCATCGAGATCGGGGGCGTAATCTAACAGTTCTTTGGTCTGCAGATCAATCGCTGCAAAATATTGACGGTCATAAGTTTCACCCGCTTCATCGGTAATTTGGGTAAATGTTCCACCCAAGTAAGCGCGTTGATCCCTTCATCTATTTCAATGGTTCTTACCTCCCCGTCTACAGGCACAGGAAAACCTTGAACGCGCTACGAACCTTGAGAAAAAGAAGAAAAGGTACAAGCTAGTGCTGTGGCAAAAAGGAATATTCGAAGGATCATCTGAGACTAAATTTGGTTAGAAAATAGAAATGCGATTTACCGAAATTAATTTTCATGCAGTGCAATGTCAGCAAAGTGGTATTTCCCCAACGGGAGAGGTAGTATGAAACGAAGTTGGTCAGTTGCGAGGTGTCCAACGTTTTGGGTTAGGACATTTCAGGCGGTTCTATTGGGGTAATTAAATAAGCTGTCATATGCTGCTTTGTTTTCACTTTCACCATTTGATGGTAGTTTCAAACCGAATTACTCTACTCCACACAAAATCATAAATTAGCGCAGTCTTAAAATAAGTGCAATCAATTATCCGAAAAGTCGATGCTTTTTAACTCGCTGGACTATCTGATCTTTCTGCCCCTGGTGATTGTCGCCTTTTACCTGGTTCCAAATCGGTATAGATGGGTGTTGTTGTTGGCGGCAAGTTATTACTTCTACATGTGCTGGAAGTGGCAATACATCTTTTTGATTGTCATCTCTACCATGGTAGATTTTTATGCCGGGATACAAATAGCCAAAACACCTGATAAAAAGAAAAAGAGGTGGTTCTTGATGCTCAGTCTCTGTGTCAATCTAGGGTTTCTATTTTACTTCAAATACTTCAACTTCTTTACTGAAAATACAGCCATGGCGCTGTCTCAGTTCAATATTCTAACCAACTTCGAGTATTACGATATTCTCCTCCCAGTTGGTATTTCTTTCTACACATTCCAGACCCTCAGCTACACTATTGATGTCTACCAAGGAAGATCACAACCCGAAACGCATTTGGGGTATTTTGCCCTTTACGTAGCTTACTTCCCTCAGCTGGTTGCGGGGCCTATTGAGCGGTCTTCTAGATTGATCCCACAACTTAAAAAGGAGCCCAACATAACCAATGAGGATATTCGGTACGGGGTTAATAAAATCCTTCTTGGATTTTTCAAAAAACTAGTTGTGGCTGATACCGTTGCTCAATATGTCAACCTCGTTTATGGAAATGTAGACGGCACCACCGGCACTCAACTTTATTGGGCTTCTTTCCTTTTTGGTGTTCAACTTTTTGCCGATTTTTCGGGGTACACCGATATAGCAATGGGTTCGGCACGGCTAATGGGGGTGAAGCTCATGGAAAACTTCTACCGGTCTTTGTGGACGGAAAACCACACAGAGCATTGGGCGCGATGGCACATCTCATTAACCAGTTGGATACGGGATTATGTATATATTCCTTTGAAAAGTATCAGTTCATCACCAGGGGCATTGATGGTGTGGTCTTTATTTATTCTTGCCCTTATAGGTTTTTGGCACGGGGCCAATTGGACCTTCATCATGTTTGGTGTTATAAACGGATGTGTGATGCTTATTCAAAGGATGATACAACCTACAATCGTGGGTAGGGTCATGAGAACCAATCAATTTACATTTAGCATCCAAAAGTTCGTGAACCTGAACATCATCGTTCTGGAAGGTATTTACTTTCGCTCAGTAGATATAGATATGGCCCACAATATCTACGGAAAAATTTTCACTGAATTCAATTTCAACATCCCTGAACTTCTTTCATTGTTCAAATTTGAATTCCTGATGTCAATTCTTGTAAGTTGTCTTTTGTGGGTCACTGCATTGTTCAATATACAGCTGAAATTCAAATACAACTGGCTCTATATCATTGTGATGTTGTTCTTGATCATTTTGTTGGGGCAGGATTTGAAAAACCAGTTTATCTATTTTCAATTTTAGACGGTTAGCACGGCATAAGGGCGCCACAAATGTTCGTTTGCTGCTTTACTCGATTCTATCTTTCCCTTATTTCTGAAATTTTTAAATCCTGCATGCCTTATTAAAACTGCAGTGTCGTCCAGATCAGATGAATCCAAATGTCTGAAACCATTTTAATTCATAATTATTAATTCTAACTTTAATGTCCAATACATGGTGTTAGATACGGTTGAGACAAATCAAGTCGACTTTGTTGTGATGGAGCATTGCACCTGTGAGTTATTTTTGAAATTATACGATGACCCATAAGCGTATACCTTACATAGGCTGCACGATTGAAGGCCTGGAGGTGGCCTTTCCATCTTCTTGCGGTAGGCATTGGACTACCAATGATTTTCTTCAATCGGTATCGAGTCACAGCGATGAGGCGATTCAAGAAATCTTGCAAAAAGCAGCCCACCTTGGTTTTCACAAACGCTACCGCGTAAATGCCTCAACGACTTCCGTAGACTTGATGGTTCATGCCCTAAAGGATGTTATGGACAAGCAGCGTGTTGCGCCCAAAGACATTGATTACTTGATATCGGTCACCACTACTTCGCCAAAATATACGACAGCCACCGCACCAATGGTTGCCGCCCGAGTAGGGTTGGATTGTCCCGGAGTAGAGATGAAATCGGGCTGCGCATCATCCCTCTACGCACTTCATATGGCCGGGCTTTTAATAGGCGGAGGCATGAAAAGAGTGGCAGTGGTACTTGGTGAGACCTTGTCGAAAACCTTGCCCTCGTCTCACCCGCTTTCGTTTGCTTTAGCCGATGGAGGTGCGGCTGTGCTCCTGACTGGAAATGAAGCCGGAAAGGGAATCATCCAAGGAATTTTGGGAATGGATGGCAGCCAGCATGTCAATATGGGTTTCGGGGGAATATTGCCTCCAAACGAAGAGGATTTTCGTTTGGGAAACTACCAAATGACCTATAACAAAGCTGCCAATGAAATGGTAGAAAACGCTTGGCTGATGCTGGCCGAATCCATTAAACAGACAGATCCCGAATGCAGATCTGAGCAATTGATCATGCACGAGGCCAGTGGATTACAGCGCAGCATTTTTGCCAAAGGCATGGGGATAGGTCCCGAACGGTTGCCATCGGTTCTTTCCGAAGCAGGAAACTGTGGTCCCGTTTCGATTTTTGCAAATTTGAAAAAACACATGAACTCGGCTGGTGGTGAGAAATTTTGGCTGGCATCGGTGGGAGGTGGAATTTCTGCGGGAGCAATTCAAATACAATTGTAGTGGGGGTAGTAATAGAAGGATATGGAAATTATCAACCCGATACGATTCTCGATAACAATCAGGTTATAAAAGAGAATGGGTTGGAATCAAGTGACGAATGGATCCGAAAAAACTTGGGAATAGAACGTCGCGCTTGGGCAAAGCCCGAAGTGCGATTGAGCGATTTGGCCTGTGAATCTTCTAAGAAGGCTCTGCTAAAGGCAGGAATTGGAGCTGATTCTTTAACCAAGATTATACTCGGAACTTCTACAGCAGACCATACGAATGTGAGCAGTGCGGCAAAAGTGCAATTCTTATTGGGCGCTACCTGCCCGGCCTTCGACATTGTGTCGGCATGTGCCAGCTATATTTTTGCGTTGGACACAGCTATCTGCAACCTCAAAACCGAAAAGGATCGTATTTTATGCATCGGCGCAGACGTTAAATCAAGGTTTGTCAATAAGAATGATCGGAAGTTTTTGCCCATTTTTGGTGATGGAGGCGGAGCGCTCGTATTGGCCAATCGCCAAGGGAGTGGTGGATTTTCAGATGTTCACTTATGGACAGATGGGAAATATTACGAAGAGATGTTAAACCCCGCTGGCGGAAGCGCCATGCCTGCCAGTTTGGAGACGGTACAAAAGGGATTACACGCTACCAAAATGCAGAAAGATGGCAAGATGGTGACCACCCAAGCGGCAGAATTTATGGCCAAGATGGCCATGGAGGTTTGTGAGTTGAACAATACATTGATCGAAGAGATCGATTACGTGATTCCTCACCATGCCAACGGAGTGATCATGAACCTCGTTATGAAGAATCTCGGTTTGCCAATGGCCAAACTCTTTTCAACTATAACTTACACAGGAAATATGGTTTCAGGCTCCCTTCCTTTTGCCCTGTGCAACCTCTTAGATCGCAACCTGAAAAAGGGTTCTAAGATCCTGATGGTTACATTGGGGGCGGGAGTGAGTGGTGGAGCCGTCATTTATGAAATACCCGAATGACTATGCCGATAAAAGTATTTATTTCAGGGGCTTCAAAGGGCATTGGAAAAGCGATAGCGCTGGAGTTTGATCGGGAAGGTTTTGAAATTGTGACCTGTTCGCGATCCATGGACGATCTTCTTCTGGTAGGAAAGGAAATTTCAAATGCCCTCTATCATCCGCTGGAAATAGACTTGACTCTAGAACAGGATATCGACAAACTGCTAGACTTCTTTGAGTCCAACGGCTACCCGGAAATAGTGGTAGCCAATATGAACAATGCCCTTCCTTATAAAAGGCTGGAAGACTATGAGGCTCCTGCCGAAGAACTTAAAGTGATTCCCCAGGATCTCAATCATCTATTGCGAATTTATAGAGGATGTTTAATGCAGCAGCGCAAGTCACATTTTGGAAGATGGATTGCCATCAGTTCCACGGTCAGTGCGCTAAACGGGATGGATGGAATGACTTTTTACCTGATGCAAAAAAGACTACTGGAAAGTCTTTTCGATTCCATTGCCATCGAAGCAGCTGATGCGGGCATTACTGCCAATATTCTTTCGTGTGGATTGATAGCAACGGAAAGGATAAAGGCAAAAAAGTATTTTGACACCTTGTCGACTGCCAATCTTTTAGAAAGAGCCGGAACCCCGACTGAAGTGGCAAAACTGGTTTCCTTCTTAGCCGATGAGCAGGCAGGATTCATTACCGGCGAGCGAATTAAAATAGACGGAGGCGCTACCAAATCGTGGTACGTCAAACAGAATTTCAAAAAAAATCGAAAATGAACACACTTGGTAAGCTGTTATCGCATAGAGCATTTGTAACCCCTCAAAACAATGCAGTAGAGGTGGGCGAAAAGAACTACAGCTACCTAGAGCTGGAACGGAAGTCCAATAAAATTGCACGGAAGCTGTCCGCCGAATTTTCCAAAGGAGATCGAATTGCGATCCTTTCTCCCAACGATATTGATGTGCCCGTTTTGATATATGGCTGTCTAAAATCAGGAGTGGTCCCCGTTCAGATCAATTGGTGGATTCAACCCAATGAGTTGACTCTTCTCATTCCACATGCTGAGATAAAAGCCGTATACTATTCAGATCCATTTTCACCGATTGTAGAAAAAGGAGCGGCAGACATTCCATCAAAAAGAATAGCAGAACTATTGAAGGAGGTGGAAAGTCTTTCTGATTCCTTTTCGGAGAATATAGAAGCGGAGGATGAGGCCATCCAAATTTTCACATCCGGCACAACCGGTATTCCGAAAGGCATTGTTCTAACCCACCGAAATATGGTTGCCATGATCCGCAACATTAGCTTGGATCTTCCGGGCATGGGGTACGGCCAGCGAAGCTTGGTGGCTATC
>Ga0222653_1001487_pt1 | contig 11451 bp, 7 predicted proteins | sample AntAcemetagen419_FD_179856 | JGI IMG/M metagenome (GOLD analysis project Ga0222653, IMG submission 179856) | Saline water microbial communities from Ace Lake, Antarctica - #419 | ecosystem: Environmental > Aquatic > Non-marine Saline and Alkaline > Saline | place: Antarctica: Ace Lake | collected...
CGTAAGCAGCACCAAAACTGCAGATGGTGGCTAGTTTCTTCCAAATAAAAAATCAACAACGCCGTGTGAGCAGTAGCGAACCTTAAAAATACGGACGAAGTCCAGACCGCTTGGACGGAGTAAAACGGAGTCAATCGTCACTCATCAATCGTCAATCTATTTCCCACCATCACGATGTCCCTCATCGGGTAGTGTTTCAGGTTCAAGGTTTGGATTTGGCTGCCCTTGGTCAAAGCCGTGGCATCGAGGATCGCATCGTTCGGAGCTATCCCATGACTTGGGTTCCATTTCCCAGTCAGTTCCATGAGTCTTCAATTCGTGAAAATCCTGAAATCCGTGGTTCAATCCCCAATCCCTCCGGAAACTGTTACTTTTAGAGATACACTTACTCATGCACTTTTATATTTACGTCTCACGGCTGCCATAATTATTGTCGAGGCGACGTGGCAAACTGCCTCTCATCCAACCAAGGCAGCCCAATCAACCAGACCAAGAATCGAAAACCAAACCAAACCAGTCCATTCCCATGAAACAAACACACACATTACGAAACTACCTAGCACTCGCCGGCAGCTCGCTGCTCATGCTCTCCTCCGCGCACGCCGCCACGATCGTCGGCTTCGAGGCCGAAGACGGGAATGTTCCCTTCAGTACAAATAACTTCGAAGGATGGCGCCTTGAGACGAATGCTGCAGCACTCGGCGGGGAGGCAATCTGGCCCGAATAAGAGAATTTCTCTTCACCGACTCTGCCTGGAGATGCCGATGGGGTAATCAGTTATGATGTTACCTTCGCTGTTGGGGCTGAGTATGACCTCTATGCCCGTTTGATGCGACCATCAACCAGAACCCAAGCTGATTCGTTGTTCTTCGACACGACTTTTGGTGCCGCTGACAGTTGGCAATCGATACAATTAACCGCTGCCAATCTACCGCTCGACACTTTCGTTTGGATCAACCTTTCGGATTTAGGGAGTTCAACTTTCACAGCCACTGCGGGCACGTCTACAGTGAACCTCGCTGCCCGCGAACGGCGCCTTCGCTTTGACTCCTTCGCATTCGGAACGACTGCCGACCGGGCTACTATCACCGATACAGATCTCAGTAACGCCGTCATCCCCGAGCCGTCCACCGCGCTCCTCGGAGCCATCGGCCTCCTCGCCCTGCTCCGCCGCAGGCGCTAAATTTCCGACCTCTTCAAAAAAGCCCGCCAAAGGTTTCCTTTGCCGGGCTTTTTTGCCGGAATGGTTCCAGGTTTGGGATTTTCAAAACTGTACCTTTCCGAGATACTGCTTCTCCGAAGGATTTCGATTTCATCCGATTGAATTTTGTTGGGATAATCGTATCATTGTTTTGGATCAAAGGTAAAAACATCGCCGGTGTCCCAGCCGATTCCAGAACACCATCCCCATGGAAAACAGAACCCACATCTTTCTAACCAAAAAACCCATAGCCGCGGTCATTTTATTGGCCGGGTGTTTGCTCTTCCCCGCCCAGTCGGTTGTTGGAAACGAAGTGTCAGGTGTCTCACCTGTGCAAGGCCAGCAGACATTGGAATCCAAGGCTATGAACGTGCTGGAGACCTATTGCTTTTCCTGCCACGGCCCGGACAAGGAGGAGGGCGACACCCGCTTCGACGTCTTGGAGACAATCGATAGCGTCAATCTTCAGGCTTTGTTCCTTAACGCCCAGGATGCGGTGCACTTCGAGGAAATGCCGCCCGAAGACGCCGACAAGCGGCCGACGGATGCGGAGCGGGAGGTTCTGCTCGCCTGGTTCAAGAGCCAACTCACCGGCGATGCAGCCAAAAAGCTTGAGGAGAAAATGCGCCGCCCTGAATCCGGCAACTACACGGATCACGAAGAACTGTTCTCCGGCAAGCACGCCGATAAACCCGGCTTCACCCAAGACCGCCGCTGGTTGATCAGCCAGTATATCTTCAGCGAAAAGTTCAATCGAATCCTCCAACTGAAGCCCAACCGCCTGATCAACGGCAAACGTCTTCCCGTGCAAGGTGACAGCGATCACCGCGAGATCATGCTGACCAACCCGTTCCTGATGTCCGACGATGCGGGCGTCCGCTATTACGCCAACGAAACACTCAACGGCGGCCATCTGATGACCATGATGAACAACGCGAGTGACGCCAGCGCTTACATGCTCGGAATCATTGAAAGCGATAAAAAATATCTTCCCACCGCGCACGAAATGATCGCACAGGAAGTCGCGAATCGGAAAACGCTGGAGAGCCGGCGGGCGTTTCTGGATCGCCACATCGAGCGGGTGCTGCAGGACATTTACGGCGACGCGCACGAGCGTCTGCTTCCCAAGTTTGTCCGGGTCGATGTGCCCCCGCCGTTTGATGAGAGCACCGGGATGAAAAAGGCTCCTTACCACGCGGGGAACCCCGGTAAGGAAGTGGTAGCGCTTATTTACCAATCAATTCTACGCCTTAAAAAGCCGGGGCAATCCATGGAACAGCTCATGGAATCCTGCGAGAGGGAATGGTTCAATCACGGCCTTAGCGAGTCCAAGATTCAGATCCGCATGACTTTCCTGATCAATTACTGGGACGAGTTTCGCAAGAAAACTTTTGACGATGCAAAGTTTGGCTCGAAGCACCCGGCCATCGAATACAAGCCGCTTGCCGAAGATGAAATGCAAGTCATCAACGAGACAATCCGCAAGCACCGCAAACCCGGCGACAGCTACCAAGAGGTGATTAAGAAATCGATGTCGGCTTGGGAGGCAGGCTTCGAGAACGAGCGCATAGCTGCCGGCCCTCCAAGTGATGCGCAGATCGACGCCTTAGTCCGCGAACTTTTCATTCTAATCCATGAACTCGCGCCGGAGTCAGATGAAGCCATGCGTTTACGTGCGATCGCGCAGCGCTTCGCGAATGGGCTCAGTCGGAGTGATTTGATTACGAACATGATACTGACTGTCATCTTGAGTTCGGACTTCGTGTATCGCTCGGAGTTCGGCGTTGGTCAGCCCGATAAGTATGGCCGCCGCATGCTCTCACCCGTCGATGCGAGCTACGCCCTTGCCTATGCCCTGACCGACGCGAGTCCCGATGAAGAACTAGTCAAGGCCGCTGCGGAAGATCGACTCAACACCCGCGCCGATTACGAGCGAGAGGTCCGCCGCATGCTGGCAAAACGTGACCAGCATTACATCATTGATGAGGATGCCGACAGCAGTGATTATCCCAACTTTACCAATATGCCGATTCGTGAACTGCGCTTCTTCCGTGAGTTCTTCGGCTACGACAAGATGCTGGGCATCTTCAAGGACAACAAACGCTTCGGAGGTGATTACGGTTGGGTCATGCCGCGTGTTGTTGTAGAGGCGGATCTTCTCGTTGAGCATATCCTTGAGTCCGACGAGAACGTCATCGAGAAGCTCCTCGGGGGCGACGAATTTTACGTTTACCACACCGGTGACAACGAGGAGATGCTGAAGTGGTCCCAACGGATTGAGAAAATCTACGATCACTTCAAGGGCATGGACTGGCGCAATTTCACGCTTGAAGACTTGAAGAAGCACCGGGAATTCATTGCCGAAAACAGGATGCGTGGCATGAATCCAAGAAAGCCTGATATGCGGCACAACAAGGATCCAGTGGAAATGTTCAAGGCGCAGATGGAAAGCTTCGAATACCGTCTCGGCGAGGGTGAGAGCAAGAACACTCCCGCTCCTTATGCATCGTTTGTGATGCAAAATTTCAGCAATGCAGTGAATCCTTACGGCGGACGGGTCATGGGTCCCGAGATTGCGCGCATGTTCAACATCGACATGGCGGACTGGGACTATCCGACCCAGCAGCCCGCGAAGGTCGAAAAGCGCAAAGGCATACTGACCCACCCGGCTTGGCTGATCTCCTTCGCAGGCAATTTCCAGACCGACCCAATCCACCGCGGCATCTGGGTGCAGGAGAAACTTCTGGCTGGCACCATCCCCGACGTTCCCATCACAGTTGACGCGGTCATCCCCGAAGACCCGGATAAAACCATGCGCCAGCGTCTCGATGCCAAGACCAACAACAACTACTGCATGCGCTGCCATGAAAAGATCAACCCATTGGGCATCCCTTTTGAAATCTACGACGACTTCGGCAGGTTCCGGACTGTGGAAGCCCTCGAGTATCCCGAAAACCTGATTGAGGAAAGGCCTATTAAAACCAATGATCCGCACTTTGATAACCGTGACATCTACAAGACCCTAAAGATCAATGCCACGGGCTACCTCAAAGGCACCGGCGACAAATCTCTGGATGGCGAAGTAACGGATGCGCTCGACCTCATTGATCGTCTTGCAAAGTCCGACCGAGCCCGCCAATCCATCATACGTCACGCCTTCCGCTACTTCACGGGCCGTAACGAAACTCTTAGCGATTCCCAAACGCTTATCAATGCCGATCAGACCTACCTCAAATCCGGCGGTAGCTTCGACGAACTGATCGTCTCGCTGCTGACCTCGGACTCTTTCATCTACCGCAAGCAAATCAATAAAACTAAATAAAACCATGGACACCACCCGTAGATCATTTCTCAGAAAATCCGCCTTCGGCGTGGGCGGATTCGCTCTAGCGCCAACCTTCAATTCGCTTCTCGCCAACACCGTCCAGGATGGGGTGAAAGGCGTGACGCCCAGCGTGCTCGGTGGCGTGCCCCGCCGCTTTATCTTCATCCGCAAGACCAACGGGCAGCGGCCAAAAGATCTCAATTTAGCCTCTTTCACCAAAGACCAGATCAAGGACGACTATTTGAAAAAGCCCTCCGAGTTCGATCTGCGCGATCATGAATTGCCCGAGTGGATGCGACCGCTAGAAGACTACAAGTCGAACATGGCGATCCTGCAGGGCCTGTCCACAAGGATGAGCGAAAACGGCCATTACTCGTTTTCGTCCGTGATGGGTGCCTTCAAGTCCGGCAGTAATTCTATCAGCGGCATCAAGCGCGCGACCATCGACTTCGAGCTTGCGAAGCTCTTCCCATCGCCCTTCGGCCACGTCGAGCTCGCGCTGCGCGGCGACTATACCAAGTTCGAAACCGGCATCCAACCCGGGTATTCCGCGCCCGGGCCGAACCAGCGCAACTATTGCTACACCGACCCGATGACGGCTTACAACGAACTGTTTCGATCGGCTCTCAATCCAAAAGCGGCGGGTTCGGGAAACGCGATACTCGCCTTTCTGGAGAACGAGGAAAATCTGAAAGCTCGATTGTTGGAGGGGCATGAGAAGCAGAAGCTTTCCAGCCACATCGCCTCGATCGAGGAAATCCAGGCTCGCAACGAGCGACTCGCAAACATGTCTGGGACGATCAAGCAATTCCTTCCAGAGATCGACCCGATTCACGCAAACGGCGGCCTGAATGCGAACACCATGCAGAAGCAAGAAGCTATGACCGATGTTTTGGTGGGGCCGCGTTGGCCTCAGGGCTGACCAATGTCATGACTTACACGATCGATGTGCTGATGACCCCGATGACTGGTCTGCCCGGCAACGAGACCGATCAAATCTCAATTCATGAGGTCGGCCACAGCGGTGGCTACTCCGGCGTTACCGCTGAAGAAATCCGTGACAAAATTCATTTTGCTCACATCAGCCAGGTGAAAACCATAGTCGATAAGCTGAAAGCCATTCCCGAAGGCAACGGCACGATGTTTGACCACACCATGATCATGTATTTCCCCGAAGGTGGTGAGGCACACCACGGCGTCGGCTGGGAGGCTCCTTTTGTCATCGTCGCCGGTGACAACTGCGCCCTCGACATACTCGGCCGCTACACGCGTCTTCCATACCACGCGACTGAGGGTCACAAGACCATTGGTAACTGGTACACTACACTCCTCAACGCCCACGGCAACCCGATCGAGCACTACGGCGACTTGGATCTGGACATGTCTCGCAAAAAGCTGGATCAGGTCGGATCCATCCGGCAGTTGATGAGAGCTTAGTGCCCTGAAAATCTGGATTGCCCGCACAACTGGTATGCAGGCATTTCCGGCCCGGGATTCTCATTTCAGCGGATTCTCAAACCAAACAATGTTGCGGCTAGAGGCTCCGGCGAACAGGAGATCAAGTTTGCCATCGCCGTCCATATCGACGACGCGAATGTCGTATGATCCTTGTTTTTCGCCGATGACCTGGCGGGTGAAGCTTCCCTTGCCATCATTGATGTAGATCACGACATCCCCGTCCGGTTTGGATTCGCCGCAAATGATCTCCAGCAAGCCGTTCCCATTCAAATCGGCGACGGCGAGGCTGTGTGGACTTTCTATCTTCGCATCGATTTCAATCCGGGTGTATTCCGGGCCCTTGAACCAGACAACTCCCTTGCCGAGAACTCGACATCCCACAAAGTCCGTATGCCCGTCGTTGTTCAGATCACAGATCAGGATATTCGAAGCTCCTTCCTCGTTGTCCGAGATGATGTGTTTTTCCCAAGCCCGATCCGGATTCTCCGGTTGCTCCCACCAGGCGAACCAACCGTTGGCAGCGCCCGGAGTACCTTGCGCCGCAACAGCGACGTCGGGTCTTCCGTCCTGATTCACGTCGCCGAATCCCATGTATTTGTTGCGTCCGGGAGCGTCGCGGTCGGCAATGACAATGGGCTTCCATAACTTGTCATCCAACGGGTTCTCCGGCACTCTCAGGAAAGTGACGGAATTCGGAATTTTGCTGGCATCCACGTCGCGCCAGGAGTTGGCGATGATCTCCGGTTTGCCATCGCCATCCACATCGCCCGTGAGCACACAGTGCGCCCCGTTCACATCATAGGTGATCATGCGCAAATTCCATTTGTCCGTGAATGGCTTGGGTGGACACTCAAGCCAGAAAAGCATGCGGTTCGAGCCGATGTAATCCATGTCGCCATCGCCATCCACATCCATGAGAGTGCTGTGCAGGCAGCCACGCAGTTCACCCCCCGTATCTGGATTGAGCGGCAACTCTTCCACGATCAAATGAGGCTTCCAGTGCGGCCCCTGATACAGGAACACCTTGCCATCGTAGGACGAAATCACATCGATATGGCCATCCTTGTCAAAGTCTTGTGCCACAGCCGTCGCAATCCGGCTCGCCTGCCCGGGAGCCGCATCATTGGTCTCCAGGATGATATGTTTCTTCCAAGGTTCCGTGATGGAACCCTGGGAGATCGCCAGGGTGAAAATCAGGATGAAAAGGCTAACGGATTTCGTTTTCATGGCGGTGGTTGTGTGAGAGGAACCGCGACTTCGGTATCGCGATCCGGATGGCGGATCTTCTTCAATTTCCGCAGCAGGTGCAAACATCATTTGCAAGCGACCGATCCTGACCATCAAGTGCTCTCAAGGTGGGCGCAACCTCCATTTCAACTTCCGCCCGCCGAGTGCCGGAGAACGGACTTCACCTGACCGGGTGTAACTGAAAGTGGTGGGCAAGATGATCCTCGAAACGGCTGGCGAAGCATCTTCATCCCCAAAGGGGATGCGGAATTAAGCCCAGGGTTGCCGTAGCAGAGCGGAGGCTACCCTGGGAATTCGATGCCGCTTGATAGTCCCGGCTCGGACGCAACACCGTTGGAGTTGTCGCCATCCAGCCCCGGTCGGAGTAGCCCATGTCGTCCGACATGATGATGACGATGTCGGGTCGCGACCCGACATGGACGATGCTGGCTTGTGCCAGCAACAAGCTTGCAAGAAATCGGATAAAAACAGGCATCAAAGGAACATCGAAGTGGCCAATGCGGGTAAGTCTATGCTATTCGCCCGTTTGGTCACCTTCCGGGTTGTCCGGGGTGACACTGCGATAGTAACGGCCAAGATGGGTCAGCTTGCCTTGCCGGTCGAAGAGGGCGGAACTGTGACCATGGGGTGAGTCGATGCCGAAAGAGAACCAGGCGTAGCCGAGGATCCAGTCCTGCTTTTCCATCCATGGAAGGACTTCCTTCATGAATGCCAGAACCGCGGCAGGGGAGTGGCGATTCTTGCTGATGTCGCCTCCGGTCTTCCAGTCAGCCACCGCAAACTCGGTAATGAGGAGCGGGCGGTTGCCGTGGAGCTCATAGATTCTGCGCAGCTTTTTCTTGAAGTGTGCAGAGCTGGTGCCGCTGTAAGAATGCACCGCGATGTAATCGACGCGTAAGCCCTTATCCCGGACACCCTCCATGAACTTTAACATCCACTCGCTGTCGGCATGGACTGCGCCCGGACTGGCGAGAGGCAAGCCTGCGCTTTCCAGTAACGGCCAGAGTTCCAGCGCCCGCTCGACCGTCATATTGGCCTGTTTCTTGCCATCAGGTTCATTGAACCCCAAGAGCTTTTTCACCTTGCCCGAGCGGATATCAGACCGCATTTTCTTGATGCGACTTTCCAGTTTGGCTTCATTGTCACCACCCCATATCATCGGGATGAATTCGATATCAGACGGTTGCTCATCCACCCGCTCGGTCCCCCAGGAATAATTCCACGAAACATCCAATGCCTTGACCTTGGGCATGTTCTCGTTGACAGAGCCACCCGCCTTGGCCCCTGGTTCCCGCAAAGTGAAACATGCGCCTTTCTTGCCGGGAAGCTGTAGCTCTTTAGCGCTAAAGTCGCCCGCTGCCACAGGGAATATCAGGGCAGCACCCAGGATCAATGTCGGAAGGGCTATTCTTGTGGAGGATCGTTTCATGTTCGTTTTGATTGTTCAAGGTCGGGTGGTTTGGGTAAATCATTTCTTCGACGGGAATGACGGGGGCGGGTTTTAAATAGTGAAGTCCGGTCGCCAAATTCGCCTAAATTGATAACGATATTTTTTACGCTCAAGATTCGCTCGGTGCATAGAAAAACATGATTGAGAAAGTGTTTCTATAAATGTGACAGTTTTTGGTAGGTCGAAGTTCAGGTGAGATGTCTCACCAGCGTTCATAGCCAATTCCCTCCGCTTTCAGAGTGGCTGGCGCGTCCGGCGCTTGCCATCCTCGTTTTTTCCAGTAGGCAACGCCGCCGCATCAGGGGGTCTGTAACTATTCCTTTTTTAGAAACAGTTACTCAGGCAGATTTTCAATTTTCCGAGAGAGAATTTGCAGGCTCACCATGTAGAATGGAAGTGATCCGAGCGCGAAGCGACCAGCCCCGCCACAAGCCTGCCACCGCTCGCTTTTCAACCAAATACAATCCCAACACCCAGAACAGATGATCATACAAAACCTTCAGAAAACACGGCGACGTATCTTCCCGCTGATGGCTGCGATTTCCTCAACGGTTGCTGCGGCTCCCACCAAAACGAGCCACAATTGGAATGCCTTCGAGGCCGATTTCAACGCGCTCGGAGGTGCGGCGATCAGCTCCAAGTCAAACAGCTACAAGGCACCCACGGAAGACAATATTGGCGTCACCGCAAGCTACCGTGTGGCTTTTACCAAGGCCGGCAAATACGATCTCTATGTCCGCTGCCTGCCCGGAAGTTTCTATTTCAGCGAGGTATTCGGTGAAACGCCGCAATGGAAGGAAGTGAAGCTCCCGAAAGAGAAGCAAGCGGACTATCAGTGGCTGAACCTTTCCGAGAAATTGGGTCACCCGAAGAACGGTGATCTTATGTTCGATGTCAATGAGCCAGGCAGGGTGACTTTCAAAATCGCCTCTCGCACGCGTGGCACTCGCATCGACGCCTTTGCCTTCGGCAAGGCCGACGTGAAGTTCACTGACGCCCAACTGACCGCCGCCGCAAAAGGGCACCCCGCAGCCGAAGCGGCTGGTTTGATCGGCTTCCAAGCAGAAGCCGCTGCCGCCTATGGCAACGATGTCCTTTCCGATGAGGCGCAAAAGTTGCAGAAAAAATACGCCTTGCTCCTCAGTGAGCTGACCAAGGAAATTCAAGGGGCGTTGCCCACGGTTGCCGACGCAGGAAAAACCGAATTGATCACCAGCCTAAAAAACGAGCTGGCGCCTTTGAAATCACTTTCAGGTTTGGAAAAAACGCTCAAGCAGTTCCGTGCTGCAGAGGACGGACTTCTTGCAGCGCAGGAGAAGCTGAGAGTCGCTCCCGGTGAATTGCTGGCTGCGGAGAAGAGGCTGAAGGCCGCGCTGGCTCTACCAGACAGCAGTGCGGAAAAGGCTGAGGCGGTGGAGGTAGCCCAAAAAAGCGTTGATGGCTGGAAACAGAATCTGGTCAAACTGCCGGGCGACGTTAAAAAAAGGCAGGGCTTCTTTGATAAGGCCAATAGTGAAATGGCTGCCCTGGTCAAAAAGATCGAAGCCGCCACTGAGGCAGGCAAGGCGGCCAGAATGGAGACCGTCAAGGTGCTCAGCTCACTCGGAGTCAATGACCTCCTCTCCAGTGGCAGTCTCGATACCAAACTGGCGCAATACTCCATCATCGCACAAGCCACTCCGCGTGCGCTCGCGCGATACGCGGGTAAGAGCCCCGCGAACAGGGCGAACCTCGATGAGTTGTTTTCTGATACGCCATTGATGCTGGAAATGCTGGTCGCCGACGGTGCTACAGGTGGTAATTATGCCGAAGCCATGCGGATATTCAAAGCCATCCAGAACGCCAGCTCAAAAGCCAAGGAGGGGCACATGCGCCGGCTTGCTTTGGCGGTGGCTCTTGCACATGCCGCGCCCATTGAGGCTCGCGCCTTCGGCAAGGAAGAAGAGCAGGTCGATAAAGTTGACCCCATAAAACGTTATCTGAGCTATGAAAAAGCTTATCAGAACGGGGAACTCGACCCGGCTTTCAACGATCTCAACGTGTGGGAACTCAAGATGGTGGTGGACAGCCAGCAAGCAGATGAGGCACTCGCTTGGGGGCGTGAAATGATGCGCAGCTATCGTCCTGCTATCATGAAGAGGGCTTATACCGATCAGCGCTACGCCCACATCGTCGATCAGGAAATCCAATACACCAGCCAGTTTGTCGGTGAGGATAAACCCGAGCTGAGATTCATGCAGAACATTCTTACCAATGGTGGGATCTGCGGGCGGCGGGCGTTCTTCGGGCGCTTCGTTTTGAAAGCCTTCGGGATTCCGACTGCCGCACGCCCCGAACCTGGTCATGCCACTCTCGCATACTACACCCCGGATGATGGCTGGCAGGCATATCTTGGCTCACAGTGGGGGAGTCGCGCGAGGGTTCCCCCCTACGGCAGAGATATGCATTTCCTGCTCAGCACATTGGCTCGTGAGGACGAAAGCAACTTTTTGAAAGTGAAGCGCGCGCAGTTAATTGGCCAAGCTTTAGGTGAACCCACCGTCTATGGCCTGCACGGCGGGGAAGAACCTGGATTCTGGCATGCCGTCGCCATTGCCGTTCAGGATGGTATCGCCGATGGGGTGAAAGCTAGTAAAGCGAGCCGCTCCAGCGCAGACAAGGGACCGGAAGTAGAGAAAACAGTCGTTACCGATGCCGACCGCCAAGTCGTGGTAGACTCATCCGGAGTCATCACCATCCCGGCAGTCGCCACCAAGATTCCCGAAGTGA
>Ga0222653_1001493_pt1 | contig 11437 bp, 8 predicted proteins | sample AntAcemetagen419_FD_179856 | JGI IMG/M metagenome (GOLD analysis project Ga0222653, IMG submission 179856) | Saline water microbial communities from Ace Lake, Antarctica - #419 | ecosystem: Environmental > Aquatic > Non-marine Saline and Alkaline > Saline | place: Antarctica: Ace Lake | collected...
ATTTCACCGCCATCTTTTGTCAAAAAATAGCTTAGTTTAAAGTCTTTTCTCCCATAGTCATTTAGCTGCACACACTCCGCTATAATGAAATGTTCAAAGGCCTGGCCATATGCAGACGTCGAAGGAAGGAGTGGCTGTGTCAGTGTACGATCGAGTGCCCGCTTGACGCCGGGATCAAAAAGATAAAACTTAGGGCTTTTGTGCTGCCTTTTTCTCAGTGAAGCTGAATAAGGCTCCAGAAAAAAGCCCAGCAAGGTGTCTTCGAGAATTTCAAAGTAATTTTTGACCGTTTTTTCGTGAGCATTCACATCGCGTGCAATATTAGCATAATTGACGGTCTTGCCATTACACTGTGCAGCAATCTCTATAAACTTTCGAAACGGGTCCAAGTCCCGCACCAGATGCTCAGCCCAGACTTCTTCTTTGAGATAAGTTAGTCCATAACTGGTTAGGAAGTCGTTACGGTCGTCAACTGTGTGCAGCGAAAATATCTTTGGCAGGGAGCCAAAAGTAAGAGCTGTTGTAAGATCAAATTCATCGTTGAGTTCCCTAAATGTCAGTGGATAGAGATTTCGGATAAATGCTCGACCTGCCAGCAAATTAGCTCCTCCATGCCGAAGTTTGCGAGCACTTGATCCGGTCAGGGCGAATTTCGGTGGTTCAAATTCACGGGACTCGATGATCCGGTGTACGGTATCAAGGAGTTTGGGGATTTTCTGTATTTCGTCAATAACGACCCAGCTATAATTTGCGACTTTTAATTCATCGTAAAGCAGGTTTGGTGAAAGCGCGTAGCGGTCTTCGAGCCGGCGGTCCAATAAATCAATCCACAGGATCTTTTCTGCCGAGAACTGGTCGTGTAACAGACTAGTTTTCCCAGTGCCGCGCGCGCCAAAAAGAAAAAAACTGTTAGTTTTTGGTATGTTACAGATTCTTTGGAAAATAGCCACAGCATACTCCAGAAGTGTACGATGAATCCGCATTATAGTGTGAGATAAAATTTTTGTCAATAATTACAGTCTCATTCACGGAGAGTAGTCCGGAGGAACTTCCCCTCCAGCCTTTCACAGCAATAGGACTTGAGACTTTCGCTTCATCCGGCTCCCATCAATACACTTTCAAGAACTCCCAATGTGCGAATAGTTTAGGGACTTCCTTATACTTATTAATTTTTAGTAGCCCAATATCACATTGAAAAAAAGCTCATAGTCATTGCTCTAGATCGCGTTTCAGCTAGATCTACTACCGAAATTTACCCGTTTAAATCGGGTATTTTGCTACTCTCTAAATTCTCCTACCCAATAATTGCTCCTTTCATGCTCATCTAAGGCACTGTTTTGTCTGGAAATAGGCAATTTTTTTCGTATTACCTAAAGAAAAATTGGGGTTTTCCGAAGTTATTAATAGTGATTGCAGAAACACAAAACTGTTTTGAACTCAGGGAAACTAGGGATATTTAGAGGATTATAGTTTAGCAAAGTCCTCCCCCCAAAAAACGTTTTCTACATTTAGAAAATTACTCCCGTTTCAGCTTTCACATTGAAATCAAACCAAACCGGACAGTCCGGAGGTTATAGGAGAATCCCACCCAATGTTGGATTGTAAGATGAAAAAAGCAAGAACGAACGAATGGATGCCGCTTAGTGGAATAGTATCTGTGCGTTTGGAAGAGCTAAGACATCAGACAGTCTCAAGTCTGGATAGTCTCACCTCGTTATCCTCTCAACGCGACAGGCAGCTTTTTAACTGCCCCTGCACCTTAACTACATCGGGGGACTGACCCGCTTGATCGTTTCCTTTAGGACTTTGATCATGCCGCTCACACCCTCGATGTTCCCACTCGCCATAAAGCTAGTGCGCACAGAATTCAATGCAACCCATTCATCATAACCCATGCCTAACAGGACCTTACTGGGCCTTGCCACGCCGGATGAGCATGCGCTGCCGCTGGATGCCTGAATGCCTGCTAAATCAAAGTTTAACAAGATATCATCGCCGGCAATTCCTTCGATATGAAAATTAACAGTGTTGCCAATCCATTTGGACCTATCTTCAGTATCAAAATGAAAGTGAATATTGGGGATAGCTTTAAGCTCACTTATCCAGGCATCTGCAAAATCATAAGCTGATTCCATCCATTTATAATCACTAGCCCTAACCTCTTTGCAGCGAATACCTAGAGATACTATTCCTGGAATATTTTCAGTTCCTGGCCGTCGCGCTCGCTCTTGACCGCCGCCACTAATGAGAGGAAGAAGCTTAGTTCCTGTTTTCAAATAAACAGCACCTGTGCCCTTGAAGGCACCGATTTTGTGACCGCTTACAACAGCTGTGCTGATGCTAGAGTCTGCATACCAAGCCAAATCTGCTTTACCAAAGATCTGCACCGCATCTACATGAAAGTGAATGCCTGGGTTTTTCTCTGATATTTTCTGTGCGATTTCTTCGATGGGATTTATGGCACCGACTTCGTTATTTACATGCATGACGCAGATCAATACTGTTTCGGGTTTGATCAGATCCAATAATTTTTCAACATCCACCACACCGTTCTTATGTACGGGCGCATAATCAACAGTACATAACCCGCGTGATGCCAAGCTTGCAACGGGCTCCAATACGGCTGAATGCTCTATAGCGCTGACAATTACATGGGGAATTCTCCCATCAACAGCAGCCTTGTTTATCACACCTTGAATCACTAAGTTGTTGCCTTCAGTAGCACCCGAAGTAAAGGTCACACAAGATATGCGGCAACCAAACATGGTCGCCACTTCTGAACGGGTTTCTTCTAATGCGATTTTGGCATTGCGGCCAGAAGCATGAATCGAAGAGGGATTGCCATCCACTTCTTTAAGAATTCTTGCCACTTCATCATAATGATCGGGGTTTACTGGATAAGTCGCATTTGCGTCCACGTATATCATCATTAATGCCTTATAGAGTTGTCTGATTCGCGCCGCTTATGAGATTTTGTTTTAGAAATATTCTCTGACTCATGAGCAACACTTCGTTTAAGAGGAAACCCTTTGCGATTAAATTTGGTCATTTTTGTAAGGTGGAGAACTTCTTCCATATTAGAAACCAAATGGACTTTTAGGTCTTTACGCACTTCCTTAGGTAGGTCGTCAAGATTGTGTTCGTTTTGCTTGGGAATCAAAACAGTTCTCTTGCCCTGGCGATGCGCAGCCATTAGTTTTTCTCTAATACCGCCAACAGGCAATACTCTACCGCGAAGAGATATTTCTCCAGTCATAGCCATATCTATTGGCATAGCCTTGTCGGCAAAGAGCCCGGTAATTGCCGTCAAAATGGCAATACCAGCCGAAGGTCCGTCCTTAGGGGTGGCTCCATCAGGAAAATGGACGTGGATATTATGAGACTCCAATTCATCGAGGCTAAAAGGAAGCATTTGTGGATTAACAGACAAATATCCTTTTAAGCAGGTAAAGGCTGCAGCAACCGATTCCTGCATAACCTTGCCTAGTGAGCCCGTAAGTTTGAGCTGTCCTTTGCCTTTTTCGCAAATAACTTTGTTGGTTTCAATCAACAGCACGTCCCCACCAACTCTTGTCCATGCCAAGCCGGTAGCTACTCCAGGGATCACAGTGCCGTCAAGGGATCCGTCTTCAAACTTAGGGTAGCCAATATACTTGCGCAGATTTTTACTGGTAAATTTGATCGGTCGTTTTTCGAGTTTACGTTTGAGGGATTTTCTTGCTAATCCCATTAGCTCACGTTTGATCTGCCTAACTCCGGCTTCTCGCGTGTAGCCATGCATCAACTCTCGAATAGTCGAATCCGCTAATCTGAAATCAGCTGCTTTAAGATTCAATTCTTTGCGGATACTAGGAATTAAATATTTCTTCACAATCGCCAGTTTTTCTGGGTCAGTGTAAGAAGGGACATTAATAAGCTCCATACGATCTAATAATGGCGCAGGGATAGAGTCTATTGAATTTGCTGTTGCGATAAACACCACGCTAGATAAGTCATAGGGAACCGAAAGATAATGATCAGTAAATGTTTCATTTTGTTCTTGATCAAGCACCTCTAACAGTGCGGAAGAAACATCGCCGCGGCCATGATCAGCACCAACTTTTTCGATCTCGTCCAACAGAATAACTGGTGCTTTTGTGCCAGCATTTTTGATTGCCGTAATAATTTTGCCTGGCATTGAACCAATGTAAGTTCTTCGGTGTCCGCGTATTTCGGACTCATCGCGCATACCACCAAGCGAAATTCTTTCGAATGGTCTGTTAAGTGCGGCTGCTATAGATCGCCCTAAAGAAGTCTTTCCCACTCCGGGAGGACCTGCCAATAGAAGCACTTCCCCTTTGGTAGTGCCCTTGTGCTTCATAACAGCGAGATATTCTAAAATGCGTTCTTTAACTTTATCTAATCCGTAATGATCAGCATCAAGTTGTTTGCGCGCTTCGGCAAGTGAGGGGATTTGTGGAACTTCCACATCTCCCCAAGGAAGATCTTTGATCCAAGTAACAAAAGTGAATGATACCATGTACTCTGGTGACCCAGGAGGCATCAGATCCATGCGCTCAATCTCTTTAGCAACCGTTTCAAAAACGTCTAATGGCAGGTCTAATACTTTGATTTCTTCTTCAAGTTCATCTAATTCTGATTGGGCACCATCGCCCAGTTCTTTTTTGATAGCTTTGACTTGTTCGTGCAAAAACATGCGTTTTTGATGCTCTTTTAAAGAGACTTGAACATTGTCTTTAATTTTGTTCGCTATCTTTAGCAGTTCAACTTCTTTGCCAACCATTGCCAACAATGATTTCATGCGATCATTTATTGAAAATGTACCTAGTAACCTGACTCTTTCCTCAAACGGTATGGAAATATGGGGTGCGATCAGATTACACAGAGCTACCGGCTCTTCGGTCGCTGCCAGAATAGCGGCAATCTCGCGATTGAACGATTGATTCAACTGTACTATTTCGCCAATAGCATTACGTAGCGCTGCCATCAGGCCGGTGAATTTGGTTGTTTTTCTGTACGGTAAATCTTCTACAGCATCCGCTCTTGCGAAAAATCGTTTGCCATTGGAATAAATCTCACGAAGAATCATCCTCCTAGTGCCGCGTATTACAAGGCCTTTGCGCCCTTCTGGCAGGTCAATCAAATCCGACACAACTGCTTCAGTCCCAACACCCGCTAGTTCAGTAAAGGGATCTATTCCCTCACGAGCATATGTGGGGACCACTACGAACTTCAGTTCGCCGGTTTTTGCCTTCCTAAGGTCGTCGGCATTTAGGTACGAAATATCGTTCAAAGTTAGAACATGCCCTGGGAACAAGATCACTGGAGCAATGGGGATAACTAAATACCTAAGATTGCTTTCCAAAATTGCCGCTGGTTGTTTGCACGGTTTTGCAATATTTAAAATTTTATCGTTGGTCATGTACACTCTCAATTTGTTTTGCAGCTGGTTGTCCGATATAAATCTATTTTAAATCAGGGACATAGGACTGTTGGCGCCATAATATGCTAGACCACATGTAAGTCAAGGGGCGAGAGTAAAAGGTAAGTAATATCAGGAGGGTTGAATTCAGGAAATTCCACGAACATTCGCAAAAACCTGCGCCAGCACACGTTTGCGGGCAGCGCGGACTTGGGATGCCTTGTACTTATCATGGTTAGCTTCGCCCGTTAAAATTTGCTGGTAGGAGTTGCCGTCTATTATTTGAATTTCAAAGGGGAAGAATGCTTTCACTTCGCGATGGTCACGTACAGTGTGCCAGTGTTCCACAAAATACTTCAGTTCTTTCAAAACATTTGCTTTTGCGAGGGTCAGTTTGTTCTGGTCTATGTTTCTATTAATTTTGTCCAACCAGCCTAGCTCAGGGTTTCTTGTGCGAATCAATTGCCGGCAAGTGAGTTGCACTGATTTGTAGGCGCTCGAAGAATGGGGGTTATGTTCTTCTGTGACCTCACCGTCATAGTTTATGCGGCCCAGCAAGGTATCAAAATCTTTTGCCGTCAATTGGCCATGTTCCAGCAGATTCCTAAGGTTCTCAATTTGGACTTTGAATCGATCCAAATCAATAAGGTTCGACCGGGATCTGGTGGGAACACAGTTGGTAAAAGTTATCATGTGATGAGAGCGAAGAAACTTCACTACCATCATAACGTCACATAGCCGCGTAGGAATGATCCTAATACCTAGGCGGTCATAAATAGTTTCGGCGACGTTATCGCGTTTGTGCAGAAGCTTCATAATAATGGAATCACGTGTTTTATCGTGCTTCCACTCCACCTTCTCGATACGTACTTTTTCGTTTTCATCGCCCATCCAAAGAATGCCTGCTTTATCCCTGAAGATGTGACCTTCAAATCTTTTCATAATTTGATCACGTGCAATGTCAATGTTCGCATACTGGGTTACGCCATCAATGTGGATAATGGTGTGCATTACCCTTAAAACGGCACAGGCCCAACTCGAAACCCTACTGCCCCCTCTTTGGCTTGACCAGATTAGTAACTCGCTGGGGTCAGAACAATTCCAGATCTCTTTGGGAGGATAAACCCCGCGACTGATATCACGTTGTGTTAGCAACTTTGTAACGATGAAATTTATTGCTTCGACAATAAAGCCGTGCATAATTCTTTGATCTTTGGGATTAGAAGGATCATAGCCATACCCGACGATAAAATCTGTCGCCTCTTCCTGAGTATTGACCTGTAAATCCGTAATATCTAGTGCGGATTTGCCTGACAGGAGTACATCTACGACCGACCAGGGTAAATCCCACATTTTCAACATTTGCTCTGCAGTAGTCATTAAGAAAATTGTTCTTTCGCTAGGATATGATCAGTGCATTCAGTCATGCTAAACTATTCATTAAGCATACTCTTATTTTGCCATATTCTAGGACGGAGAGTTATTTTGTCAACTAATCTAATACTTAACCTGCTATTTATATTTAGTTTATTGCAATTATTTGCTCGTTCAGCCATCGCCGAGGATGGCAAGAAGGACGAAGAAACTCCCTCTTCGGAAGTGGCGAAATTTGAGCCGAATTCAGAGTACGATAGAACTTCTAGGTACGTTAACAAGTGGCTCAGTATCCCCGCACTCGGCGGTGCGAGATTGGATGAAGAGGGTGACTTAAATTACCAACATCTTAAAGGCCGCATGGTGGTTTTTGTTTTCTTAGCATCGTGGTCAGAGCCGGCCCAAAACATGATGAAAGATCTCATTAAGATAGAAAAGAAATATGAAGAACCTGGAACAGATTTCTTCTATATTTTTGCACATGACACTCGAAGTGATGCCGAAGGGTTTATCAAACATTTTAAATTAGGTTCTTCGGTTATGGCTAATAACCAAATTCTATCTGATTTCAAGATACAGCAACTGCCTACCATTATTGTTGGCGACCGCCACGGATGGTTGACGCAAATCTATCAAAATGTAAAAAGTCAAGATCTTGAAGATCTTGAAGGTTTTTTGAAATTACAAACAGCTCTGTAAACTATTTAGTGCTTCCACTACTAAGAGACGAAGCAGATTGGATCATTTCTGGATGCCATCTTAGTCTAATTTTGATGAAATCATAATTCTTATCTGCCTTGTTCTGTCCAATTAAAGATGACATAGGAGTTTTAGTTGTACCGCCGATATTCGCGGCGTCGAAATCAATATTCTTTGAATCACGACTTTTTTGTTTCGCTTCACGATTAATGTGTTTCTCTCGCACAGCCCTCGACTTACCTTTTCTCTTTTTCTTCTTCTGCGCTAACTTTGTATTATTATCTGCATCTGTTGATGCAGCTTTCAAATCAGACACAGCGTTTGTTTTCTTTGGTGCTGCTTGAATAGAAACGGCAAAAATCAGCAAGAAAAAGCTACCTAAAATTTTTGAGAAAACAGACATTTATTACCTCATTATTAGTCTTCACACACACTTAGATCGGCAAATCCCGGTAAAAACTTAAAGGGTTTCTCAGAACCGCCCAGTTTCACTAAATATTTTATCGGGGTATAATAGAACTAAAGCCCTACCTTTGGCTATTGTATCACATACCCGGCAATCTGGAGACTTCATGTCCAAAGAATATTTCATAAATACTATATCCAAACTGGTCCTGATTTTCGTGCTGCTTGCATCCACCAGCCCAGGGTTTTCAGTAGAAGTCGTTGCACAATCCCTGCCGTGGATTCGCGTAAATTTGCCTATCGATCAATTACGCATGGATCCTAAGAATAAATTCGCAGCTTTCATCGATGATACGGGCATGGGTCTCAAAATCTTGGACCTCAGAGACAATGCCATCTACACAGTTTCAAAACACCAGGTCGGCACTTCCTTTTTTTGGTCCCCTGATGGCTACAGACTTTTTTACCGTGAGCTTACTAGAGACAAATCAAACAAAGTTGTTTCAAACTTGCGAGCTTACGATGCTTTTTTACACCGTTCTGTAAATGTAGAAACGATTCCAGCGGCAACTGGTATTTTGACATTCGATCCGCGCGACCTTCGAATGTACCTCATGACTGAATCTGGATTGAAAACTAAAAGAATCTATTTTCCTGATGAACGATTAGCGCGCTGGCAAGTGTCACAAAGAACCGACAAGGGCAAATGGGTCGTTACGCAGAATGGTATTCTTTGGGTTACCCAAGGAGGTTATTCTATTCGCAAGATCGAAGACGATGGCAAGCCCATAGAATCATTTGATATCTCACCTGACGGAACTGCAATAGTTTGGGCAACTGCAGGCAACAATATATATATTAACCGTGGCAATTCTAAAGCTGTTTTTCTCGATCATGGACGCGATCCCAAATGGCACCCTACGAAATTGCAAATTCTGTATGCTGGCGCCCGTATGGTTGGTAGAAAAGCAATCAACTTTGACCTAAAGATATCTGACATCAACGGCTCCAAACGCTTTCTCACAGCGACGCAATCTTCTGACGAACGCTGGCCCCAGTGGAACCTTGAAAACGGTGTAATTGTGTTTACCAAAGAAAGAACGACCGACCTTTTCACTTTGAATTTTAAAGAAGAGTAATGGCTATAACCGCACTTTCAATTTTACTGGCAAGTTCTAGTTTTTTCGTCGAAGGAGAAACTGAAGCTGAGAGATTGAAAAAACTTTCGCCATATTTCTCACCTAGAATTGGAGAGAAAGTCTCTATTATTGAAACTCCCATCCCAAAGAAATATCTGACAGAACTTCCCGCTAAAATGCGCGGTTATATCGAAGTTAATCCTCCTAAAGGACATTGTTTTACCATAAATAGAGGGCCCAGTTCGCAGGATGCCATTGTTTGCAAGCAAACGAACGTCAGCTTTACTTTAGAGGATTCAACAAAAGAAGGCGTACTAAAATGGATTGTATACGTAGATGACAATTTGATCCAAACTTTTTTGGACTGGCGTGCGCCTTACAGAATCGCTTATGTAATTCCTATTACTAAACCCGAAAACGCTATTCCAGAATACCGATATATCAAAAGCTGCACCGCTAGCGTTGACGATACGGGAACACGCAATATCAAACTTGCTCTTTTAGACGGACCAGTATGGTATTTTCGGTTCCCCGAAAAAGATATTCTGTTGCCGCAGCCTCCGAAAAATAGAAATGTTTTGGTCAGTGCAACCGACAAAATTTCGGTGACAGAAGCTGCAGAAGCTAATAGACAAAAATCTCAAACAAAAAGCGGCGATCCCTCTAGCCAAGAAAATTTGGAAATTAAGGCCCGCCCCAAAAGAATACCAATAGACTTTATCGCTGACCGAAAAATCTGGCATATCCCGATGAAAGACGGCTATATCATGAGTTCGGGGAATTTCATGCCTAGAGGTGATGTAACACCAGGTATGAAAGGAGAGTGCCGATACCGTTTTACCGGAAGTTATGACGATTTAGATGTTGGTAGAATTGAATGCAAAAATGCTGATCTCTACCAATTTATGTATGCACCGCTCACTTGCCTCAAAGACCTTGGAGATCCCAAGATCTAACCCGCTGATATCACTGCGTTATATCGAAAACATTTAATAATTCCAGCTAGTTGCCGAAAAGTATTAGGTATTAATACGATGAGGCGAATTTGTACTCACATACTAAAATTCTAATGTTGTTAGCACTCAGTTTTACGGCCGAACAAGCTGTTGCACAAACAGTAGCAGGCAACCCAAACCAACAAACGGTTCTTGGTAAAGGTCCGTTTACTTCTCCCCGTGCCACAGCAATGGGCGGTGCCATCAGCACTGTTGCTGACGACTTAGATGCAACCTTTTCTAACCCCGCAGGAATTGGTGGACTAGGTATGGGCAGTGGTAAGATGCCTTGGGTTAGAAAATTATATTTCCCACAAAGCTCAGCTAGTGCAAACGAAAATACCAAGAGCCTCAATACTGCTTTTAAAGAACAAAATGGCGCTGATGACTCCGCCATTGGACAAAGTATTTTAGACGCCTCAGAAGGCGATAGACAATTTGCGAGAGCCAACGCGGTAATGGGAGTTGTGATTGGAAGAGCAATTCTAGTACCGTTTACTGATTATCAAGTAGCCGCTCTGGCACAAGGTGATGGTCTCATTGATACCCACTATCGGTCAATGACTGGCGTTGGATATGGTTTCAGTGCACAAAACCCCAAAGAAACATTCTCTATTGGCTATTTCGGATACTCAACAAACATACAAGACTTAAAAGGCCAACTTAATTATTCTGAATTAATTGACACCGAATCGCGCAAAAATGTCTTTAAAGATCATTCAAACAACTATGAAGCACTGGGACATAACATCGGTATAGTATGGCAGGTTGCAAAGAAAGCCTCACCGCGATTTTCTTTGGTGATGACTGACCTTGAAGACACAAAGCTCAAGCTTAAGGGTGAACCCAAGGAAGATGTTAACTCTAGTAGTACAAGTTCAACAGCGACGACTACTTCGGTATTCGATTCGACCCCGCAACCACTTTTTCAGCAAAACAATACTTTAGGTTTTAGTATTTCTCCCCAAATAAACAAGTCCAGTCATATAAATTGGGTCGTAGAAATGACGCAAATCGGATTGAATGATGTCTCAATATTAAAAAAATTCCGTTCCGGTTTGGAGTACAACCTATTCGGTGGCACAGGAAGTTATGCAAAGCTTTCTGCAAGAGCGGGGATTAATAATGCTGGTTACTCAATGGGACTTATGTGCAACTTAGGTCTTATAAATTTCGAAGCTTCAAGTTATGCTGTGGATATCGGGGATAACGATAGTAGAATGATAGAACGAAGATTTTCAGGTACGGTTGGTATAAATGTTGGCGATTTTTAGTAAATGAATTTTTGTAACTATTCAGCATATTTGTATTACGAATTACCACGGAATGTTCAGATCTGCTGTCCGGCAAGGAAAAACCGAGCATTGCAGCGCAGCGTACTTTAGTACGTGAGCAGTGAAGCG
>Ga0222653_1001497_pt1 | contig 11414 bp, 8 predicted proteins | sample AntAcemetagen419_FD_179856 | JGI IMG/M metagenome (GOLD analysis project Ga0222653, IMG submission 179856) | Saline water microbial communities from Ace Lake, Antarctica - #419 | ecosystem: Environmental > Aquatic > Non-marine Saline and Alkaline > Saline | place: Antarctica: Ace Lake | collected...
AAATCAACTAGGGATAAATTTGTATATTTTTGTAATCCAGAAAACGTTACTAAGTTATCTCTATAACTATCCAAATTATCATCAACAACATCCTTTGAAGCGTGTGGTATATTTGTTGATGTTATCGTTCCTGCCGGATTTTCTATTTTTTTTTTATATCCAGTTGTGTCATGATATATCACATCACGATTTTTTTCAATATAATAATCATATAATCCATTTATATTTCTATGCGTGATTGTAACTGATGCATTTTGTATTCCATTCGGTATAGTACTATTCAATGTTTGAGTTGTCTTTAAAATTCCGCCTGTATCTATTTCTAACGAGACTGTAAAATCTCTAGCTGAAGCGGGCATTGTAAAGTTTCCATTAGCGTTTAAAAAAGAGTTATCATAGTCTGCTTGATTTGCTGGTAATGGGGTTGTTATCGAGTCCACTAACAGTTCATATGGTTTTCGCCATACATAATTTCCATCTATATTTTTTGTAATTAATTCATTACTATCCCCTCCTTTCAAGTTTACTTGTACTTGTCCCACTTGTTCGTATCCTATTCTTCCTCCTGAACCTGTAACTTCGAATACATTTGTACTTTCTGAATTTGTTTTTAATGAAGTTACAGCATGTTTTTCAATCTCCAATGTTTCTAAATCAATGGCACTAAACGCATAAGAGTCAGAAGTTATACATTTTAAATATGTATTTGAAGTTCCAATTAATTTACCTTGTGTATTTCCAACTATTGAACCAGTCAATTTTAATCTTTTTCCTGTATCTGTGACAGATATATTGTCGGAATCAAACACACTTCCATCATAACTTACTAAGCCGGTATTTACGATATTACGGCTTAAATTGTTTAATGTAAGTCCAGCTCCAGATACTGTGTAAATTGTATTCTTGAATCGTATTACATTGTTTGACTCAAATTCAACTGTATCGTCATCTCCTGCAAAAACAATTTGATTTGAAAAAACATTTCCTTCTTTCTGTATAGTTGTAGGAACAATATAATTGAAAGAACCATCACCTGATAAATATTGGTTATTCGGCCCTGGAAAATTTAATGATAACTGAAAATTATTATCATTTGTATTATTAATCTTTGTTAAATTTAGAAAATCATAATTTACGTGGTTTAAGATTGACAAGTTACTCATTTTAGAATTTATTAAAGTTGTCATTGTACTGGTATTTGTATTCGTAAGGTCATCAACATATTCTTTCAAATTTGATGTAGAGTTATTCAATTCGTTGTACATTCTATTAACACCATTTGCGTTAATTACAAAATATTCTCGAACACTCGGAACTGTATAATCTTGTTGAAGTTGAACTATACCAAATCTTTGAAAAGTTGAAATTGGTACCAAATTTGTTATGGCGTCATTATTGAAAAAAATATTCGACAACGACCACACAGATATCGCAGTATTTGAATCGGATATAGTTAAATCATTAGTTATATATACCACACCTCTAGTATTGTCGTCTGGATTGGCTTCTGGTAAATTTTCCCATACCGCTTTTCCATATTCATCATAACATTTAAGAAATATGTCTACACCATTTTGTCCAGAGTTAGCTATATCAACATTATTATTAATATACACCAAATCTTCTCTAATAACACAATTTGAGACGGTAATATTACCGTCTGTTATTAAAACATTATTTTGATCGAATGTTGCCAAATCACCAATTCCTAGATTTTTTCTTGCTACCGAATTAAAAGCTTGTATTTCACTAAAAAAATTTGTAGTAATAAAAAAAGGTACACCTGGAATATCACCCAAGTTACAACCATTACTATCTGTATAACTAAATATTTTTGATATGGATAAAGGTAGAATTAAATCTTCAAAGTTTCCAGTTATTCCAACTCTAGATATTCCTAAATTTGACAATGCTTCAATATTATCATGAATATCCGAAAGATTGCATCTACTTCTTATAAATAATGTTTCTTCGTTAGAAAATGCACTCAACTGAATCGGTCTATTTCCCAAATGATAATAATTAGATGTAAAAGCGACTTCTTGAACTCCTGTTGTCACAAGTCTATCTTTGAAAATAGCTCTATACGGATTATTACAACCATTATGATCTAAAATAATCTCACTCAATACATTACTAATTTCTAATTTGTTATTTATGTTACTATCCAAATGTAGATAAAGGGTATTGACATTCGAAGCAGAAGCAGGAAATAGTGTATCCGCATTTAAATGTGAGTGTATTAATTTTTCTAATTTATAATCAAGTTTATTGTTTGGGGCTTTCACTAATCTGAAAGATTGTGTGCTGTTATCAGGATCAAAATAATTTTTTGTGGAAATACCCTCAAAATAACTTGGTTCTTCAAAATGAACGTCTTTCACAGTTAGCACTTTAGTATGAAAAGACTCGTTTAATCCAAGATTTGATATAGCTAATGTCTTATTTAAATTGCTTTCATTAAAATTATTTGTAGAAATCATAAATTCAGCACCTTCTTGAGATGGTAATCTTGCTCCAATACCCGATACAATATTTGACAGGTCAAATACTGCTTTAGAAGAAGGTATGGTGTTGCTATTGTTCACAATTAATTGGTCGAGTGGAGAAAAAATAATATTTGAACCATATCCGTTATTTGTCATAGCACATGGTTGGCTTGTAATAGACGAATCAAATGATGTTAATGTGATGTCAGTAGTGGTTAATGTATCCAAACTTAATTGGGGATTCACAATTGTGTCTCTCTCTCGAACTATATAATCTGTTATGAAATCAAATATCTCATTCGATTGTACAAACTGTTGGTCGTTACACAACGAACTAAGCAATATTTGACTAGGTGGTACTTGTAACCAATCCGCTACGGCTAAGTTTTTCCATTCAGCGTCACCAAACTCGTTAGACGCCATCAAAACAAAATTTCTTTCAATACCTTCACCTTTCAACCTCAATGACGAAATTTGTATATCACCTTCGTAAATATGAACGTTAGAACTACATTGATACGCCATAGACAGCAACCCTAAATTATTTTGTGCTTCACATTTATTTCGCAAATCCCCTAAATTATACTTGGCCTGTAAGAATGCCATATTTAATATTATAAATATTTGTATATTGGTAATTATAACAAGGTTTAAATTAAATGAAAATTAGCTAATTTAGGATGTGCTTTAATATTTTTTATTTGTTGTTTTAGTGAAGTAAATTTTAATTGAAACTCGGTATGTATGGTATTAAGTAATTCTGTTGTGTAAGTTGCATTATCATCATATACTAACGAGTCGTACATTTTAACAATTCCGTTTATGTTAGAAAGCCTTTCACTGTATTCTGGGATATGCTCCAAACGAAACCGTCCATCACTGTCAATCGATTTAACAAACATGTTTGAAGTATTCTCTGGTTGGGAAACATTCAATAATTGTAAGGTATTTTTAATTCCCAAAAAAGCAGATGTTAAATGAGTACCGATAATATTTACATTGTCTATGTTTTGTATACCTAGTGTACCAACTCTTAAATTACTTCTACATTCTGCTTTTTTCTCTTCCGTTATAAATTCATTCAAGTCGTTAAACGATGATATATATTGTGGTCCATTTATAAAATTATTCAAATATTTTGGTTTATTAACTAAATAATCGTATTCGGGATATTCTTCATACACAACCCTATTCAATTCTAAGTGTAAATAAAAATCTACCATTTTTTCACGAGTTGTATTTTCTAATTCTTGTAAATTACTTGAAAATCGAAACAGAATTAATCCATCGTGATCCAATATACTAAAAAGAATATTTTGAAATTTTAAGATGTCTATTTCGCCTTCCAACGCTCTCAAATGTGTAGAAGTTATATTATCAAAAGTGTTATAAGTAACAGTATTACTATTTGATATTTCTTCTATACCACCACTAATCACTTTAATCATTCCGGGAACTATTTCTGTCGAATATTTTAAGTTATTTGGATCATTACTTGGGGATATTTTATCATCCATTACTTTAAACTCTGTAAGGTTTTCGTCATTATAACAAACAAAAACAAACTCTGAAAACGGATTTTTAAATGGAAAAGTTTGTCTAAAAGTATTGATTAAGGGAGTAACATAGAGTTTAGAATTTCCTGATATTACAAGATTCGCATTCGATCTAACTGTTAATACTTCTTCCGTCAAATGCATTTCATTTTTCAATTTATCTAATTTTAAACTTTTTAAAGCTTCGGTACTAGAAACATCACTCAATAAATAATTACATCTTGTATAAGATTCTTTAGTGCTATTTATATAATCTATAACCTTTTGTACATTAATCAAATAGTTTTCATTTTTACCAGTATAAAAATCATACAAGATATCATATACATTTTTTAATGTTTTACTCATTGGTACAATATCTGTATTGTTTGTCGGAAATTCTTGAATTTTACATAATCCATGATTTTGATTAATATCACTTAAATTTGTAGATAAGGGTAATTGATTAAGATCAAACACATTTATTTTGTCTTGTAAAAGTCCTGTTTTTGTTGTTTTGATTGTTAAGTTTTTCACTGTCACATAATCAAATGTCATGTCATTATCTAAATTTGAAAAAATATATTTATTCAAATTTAACTCATTTTGAAATCTTGTTTTTATTGATGATAATCCAGTATCAGAAAGATTATTACTCGCAATACATAATTTAGATACATCAAAGTAGTCCTCTAATTTCAAAAGGTTACTACATAAATCTTGGTAGTCACTGGTAAACACAAAATTATCAAATTCATGGTACATTACCGCTTCAATATCATTGTTGAATATCGAAATAGAAATATCATTTAAACTCGTTCTCAACCAATTTGGTAAATACTCGTCTGAATCAAGAATCAATTCACCTGTGGCGCTACTTTTAATAAAGGTATCTTTAGTAGTATTAAAGTTAGATAAACGTAACTTATTTATAGATATATTACCTCCAGTAATATTAACATCACAATTATCTTGTAACACGATGTCTTTCATTCTAAGGTTGAGTCTAGCACAATAAATACTATCAACATCATTCAAATTATTTCTTCTAAAACAATTCATTTTTAAGAAAAAATGTAAGAATATTTAATATTCAATATTATTATTTACATAATCAAATGAACTCTCTCTCTCTCTCTCTCTCTCTCTCTCTCTATCTCTTTATTTTATATATTCAAAAAATTGTTAATGTCCCGAATATCTCTGTTAATCCCATCTATTTCACCAAGAAGTTTATAGTACACTTTAAACAACGCAGACGCTGACGAAGCTTTTTTATCATCATATTTTTGATAATTATTTTCAATTTTAACAATCCCTTTTTGGTAAGAAGTTCCTTCGGGTAATTTAGACCATCTACAATCACCGTTTGGATTGATAGATTGTAAAAACATATTTTGAAAATTAGTTCCATTATAATTATATTGTACTTGGGAGTTGATTGTTAAATTTGTAAACACACCGTTACCACCTAAAATGATTACATTGTTACTGTCGTAAGTAGAAACTGAACCTAAACCAAGATTGAGTCTAGCAATATCAATATCATGTAATTCAGCTAAGTTACTTTTTGCTGATAGAAACTGAGTAAATTCATTTGAAAACTGACTCAAGTTTGAAGGGGCGTTCTCAAGTTGATAATAATCTCCAGTATGTGCTATTTCGTGTAATTGTAGATGACTTCTAGCAATTGAAGGATTATGTACTCTGATGTTGTCATCTACACGCATATACTCGGCGTACATTCTCCGTATCTCTGGTTCGATCATATTTGACAGTTCGGCATACTTGGTGTAATAAATGGTGTTTACAAATTCGTCTATTGCTCTAACAGATAACACAGTTGAGTTATCAACATTGTTCACTGGATCAGGATAATAGTCTTTGATGTATACAAACCCAGCAGTATTATCTGTTGCAAGTTGTATTTTTTTTGGAAATACTTGACCTTGGTCATTTACACTCAAGTAGGTTTCATTTCCTATGTCAACACCAGTAACAGTTTTATCTAAATCTTCAAAAATAAAATTACTCGTTACCGTTAATCTGGGTATTCTAAATGTATCAGTCGTATTCAGAGTATTAATTAAATTTCTCATTCGATTATCAAATCCAAGATTGATTTGGGCTTGATCCACATTTGTTATTTCTGATAAATTATTTTGTCTTCTCATGATTCCATTATGGGTGATCGCTTCCGAGATATTAGCATCTAAAGCAACATTTCCTATACCATCCAATATATTGGAAAATGAGATGTACAAATCAGATATGGCTTTCGACGACGGTGCAGTACCTTCGTTAGATGACATATAATTATCTTGTAATTGAACAACTCCGTATTGGGTATCAGAAGCTTTAGATAAACTATTCCAATACGTTACTCCGTTGTCACCAATATGTAAATACTTTGGATTGTTTGTAATATGCACTTCTTCGAATTTAAGGTTACAATTAATTGTCAAGTTATTAAATATTATGTAATCTTCTGAATTTCTGAGTGCAAGAGTTCCTAATCCCAAGTTACTGATAGCTTGTTCTCTATCGATGTTGTACAATGTTTTTTCTAAAAATATTAAATCATTCGTAAAAGACAAGTGGGATAAGTTTGTAGGTGTATTCGTTAAATCATTATAATCACCAGTGAATGCTATATTACAAATAGAACTTCTATCTACAAATAATAGATCATTATTGAACTCTGATAAACGTATATCATTAGGATCGTTGGATCTTACCCAATCACCAAATTCTATGGCTGTGAAGTCAACTCTTCCGTCGTTACTTTTACAAACCAAAAATTTGTTAACACCGGCTTGATCTGATTTGATGGTTAGCGAATCTATTTTAATTGAACCACCGGTTATGGTTACGTTATTGGAATTGTAATTAGCTAAAGTACCAAAACCTAGATTTCTTCTTGATTCATAAATGTCTTCAACATCCGCAAGATTGTTTTTGCGATTCAAAAATAATGACATTATTTAAATGAAAATAATATTAAAATAAATTTAAAAATACATTTGTATATGTAATCAAAGTGAAATAATAAAAACAAGATGCCTGGCGGATTAATTCAATTAGTTGCATTCGGTGCTCAAAATATTTTATTAAATGGTAACCCATCTGTAAGTTTCTTTAAAAAAATTTATAAAACTCATACAAACTTCTCTATGGAAAGCATGAAAGTGTCATTCAATAGAAGCGAACTCAAATATAACGAATCGTCTACTTTAATAGCAAAAGTAAAAAGAAATGCTGATTTAATTCAAGATGTATATTTTTCATTTGAAATACCAGAAATAAAGAAATATATCAAAAGAGATGGAAGTAATAATGTCAAAGGTGATGTATTTGGATTTGTAAAAAATTTAGGTGAATGTATGATAGAATCTTATCATATTTATATAGGTGGGGCCATTATAGACAAACAATATGGTGAATGGCTTCATATATGGAACGAACTTTCTATAGACGCAAGTAAGCGTTACGGTTACGATAAATTAATAGGTAACATACCTGAACTATATTCACCTGATCCACATAACAACTTATCTCACAACACAATACAAATTGAAAAAAGAAGATTATATGTACCGTTGAGATTTTGGTTCAATAGAAATCCTGGGCTAGCTTTACCATTAATCGCTTTACAGTATCACGAAGTAGAAATTCATATAACGTTAAGACCTTTTAAAGAATTATTTACTATTAATGATAAGAAACCAGATACATATGCTGAATATTTTGAGTCAGAAAGCTTAAATATAGATCCGTTTCTAGAAGTTAATTACATATTCTTGGATACTCAAGAAAGAGGATTTTTCGCTACAAATGCTCTAGATTATTTAATAGAACAAATCGTTCAAATCCCAGTACATAAACTAAAAAGACACGAAATAACCGAACTCACTCTACAAAATCCAGTTAAGGAAATTATTTGGGTATTAAAAAGAAGTGACGTTCAAGAAAAGAATGATTGGTTTGAATATATAGATAATAACTATTTGGATAGTCGTGAAGAAGAAGCGATTAATAATGACAATTGTATTGTAGTTGTTAATTATTCAAGAGAAAAAGAAATTCTTGTAAATGCAAAATTGATTTTTAATGGAATTGATAGATTCGAAGAGAAAGATGCTTCGTATTTTAATTTAGTACAACCTTATCAACATCATTCGGTGATTCCTAAATCGGGTGTGTATACGTACTCATTCAGTTTATTTCCTGAGAATTTTCAACCATCAGGTACTTGTAATATGTCTAGGTTAAATAAAATTCAACTTAAAACAGAAATTGTTCCTTTACATATTGATTCTAGTTACGATTACGATATGGTTGTTTATGTTATAAATTACAATTTTTTGAGAATTACTGCTGGTTTAGCTGGGTTAGCATTCTCTTCGTAAATAAAATTATGAGTATAAGTTAAAAAAAAATGTTATTTAAATTATTAGTATTCTTTTTCAACATAGTATTGATAGGTATAAGTATTTATTATACAATGTTATATACAAAAATGAGTGAAGATATTGAAAGTATTAAAAAGAGTTTAAAAGGTAAAAAAGTTACTTTCAATGACACAAACGTGTTAGTAAAGAAAAATAAATACAAAAAATAAATACAAAAAACAATAATAAAAAACCTTTGTGGGAAATATATTAATAAAATATAAAAAATGAACGTTTCAAATCAATTTGGAAATCTTTCACCAGAAACATTTGAAAATAAAAAGAATAAAATTAAATCAGTGTTAGCTAAAAGTTCCACTTCTGCTAAAAAACTTGCTAAACAAAATACTTCTTTAATAGAAATAAACAATAACATATCCGAGAGTTATAATGTTTCTCTTAAAATAATAGTGGATGTAACAAAACTTCTCAATCAATATATGATATATTTTAACGAAATAGAAAAATTGATATCCAGTTTTAGTAACGAAACTTCTAATTCATTAAATAACGATTACTTTTTACACATTAATAAGATAACTTCAGAAAAAATTGATGAACTGTCAAATAATTTTAAAACACAAGTAGATAGTTTGAAGGAGGTTTATATAAAGAATGATTTACCAACTGGTGATTTAGATAAATATTCAGATTTGTTAAGTGTCATTAATATAGAATCCAAAAATATAATTAAAGCACAAAAGGGAGGTTCATTAAAAAAGAAGAAGAAAAAATGAGCGGATATTTGCACATTATTACGGGTCCAATGTTTGGTGGTAAAACAACAAGATTGATTGAGTTATATAATCATTACAAACAATCTAATTCTGTTTTAGTTTTCAATCATACATTAGATAAAAGATATGTTTCAAAAGATGAACAAAAAATAGTTAGTCATGATAAAATAACCATTGATTGTAACTTTATTTGGAGACCAATAGATATTCTTTCACATAAAGATTTTAATTCTTCAAAAGTTATTATTATTGATGAAGCACAATTTTTTGATTCTTTTAAAGAAATCGTATTGTTCTTAGTTGAATTTTACAAAAAAACTATAATTGTATCTGGCTTAATGACCGATTTTAATAGAGATGTATTCGGGGAACTTTTATCATTGATACCATTTGCAGACGAAGTAGAAATAAAAAAAGGAAAATGTAAATTTTGTAATAATAAAGGTTTATTTACAGAAAAAAATAGGAGTAGAAATGAAGTCATTGAAGTAGGAAGTTCTGATATGTACGCTATCGTTTGTCGATGTCATTACTTAAACAAAAGCCTATATATATAGGTTATATACTCGTTTCAAATATTTAATATGCATTCAATATGCAATGAGCCAGAGAAAAAGAAAAGAGGCCGTAAACCTAAACATGAAAAAGAAGGTGCTAATTGTGTTCCAAGTAAGGAAACAGAGAAAACTTCAGATCCACAAATTTTACATTTAAATATATCAAGAAATATTTCATCCGTTGCAACTTCTTCAAATGAAATGACGAATATGTATGAATATAATCCTGAATTGAAAGTACCTAATGCTTATAATGAATGTGATAACTTTATGTCACAACCGTTTGAGTTGATTATCAATAACCCCGAAACTTCGAATAGCAATGTTAAAATATTGCTACAAAATATTGAAAAACAACCATTGACGAACATCGCATGTTATTGGTGTTGTCATAAGTTTGATCACCAGTATTTAGGATTACCCATTAAGTATAAAAATGACACTTTTGAAGTCTATGGTTGCTTTTGTAGTTTTGAGTGTATGTGTGCTTACAATTTTTACTCAAATGAAAACAATCATAATACATGGGATATTTATAATTTAATTAATATTATGGCAAATAAGATGAACTATATTCAATATGTTTACCCTGCCCCACCTAGAAAATGTTTAAACTTCTTTGGTGGATATATGACTATTGAAGAATTTAGAAAGTTCAAAGATTCAAAAAAGATTATTAATGTTAACAAAACACCTTTTGTTGTTATGGTTGACCAAATTGAAGAAATAAATGATTATTATCATAAACAACAACCAGAAATTGTATTCAATTTTGATAAAGAAAGAATGGAAAATCTTGAAAAGAAATTGAATTTACAAAACGAAGAAACAATTCAAAATAATTTTAAAAATACATTAAATGCAAGTATGAATATTGTTTAATTAAATACAGTTTTAAATTTATTATTTTTTGGATTATGAATTCGTTTTCCAATCATTTCACCTATTGTACCATTATTATTTTCATATATTTGATTAGAAGTATCAATCAAATAAACTGAACCTTTGTACTTGAACTCTTTAGTTTCTATTTCTTCAACTACTACTACTTCTTCTTCAAGTTCTTCAAGTTCTTCAAGTTCTTCAAGTTCTTCAAGTTCTTCAACTACATTACTAACTTCTTCTTCAATTACATTAACAAAAACTTCTTCAACTAATACTTCTTCTTCAACTATATCAATCACTTCTTCTTCAAGTTCTTCAACTTCATTACTAACTTTTTCTTCAACTACATCAACAAAAACTTCTTCTTTTTCAACAATAACTTCAACTTCTGGTTCTTCTTCAATAAAAACTGTCTCTTCAACTGTTTCTTTCGTTCGTAACTTTTTATTTTGGTTTTCTAAGATACTAATGTAACTCTTAAGTTTTGTGTTTTCATTCGAAGCTGAAATAATGGAAGATACTTTAAACATTTCTTTTTCGTTATCTTTAAGACTGTTATTTTCTCTTTGAAGTGCTTCTTTTTCTCTCGTTAAAAATAACACCTTTTCTTCTAGGTTTTTAATGTATTTATTTACGGAAAGTAATACTTCATCCACATTCATGTTTTAAAAAAGGAATATGGTTTTTAGTATTATAGTTTTATATTCTTTTTGATTTTAAATAAAAGTGTGTGTGTGTTCTTGCGTAAACAATTTAAATA
>Ga0222653_1001501_pt1 | contig 11392 bp, 10 predicted proteins | sample AntAcemetagen419_FD_179856 | JGI IMG/M metagenome (GOLD analysis project Ga0222653, IMG submission 179856) | Saline water microbial communities from Ace Lake, Antarctica - #419 | ecosystem: Environmental > Aquatic > Non-marine Saline and Alkaline > Saline | place: Antarctica: Ace Lake...
CGGTCTGAAACTTGTTGGCCACGATCATCACTTGATAGTCCGTCGAATCGAAGGCCTTGCGCATATCACGCTTCTTCAAGTTCGGGTTCATGTTGGTCTCGGTGTATTTCTCATCCAGCAACCCCGCAGCATTGGGATCTTTGGCGTTGAACGTTACCTCACCCGAAAAGGCCACCATGCTGTAGAGCTTATGGTAGCCCTGCTCTTTGATGTATTTATCAAAGCCCAGCTTGTAGCGCACCGCCTCCTTGCGAGAGCTGGTGACGACCATCGCCTTGGCCTGTCCGCCGAGGAGGCCCATCACGTTGTCACGGAAGTGCTCGACGATAACCTGCACCTTTTGCGCGATGTTGTAATCATGCAGGCGCACCCATTGGTTGAGCTTCACCTTGGCCTTCTTGCTCTCGACCTCGGTGTCGGCCTCTTGGATTTTGAGGGCAAGATTGTAAGCCACCTTGTAGTTGGTGTAGTTCTTCAACACATCGAGAATAAAGCCCTCTTCGATCGCCTGACGCATACTGTAGACGTGAAAGGCTTGGGGTAGGTTCTTCTTCGACGGTGCTTCGTTGGGTTTCGGCAAACGGCCAAACAACTCCAGCGTCTTAGGCTTCGGTGTGGCGGTAAAGGCAAAGTAGCTCAGGTTGGTCGAGACGCGGCGCGACGATACCATGGCATCGAGAATATCGTCAGGTGAGAGTTCTTCATCTTCGTCATGCGCTTCCACCATCAGCACCTCTTTGAGCTGGCGGGCGGTGGCTCCGGTTTGCGAGGAGTGCGCTTCGTCGGCGATAATCGCGTAGTTGCGCTCTTTCAAGCTCACGCTGTTCTCGATCGCTTTAAGCACGAAGGGAAAGGTCTGGATCGTAACGATGATGATCGGCGTGGACTCTTCGAGCGCCTTGGCCAACTTCTCCGACTTCGAGCCGTCACCCTCGTCGCGATTGATTTTACCGACGATGCCATCGACATGCTCGAACTGAGAGATCGTCTCCTGCAATTGACTGTCCAATACCGTGCGATCCGTCACCACGATCACTGAGTGAAACTGCTTCTCGCCCGCGTCGTCATAGAGTGAAGACAGTTGGTGGGCAGTCCAGGCAATCGAGTTTGACTTACCCGAGCCCGCGCTGTGCTGCACCAGATACTTCGAGCCGGGCCCTTCTTCGCGCGCGGCATCGATCAGCTGGTTCACCACGTCCCATTGATGGTAGCGGGGGAAGATCATCGTCTCCTTCTTAGATTTTCGGCCTTCCCAGTCCTCCTTCTCCTCGATCTGCAAGTGCACATAGCGGGCGAGGATGTTTAATAAATTCTTCGGCAGTAGCACCTCGTTCCACAGGTAGTCGGTGGCATATTGGTTCACATCCTTCGGCACGTCATTGCCCGCCCCGCCGTCCTTGCTGCCTTTATTGAATGGTAGGAAGAAAGTGTCCTGCCCTTCGAGCTTGGTGGTCATGTAGACCTCGTATTGGCTCACCGCAAAGTGAACCAGTGCCCCGCGCTTGAAAGTGAGCAGCGGTTCCGGCTTCTTCGCTACAGGGTCAACGGGTGGGCGCGTCAGCTTATACTGCTTGATCGCATTCTGCACCGCCTGCTTGAACTCCGACTTCAGCTCCAGCGTGACCACGGGCAGACCATTCACAAATAGCACTAGGTCGATACGCCAGTTCTTCGCCTTTTTACCCGTCGCTTCGAGTTCGGTCTCCGTCGTCCACGGGCTATAGATCAACTCAGGCACCACCCGCAGGCGGTTCTTTTGATACATGCGCAAGGTATCAGGATTCAGATCATGCTCCGGCTCGAACTGGCAGAGCTTGAAACGAGCGCCACGGTCTTTGATCGGATGTCGCAACACACCCAAGGTGCCGAAGGTGCGCAACGTCCCATCCGCAGCATTTGGATCGACTTTGTTGAGTTGCGTCGCCACCCGCTCCAAAAACTTCGCGTCCGTATTGCTCGGGTAGAGCCTGGTAAACTTCGCCCACTCCTTCGGCTGCGTATCTTGCACGAAGCCCAGCACGTCCTCCTCGTAGAGCGCCAACTCGCGGTTGTAGCCACCCGGCGTGCCGAGCAACCAGCCGTTGTCGAGCAAGTCCTCGATCATGTTGTTTTGAAAAGTAAGTTCGTTGGCTTTGTCGGTCATGAGGTAAAAAGTTTAAAAGGTGAAGGATGAAGTTTGAAACCGAGTTACAAGCGTTCGATCAAATGCGGCACATTCAAATAATAACGTGTTCCCTTCAATTGCCCCACCTTGACCATTAAGCCGCACGAATCCAGCTCATTTAAATCGCGCAAGGCCGTGCGATCTCCGATTCCCGTCATCTTTTGATACTTGGCGTTATTCATGCCCCCCTCAAAGCCGCCTCTGAGCTCGTAGTCGATCAAGCGATTTAAGACCTTGAGTTGGCGTTCGTTCAGATCTTCCACTTGGTCGCCAACGGTAGTTCGGAAGGCCGTGAGTTCCAATATCCGTGCCGTCTCATCCACCGCATTCAAATACAAAGGACTCAGGCTTTGAATCGTCTCGGTGAGATCCAACTTCGCCTCAAACTGTCGATAGTAGGTTTCTAGGTCGGTATTGAACGAGCGGGAGAGTGCCAGCGGCGTGGTTCGCCCAAGATCACGGCAAAGCCCCATTAATATCAAGTTACGACCGATACGGCCATTACCGTCGCAGAACGGATGTAAGGTCTCAAAATGAACATGCCCCTGTATCGCGTTTATCAGCGGCGATGCGGCGGAACACTGGTTAAACCAATCGATGAACTCCGTGATCTTCTCATACACGAGTGCCTTGCTGGCACCTTCGTGGATGACTTTGTATTCTCTATCCATACGTGTGCCGCTGACGATCTTCATATCGCCGACATAGGCACCGATAGACTCGGCCGGGAAGCCGGTGGAGCCTTTCAGTATCTCGCGATGCATTTTATAGAGCAAGTCATGGCTCAGCGGCTCATTCGCATGTGTCAGAGCCAATCGCGTGAGCGCCACCGCTCCTTGTTCCTTTTCACGGGCGGGCGTAATGTTCTGCACGAACGAACTATGCACCGACTCACGATCCAGCAAAACCCCTTCAATCTCAGAATTGGCCACGATCTCCTCGGTTAAGACATCGTCAAAGCCAACCGCTTCCGCATTCAGCATCGCATCCAGCCGCTTCACCTCTGCCTTGAAGGCAGTCTCCAGCGGCTTCACCACCGCAGGGTTGTGGTAAAAGTGCGGGAAGTCCGCGTCTTGCCAGAGGTATATTTTTCCCATGTCGGATATTTTGACTGCATTTCAGCCATGTCGGATAAAGGAGTATTTATCCGACATATTGAAGGGAATGTCAAGAAACTGCGAAAACGATTAAAAGTGCAATAAAATGATTAGAAATGAGACGTCGGACTACAAAACCATTAAATGACCTACAAAACGATTAGAAATTGTTCATTTCTATACAAAATGGTTATAATTCTAACCTGAGCTTGTCGAAGTGTAGCGAACGTTCGGAGCCTCAGCTGCCGAGCCTCAGCCATGACGACGCACATTTCCTGAAGCTACACGGCGCGACATCCTCAATCGCTCACGGTAATTCGTTTCCATATTCAGCCAAAAGTGAGCAGGCACCCGCAGCACCTCCTCCAAGGCGAGCGCGGTCTGATGAGTAATCGGCGCGGTGCCTTGGATGATCAGATTGATCGTCTGTTCATCAAGAGCCGTGCGGGTAGCAAGATCCACCTGCGACATCCCAAGAGCTTCAATGCACTCCAGCAAGGTCTCACTTGGAGCGGTGGTGAAGTCTTCGATTGGATGGGAAGTATTCATATGTTTATTATAGGGAGATCAGAATCAGTCATTCAATGCCTCCTCACGCTCAGGCAACACTTCGACCGAAGAGGACGTGCCGAGCAGACCGTCTGGTATAAATGGCACCGCTCCGTAACGTCCCGCCATATAACCACGCACGAGCGATTCCTTCCCGCGCGGCTTATAGTCGGTCAACGGATACAAGTGCGCTTCGCCGACGTGATCTTTATCCGTCAGCCAAATTTGGTCGCGACGAATGAGAGTCGTATCGAGCAGCAACGGATTATGCGTGGTGAAAATAATCTGAGCACCCTTTGGATTTGTTTCCTCACTGAAGAATAACTTAAGCAGCTCACGCACCATCGTCGGGTGCATACTGGTTTCCAGTTCGTCAATGCAGACGGTCGCCCCCCGGCGTAGTATATCCAACCAAGGGCCTACCAATGAGTAAAATCGCTTGGTGCCTGCGGATTCGTTCTCCCATGGCAGGGCAGTGCTCGCGCTGGAACTCGACCGATGCTGAAGCTCGGGGAATTTATCATTATATTTTAATATTTGATCCTGAATGTTCTTAGGGAGCTTATCGTAATTCTCGATCTGCCCCCGCTTATCGACTTCTGTCAGACCAGCGTCGGCAATGCCCAGATCCGCATGCTTGAGTATTTCTAATATCTGCTGTCGTTCAGCTCCCGCTCCGCGTTCGATCCGCTTCATCGTGAAGTCAAAGCCCACGCCATGCCCGTGGCTCAAATCGAGAAACTCCATCTGATCGACAAACCAGCGAAATACCGGCTCCAGTTCGCTACGCGCCTCGGCAATTCCCTTTGAGAGATAAAGCATGTTCTTCAGTGTGCGCGTTTCAATGTCACGATGACGCGGCAAGCCCGCTGGACTTTCAGGGCTGAAGTGATGTTTTTGCTCGGCTTCTGACCAATCACGCACAAACCACATCCGTTCGGTGCCTTTCGGGAAAGAACGCAGAGATTCATGTAGAATCAATTGCTGAGTCGCTGCCACTCGGTATTCGTAGCGCACGCCTTTTGAAACGAAGACGATAGCGAAAGCCGTGGGCTCATTGGCTGCGGCGGGATCTAGTGCAAAGGCTTCAATCGGGGCAATGGTTGCCATTGGGTCTGTCGTCTTCGCAGAGTGCTGCACCCAATTCGCCAACGCTTGCAGCGCTTCGAGCAAGGTGCTTTTACCGCTGGCATTGGCTCCGTAAATCCCGACACCTTTCACCCATGTCTTGTTCTTTAGGCCAGGCAAAGCGGGCGTAATCAAATTCTCAGGTAGTGACTTATCCGAGTTGTTGGCCGTCAGATTGAGCGATTGAAGCCCGCGAAAGGCTTTATAATTGGAAACAGAAAAATGTAGAAGCATGACCTATAAATCACCCAATAATAGATGAATGACGAGTTTTAAACGTATTTTGTGCAAAATAGATCCCCTTACTGAAATTAATCTTAGTTTTCTGCCTATTGGCACGAGCTTGAGGGCGATTGTTAGAAAATTCTTGCCCTGTGCTCACCCGTTCACAATAGCTTACGAGATGTCTCGATATTCACTACATGATCTCAGCGAAGCAGAATTCGAGGATCTAGTGGCTTCAATCTGTCGCGAGGTTCTTGGAATTGCCATTACTTCCTTTGCGTCTGGGCCAGACGGAGGGCGTGACGCTTACTTTGAAGGATCTGCCGTGAGTTTCCCGAGCAAAGCGGCGCCCGCATCTGGCAAATTTGTGATACAGGCCAAACACGCTCAGTCTCCGGTCGCATCCTGCTCGGACTCTGCTTTCAAAAAGACGCTTCTGGACAAAGAGTTTCCGCGAGTTAAGCGGCTATTCGACGAGAACAGGCTAACCCACTACATACTTTTCACCAATCGAAAGAAGACTGGCGGTGCCGACGAGCATTTCACAGACCGTATTCAAGCTGAAGTTGGGGTTCAGCACGCTTGGCTTCGAGGGCTGGAAGACATCGAGCGCGAGTTACGAGCCAATCCACAAATTGTCAGAAACGCGGACCTTGATAAGTTACGCGCTCCCTTACTCTTTACTCCAGAAGACTACCGCGACATCATAGAGGCTCTGTTTACGAACCGAGCGACGATTACGAATGCTTGGGACAGCGAACATGATTTTAGGGATTATCCAACGCTGCCGAAGAAAAACGAAATAAACGGCGTCTCTGTTGAGTATGACACTCATATCCGAGAGGACTCGATGCCCGCTTTTGATGCGATTGAAGGCTTCCTCCAAAACCCCCGCAACGAGCAAATCAAGGAGCAGTACCATGCGGTAGCGAACGAGCTAAAAGGCCAGTTGATCATTCACCAAAATCAATTTAAAACCTTTGATGAAGCGCTAGAGACTGTGCCGCACTTGATCCAGGAACGAAGCTCGGAACTTCAACATTTTGCCCGCCGAAGATTGCTCAAGATAATGATTCACTATATGTATGTAAATTGCGACATTGGTAAAAAGTCATGATCCGCCCCGCTAAACATCTTAATCTTAACGCATGTGTCCTTCGCGCGGCCGCGCTGATGCTCGCGCGCCTTCAGGCTGAGCGTGTGTGTAAGTTTGCAGAACTACGCGATACGCTTTCGATTCTCGGAGATAATGCGGAGCCGATTTTCATGCCAACGATTCATTTTTTATACCTACTGGGGCGAATCGAATATCACCCGCAAAGCGACTGTTTTGAATATTTGAAACCTAGAGCCAAGGAAGACCGATGAAGCTCAGTCGCCTCTACTCAAATATCCCCGAAATTTTTCAACCCATTCGGTTCAAGGACGGCTTAAATGTCGTCGTTGCAAAAATCGATCATCCTAAGGACGATACGAAACTCGGGCATAATTTAGGGAAGAGTTTGCTGATTGATGTGCTCGACTTTGCCTTGCTGAAGGGTATCGATAAAAATCATCTTTTCAAGCGACGTGCGGACTTGTTCGACGACTTGGTATTCTTTCTAGAAATAGAAATTGATTCAGGCGGGTTTCTTACCATCCGCCGCGAAGTTGCGCAACCGACTAAAATCGCCCTCAAGCGTCACTCGAACCAACATGCTGACTTTACAAACTTAAGTTCCGAGGGTTGGGATCACTGGCATGAAGCGTTCAAGAAAGCCGTGACGCTCCTAGATGGCCTCCTTGCCTTTGCTCCGATTAAGCCGTGGTCCTACCGAACAGGCGTTGGCTATTTCCTGCGCAGGCAGGCGGATTACTTGGATGTATTTCAGTTAAACAAATTTAGCAGAGGTCGCGATATTGCGTGGAAGCCGTATCTGGCCAAGGTGCTCGGTTTTGATGATTCTTTGATTTCCCATAAATACGAAGCCGACGCTGATTTATCTGAGCTAAACGCAAAGAGAAATGACATCGAAGCGGAAACCAACTTGAAGCCCAAGGACTTTGATAAGCTCCGGGCCAGCATTGAGGTCAAGGAAGCCGAAGTTGGGCGTAAAACCGGTGCTCTGGACGCCTTTGATTTTCATACTCAAGAATCCGAGTTGAATCGAGATTTGGCAGAGACCGTCGAGCGTGACATTGTGGCGAACAACGAATTCCTTTACAATGCACGGCATGACTTGGAGCAGATTGAAAAGAGCCTGAACAAGTCAGTCGATTTCGATTTAGCAGAAGTTAAGCGTGTCTTTGATGAATCGGAAATCGCATTCCCCCAGCAACTGGAGCGCGACTATGACGATTTGGTCGATTTCAACCATAAGATCTTAACCGAACGGCAGACGTATTTGGCGGAACGTGCAAGTGTGCTCAAAGACAGCATTCAGCAGGTGGAGCACCAAAACGCAGAACTCTCCACCCGTCGCCAAAGTATCCTCAAAGTCTTAGGGGGCACCGATAGCCTTCAGAAATTTAAAGACCTCCAGCATGGCCTTGACGAGGACAGAGCACAACTGGAACTCCTTAAAGTAAAGGCTCTTCGGATCGAACAACTACTCAAATTGACCAGTCGGCTTAAAGAGACTCGCCAACGCGTCGAAGGATTAACTGCCGAAATCGAACAAGCAATCCACGCAACGAACGAACGCTATACCGAGATCCGGAAAACCTTTAGTCATATCATCCAAAGCGTCCTCCATCACACCGCACTCGTTTACGTCGAGACCAACGAGAGCGGAAATATGTTTTTCCATGCGAATTTCACCGACGATGCAAACCAAGAGACAGAGGAGGATCGTGGAACCACCTTTAAGAAGACGCTCTGTGTCGCCTTCGACTTGGCAGTCTTAATCAGTTACGCAAAGGAGCCTTTCTTCCACTTCGTCTATCACGATGGCGGATTGGAAAACCTTCAAAACAAACTAAAGGTGGTAATGCTGCGGGTCATCCGTGAAATTTGTGACGCTCACAATATTCAGTATATTTTCAGTAGCTTAAGTGAGGATCTGCCGACCACAGACGAGCCGAATCTCTGGCCGCAACCAAATGAAATCATTCTGACCTTAGATGATAGCGGCGACAGTGGCCGACTTTTTAAAATGAAGAGTTTTTAATGATTAGATTGATCGTCTGTTCATCAAGAGCCGTGCGGGTAGCAAGATCCACCTGCGACATGCCAAGAGCTTCAATCCACTCAAGTAAGGTCTCACCTGGAGCGGTGGCGAAGTCTTCGATTTGATGAGGAGCATTCATGAGTTTTTTGAAGGGTTACCGAAATTAGTCATCCAAATTTCAAAGGCCGGAAATAGCAGGAGTCAGTCTAATGTCCGCCTCTTTCAGCCACCCTAGAAATGCCTTATTTTTCTTCAGAGGTATTACCTTGAGACGGACCGGGCTTTCTTCTACCTTACCGATAGAGTGCCGGTTGCTTGGAATGAATGGTCTTTGGAGGGCTTGGAGGAGGCATACGCGTGTCCTGTCGCAAATAGTTCGCAGCTTTACTAGCGCGCGGAAGCCAATCCTTCGGATGCCATCTCAGCGTCTTCGATCCGACCTTCAATCAGGCAATCCTTAATGGATCTGCCTTCTAAGAATGGCCTGCGGTCGTTAAGACGAGCCAAAACCTCAAACGTGTTTTTCTCAGACGAAAATAGATTTCGTAAAACAGGTGCCAGTCCTTCGATGACCTGTCCAGATACGTCGAATTGCCATTTTGGATAGACGTAGCGATTCGCGACTTTTAGACCGAGAATCGCATGCACGCTTCGTTTTTTTTGCAAAGCTTGCCTCGTAATACACATCAAATCGCCAGCTTCAATGGGAGAGTAAGCATCTTCGATTTCTGCCCTGACCACTTCTTCGCGTGACTGGGGTAAAGGGCTTGCACATCCTGCGGCCTCCGCGATGACTCCTATGTCAGCTTTCTTTAATTGCTCGAAAGCACTCTTTGAGTTTTTCCCTTCGACCCGAAAGGTATACTGACCTCGCTTCAGATTCAGAGAGCAAACGATAGTTTGCAGGTTTTTGGAGATCGACACTAAGTCCTCAAGATTAATCCTTCCCAGCATTTTATTGATGGAATTAATATCTAACTGTGCTTGAGGAACACCCGACCGATTGCCAGTCACGTAAACACGGATGCCAGGGTTCGTCGAATCGCTGACCGTAGAAGGTTTCGCCATTGGGAGGCGAAATCGGGTAACTGTGATACCGTCTCCTAAAAGAAAAGAGCCTTGTTTGGTGTCTATTGAGGTCATGCGCCTCTTTTTTACTGCGGTTGTCACAATTGCATAAGTTGCATAAGTTGCACTCTAAGTCAAGTGTAGTATTCCGATATGCTTTTGGAGAATCTCGCTAGGTGCTTCAATGCACCACTGAGCATCTTTACATCGCGTAGCGTGACGCTTTGCTGAGCTGAGCTTGTCGAAGTTGTAGCGAACGTCCAGAGCACCAGACAAGGCCCTCCCCACCCATAAGCGTAGAATTCGGCCCATCAAGCGATATTACGCACCTTCGTAAGCTCGTTCCAGCAGTGGCAATGCTCGTTTCAGATCCTCTTGAGTGTGTAGGACGACCTCTAAGTCCCCAGTTCCCCAGTGCCCGATATTCCGCACGTCGCGGGTGAAGCCTTCCTCGAGTGTGACGGAGTCGGGGTCGACCTTAATATACAAAAACAGCTTTCCGCCATTTGCGCGGACTTCCACCGTCACGAAATTCTTTAACCGCTTAAAGGCGGCGTAGAGTTTCAGTAACTTGAATTGAACGTCGTCACCAAAGCCGAGACAGGTCGCCTTAACACCCTCAAACAGATCGAGTAATTGCTCGTCTGCGAGTGCGAGTTGCTCCTCGACGGTCTTATCCCCTTGCTTCGCTTTGCTTTTGGTTACCGAGACCGTTGATGTCTCTCCCCAGTCTGAACTGGCCTGCACCGCATTAACAAGTTCCAATAAGAGAAATTCGTCGTCGAAGCGCAAATAACGGAGGAGCTCGATATTACGGTTCATCTGCTTCACGGCGTGCCCGTCGTATTTCGTAAAATCACCCGCCAGACAGAGTAAGCGCGGACTGGACCATTCGATGGAGTTCGAGACTTCTTCTCCAAGACTCTTCAAAACCAACAACTCGAACTCCCCTCGGTGATCGAGCAACCAATCCAAGTAGAACAATCCTTGGTTGATCACATTCTCATTACTTGCCCGCTTATACTCGATGATGCAAGGGCAGCCATTTTCATCAATCCCGAGCGTATCAATCCGACCGCCGTGCGTTTTCCCGGTGGAATACTCACTCGCCAAAAAACGGACACCAAGAAAAATTTCTAAATGCCGTTCGATAAGCTTCTGCAATGACTTCTCCAATGCTACTGACTTACCCTCAAGTAAGCTGACATCGTTCCCGTTGGTGCGAAATAGTTTAATATCACTCATTTTGCTCTCAATCGTTGTTAGGGTTAGTGGTTGGTGAAGTCGGCACCCAATCACGCCCGTCGATTTTGCCCGTCACGGCGGCGGAGATTAGGGCGGTGCGGCGTTCTTGGAGGAGGTTTATCATATTATTTTGAAAAGTGAGTTTGTTTGCTTGGTCGGCCATGATCTCTTGCGTTTAATAAAGTAATTTCCACGCAGGCTAGTGTCATCGCCCAGTTACATGTTCTTCGATCTGATCTGCTTTGATCTATTGGTCATGATACAACAGCTACCATCGAGTTGAAATGTCGCGGGTCTTTCTGCTCCAACCCGGAAAAAACTGCACGGACACGTGATTGTGCTATTGCAACAAAAGCTGGTTCATGAAGTGCTCGACCTAACCTTTGAAGATGAGAAGCGTCGTCTAGTAGCTTGTGGACCTCCCGAGCTTCCTCGGGCGTATCAAATATCAAATCAAGTTTTTTGTGCCACTCTACGACATCTGGTTTTTGAAACCCTAGATAGGCCTCAAGAAAGCGGCGGAGCATGTTTGGTGCGGCGTAGGCCTCGAAGTCCGAAGGGGTTGTTGCATTCGCAAATGTGTGAAGCTGTGAAAAAATGAACTGATACTCTGACCCATACTTTCGCAGCAGATCCGGTAGGCGTTCCAATACTGAAAACGCCCCAGTAGCGTCTTCAGAACGCCGAACGTAAAAAGCTTCGGACTGATTGCTAAGCCTATTATTCTTGATCCACCGGTCTTTCAGTAAGTTGAAGAACTCCGAGTT
>Ga0222653_1001505_pt1 | contig 11369 bp, 8 predicted proteins | sample AntAcemetagen419_FD_179856 | JGI IMG/M metagenome (GOLD analysis project Ga0222653, IMG submission 179856) | Saline water microbial communities from Ace Lake, Antarctica - #419 | ecosystem: Environmental > Aquatic > Non-marine Saline and Alkaline > Saline | place: Antarctica: Ace Lake | collected...
CCATCGACAGGATGAACACAGGAATTTATCTCTTTGAAATCCAAACGGAATACGGCCGAGTGGTGAAGAGATTCTACTTGAATTAGAATTTCTTTGGTTCACTAGGATCAGTGCAGTTTCCCTCTCCCCCCTCAAACTTTGATGTACCTTTCCCATCTCCATCTAGAATCTATCCATCTAGTTGAGTGACCGAGCCGAATGACAGAGTACTTCAAACTTCAATTTAAAATGCTGAACCGAAGGATACTCGATTTCGGTATGCCTCCTTTGATCGGATATCTAGTCGTTCTTTTGGTTTTTGGTGCCACCACAGGTTACCTGTTTTCGATAACAGAATATGCAGGTTACCTCTGCGTACTCGTTGCCTTGGGTTTCACATCTAGACTAAGTGAGCCGAAGAGAAATGATTTTCTCAAGTCAATATTCAATCAAAGAAGGTACCTCACACTAAGACTTTTAGAAAACCTCCTTTGCAGCCTGCCGTTTCTCATCGTTTTGCTTTACCACGGTTTTCTCACAGAAGCATTACTGCTCATTTTAGGAGTTATACTAGGCGGATTATTCCATTTCAACACAAATCTCAACACAACAATCCCAACTCCATTCGGTCGCAAACCGTTTGAATATGTCATAGGTTTTAGAACGACGTTTTTCATTTTTCCCTTTGCCTATCTGATCACTGCTATTGCTATATCAACTGGCAATTTCAATCTCGGCATTGCTTCAATGGCATTGATTGCCTTGGTTTGTATGTCCTATTATTCCAAACCAGAAAACGAGTATTTCGTTTGGAACTTCGCTTTGTCGCCCAAGCGGTTTCTCCTCGTGAAGATAAAATCATGTCTCCTGAACTTCACTCTTCTAAGTATTCCTAATATGCTGGCATTGAGTTTTTTCTTTCCCAGCAATTCACCTATTGTAGCTCTGTCTTTTCTGGTTTGCTGCATTTACCTCGCCACCATTGTTCTGGCAAAGTATTCGGTGTTTCCGAATGAACCTGGTTTGGCGCAAGAAATATTGGTGGGAATAAGCTTTGTGATGCCGCTCATCCTTGTAGCGACAATCCCGCTCTTTTATTCTCAATCTGTCACGAAACTAAAGGCAATTTTAGAATGATCAGTATAACTAATTTGTCAAAATTTTATGGGAGCAATCAGGTTCTTAATGCGGTAAATTTAGAATTTGGAAAAGGTGCTGTCCACGGAATCGTTGGGGAAAACGGCGCTGGCAAGACGACATTATTCCGATGCATCGCAGGACTGGAGACCTATGAAGGGCAGATCTCGTCTGATTTTGATAAACTGAAAAATCACTTAGGCCTGCTGCCCACAGATCCTTTCTTCTTTGCGAAAATCACCGGTAAAGAATACATACAGCTATTGGTAAACTCCAGGCAGCTGAAGCTCAAGAATACCGAGGATAGAAACGTGTTTGATTTGCCGCTAGATCAATACGTGTCGACCTATTCTACAGGAATGAAAAAGAAATTGGCTCTGACAGCTATCCTTTTGCAAGAAAACGAGGTATTCATTCTGGACGAACCATTCAATGGTGTCGATTTGCAAAGCAATTTTGTACTCGTCGAAATCATCAAAAAGCTCAGAAGTTTAGATAAAACAGTCATCATTTCGTCTCATATTTTTTCAACCCTCGCAGATACTTGCGATAAAATTCACCTAATGAAGAATGGCGAAATGGTTAAAGTAGCAGAGCAAAAAGACTTTGGAGTCCTGGAAACGGAAATGAAAGATTTTACCATTGGTAACCGAATCGAAAAACTGGATTTGAAATAAATGCAAGTTGGCCTGGGCTTTCTATTTAGAATGCCTTTGAGATCCTTTTAGTCAAACTCGCCATGAGCTAAAGATCCTGCATGACGCGGTAAACTCACTAAATAGGATGGCTGACAATATGAAAGCAGTTTTCCAATCACCCCTCGAACTTTGCCTTACCTTCGCAACCGCTAGAATTTGTCCATGTATACGAGTGTCTGAGCTATAGAATTCATTAGCAAGGCGCACGTAGTTTTAAAATACAGGAGTTGACTTTTGTCAATGACTGTTTTTAAAACAAGTGGAAGGCAGGTAATGGACTCTCTAGACGGACACTATTAAACGCAGCTATTTTGAAAACATTCAAACAACTAGGTATCGGCTCAGGCTTTGTAAAAGGACTGGCAGAATTAAATATTATTGAGCCTACATACATTCAGGAAAAGGTTATACCAGTTTTGATGGCTGGTGCAACAGATATCGTCGCGCAAGCGCAAACGGGTACGGGAAAAACAGCGGCATACGGGCTTCCATTGTTGGAGCAAATGGACGCCAACAAGAATGCGGTGCAGGGCCTTATTCTATGCCCAACACGAGAACTGGCCAAGCAAGTGGCCAAGCAGCTGTTCAAGTTCACCAAGTATTCTGACAAAATTTTCACCGAGGCCGTCTATGGTGGCGAGCACATTGAGCGCCAAATGGGTGCCTTGAAGCGTCCCACACATATCGTAGTAGCTACTCCAGGCCGCTTGATTGATTTGTTAAAACGAAATGCGGTCAACTTAAGCTCCGTAAAGACCGTGGTGCTCGATGAAGCAGATGAGATGCTGAGTATGGGCTTTAAAGATGAATTGAACGAGATCTTGAGTTTCCTTCCTTCCGTTGAAAACAAGTGGTTGTTTTCGGCCACCATGCCACAAGGTATTCAACAAATGATTTCGAAGCACTTATCCCGAGATGCCAAACGCATTGAAGTGAGCCAAGACGATGTGGTCAACAAGAACATTACCCACAAATTTGAAGTATGCGATGAGGCAGACAAGCTTTATACGCTGCAGCTCTTCCTAGAATCGCAGGACGAAAACCGAGGGGTTATCTTTTGCAAAACAAAGGCGGCCACCAAAAAGCTATCACAACAATTGATCGCAAAGAATATCGCCACAGAGGCCATACATGGGGATCTGTTTCAGAAGGAACGCGATAAGGTGATGCGTGCCTTTAAGAATGAATCACTGCGCGTACTCGTAGCCACCGACTTGGCGGCTCGTGGCATTGATGTATCTGACCTGGCCTTCGTGGCGCACTACCAACTGCCTGAAAGCGATGAATACTACACGCACCGCAGTGGACGAACTGCTCGTGCTGGCAAACAAGGTCTTTCTATGTGTTTTGTGAACGCAGCTGAAGTGAAGGTTTTAAAGCACTACGAACGCACGTTGGGGATCAAGTTTGAGCAGGTAAAGAAGAACTATTAACGAGCGGAGCAACAGGGAAATTAAACCTAACACTCTTATTTATAATTGTTAACAGCAAATATTTTGGGGAGAATATTTGTTACATTGTTCACAAACCAAGAAGAAAAAAGAGCATTTTATTGTAGAGGGATTTGGATTGGTTCAAGACCGAAGGCAACTATTTTGCTTAGCAAAGTGAGTATACCCATCGGAGCAAGTAAACCCAGTAAAGATTGATGTACAAGGCTATTTCAAGATAGTCAGTGAATCAAAATTTGTTGAAAATAAAAGTGACTTAACCAAATCATACTCAAATGAGACCATCAACATTTGCCCTATTATTTGCCCTACTCTTTTCAAGCGCTCAAGCCCAGGTTAGCGAAGAATTAGCCACTGCCCTGCAGGACAAGATTGACGAATTCATAGTTAATGAGGACCTAAAAGGAATATCAGCCGCTATTCTTTATCCAGACGGGTCTCTGTGGAGAGGCACTGCGGGTGAATCTCACGCAGAACAGCCTATAACACAAGATATGCTATTTGGAATTGCGAGCATAACCAAAACATATACGTCGACTACTGTCCTTTCCATGTATGAAGAAGGTTTATTGACTTTGGATGATTCAATTCATACCTATCTCAACACCTTCGATAATATTGATCCAAACGTCACCATCAGACAGCTGCTAAATCATTCTTCGGGAATTTATAATTATACTCAACATCCTAATTGGTATGATTCGATGCTTGACGATAATTCTAGAATTTGGGAGCAAGAAGAGTTGATTGAAGAATTCGTAAACCCTCCTTATTTCGCCCCAGGAACAAATTGGACATACTCCAATACCAACTACGCTCTTTTAGGAATGATTGTAGAAAGTATCAGTGGAAATTTGCTCTCAGATGAATATATCTCTCGGATTTTCGAGCCAGCTGGACTCGACAGTACGTTTCTTGATATTGAGCAATCTCACTATGACTTATATGCCCATGCATGGGACGACTATTATGGCAATGGCATTATTGAAGACTGGGATGCACTAGGAATAAGCCGTAATTCTTTGTGGAGCATGTCTGGCCCTGCGGGAGGCATAGTTGCAACTGCTTCTCAAGTTGCAAAATTTTCCAAAGCCTTGCTACATGACCAAACCATTTTGTCACAATCAACCTTAGATGAAATGACTGACTTTACAGCAACTGATGTTGAATATGGTTTTGGCATCTATGCAACTTCTTCTGGCTGTGAGAATTGGATTGGACATAAGGGGGTTCTTATTTACGAGAGTAATTGGGCTTACCTCCCCAGTGGCATATCAATTGTGATACTTCACAATCAATACGCCGATAATATTAGCTATGATGAAATGGTAGAACTTTGTCAGGTTGTAGAAGACTTTGCAACCAGTACGGATGATATCGCCACTCTAGAATCGGCCGTAGACGTGTACCCGAATCCAGCTGTGAATCAATTCACAATTTCAGGACTGAATGAACTTGGCGAGCGCGTCATCGAAATAAGCGTAATAGACCCGCTGGGCCGGTCTCTTTTAAACATCGTCGCTACAACTGGACAAGATTTAATGGAGCTAAATGCAACAGAAATCCCAACTGGAATCTATTTTGTTATTCTCAAAACAGAATCTACAAGAATCACTAAAAAACTCATTATTAGGAAATAGGACTCCGCGCATAAGCCTTCCTACTTCGCCGCTGGGTAGAGTTGAGGCAGACAAGCTTTATACGCCGCAGGTCTTCCAATAATCGCCCAACGAAAACCGAGGGGTCATCTTTTTCAAAACAAAGGCGGCCTCCAAAAAGCTGTCCCAACAATTGGTCGCAAATAACATCGCCACAGAAGCCATACATGTGGATCTGTTTCAGAAGGAACGCGATAAGGTGTTGCGTGCCTTTAAGAATGAAACACTACGTGTACTCTTAGCCAACGTTCTGGCAGCAAATGGCATTGATAAATCTGGCCTTCGTGGCGTACTACCAAAGCCTGAAAGCGATGAATACTACACGCACCGCAGTGGAAGAACTGCTCGTGCTGGCAAACAAGGAGTTTCGATGTGTTTTGTAAACGCAGCTGAAATGAAGGTTTTAAAGCACTACGAACGTACGCTGGGGATCAAGTTTGAGCAGGTAAAGAAGAACTATTAACGGGCGGAGCAGCAGATGAACTAAACCCTACATAGACTCAATGCTCTTATTTATAGCTGTTAACAGCAAATATTTTCAGGAAGATTATTTATTATATTTAGCCTCGACCAAGGCCAAAAAAAAGAGAATTTTATTAAAGAGGCATTTGGATTGGTTAAAGACCGAAGGGCAGCTGCTTTGCTTGGCAAAGTGAGTAAACCCATCGGAGCAGATATTGACTTACTTAAAAACCAAAACATGAAAAGCTTACTAACCATCACCTTTTTTGCTGTGTTTACACTCCTTGGTGTTGCACAAGATGTAAGAACCAATTCAAAAACGCCCGCTTCGAAAGGGCAAGAAATAGAACGCAAAGGGTATCAAGAGGGTCAATTTACCGTGAAATTGAAAGCCGACGTTGGCGATTTTTCGGAACAATCTGGCATGGTCTACTTCAATATTCCGTCCCTGGATGACAAAGTGCAGCAGTTTGCTGTTTATAAAGTAGAGAAGAGATTCAAATTCAATCCCAAGAAAGCCCGTGCTGGTCTGCCTGATTTATCTAGGATATACAAGTTCCATTATTCAGGAGAGCAAAATATACACTTGGTAGTTGCTGCTTTTGCCGCAGATCCCCATGTGGAATACGCGGAGATTATTCCCATTAACCGCACCAACGAAGTTCCCAACGATGCGCTCTACGACAACTGTCAGCATTTGCCACAGATTATGGCCGAAGAAGCGTGGGAAATTCACAAAGGAGAAGATGGCACAGAGCCCGTTGTCATCGCTATTGTCGATTCAGGAACAGAATGGCAAGACGAAGACTTAACCGATAATCTATGGCAGAATTTGGCAGAAGATGCCGATGGCGATGGGGTAACGATAGAATTTATTGGTGGCGAATGGGTACTTGATCCGGACGATTTAAACGGAATAGATGAGGATGACAATGGGTATACAGATGACCTCATAGGCTGGGCTTTTGAAGAGAGCAATAATTCTGGTAACGGAAGCAATCCCGACGCGGCTCCTTTTAACGACGACCATGGGACACATTGTGCAGGAATAGCTGCAGGCACCACCAATAATGGAGTTGGAATCAGCAGTATTTCTTATAATTTGACCTACATGCCTGTTCACGTTTCAGATGTGACTGGTGTCTTCACTCATGCTTATGACGGTGTCATCTATGCGGCAGAAAATGGAGCCGATATTATCTCCAATTCTTGGAGCGGTGGGCTGATTTCTCAGGCCAATCAAGAAGCAATAAATTATGCCCACGGTTTGGGAAGTATGATTGTTGCAGCTGCATCAAACGACAACGATGATCTTCCAAGGTACCCTGCACATTATATCCATGTCATCTCCGTAGCTGCTGTTACCCCTAGTGACGTGAAAGCTAGTTTTTCTTCTTATCAATATTCCGTTGACATCGCCGCGCCGGGAACATCAATATTGAGTACGGTGTTTAACGATAATTATGAATCTTTTAATGGAACTTCAATGGCTTGTCCAATGGTTGCGGGAGCCCTCGGCTTATTGAAATCTTACCACCCCGACTGGACCAATGAAGAGCTGGTTCATCAGCTGGTAGCTACAACGGATAATATTGATGATGTGAATCAGGGCTTTGAATACCTGTTGGGTACAGGTCGCCTCAATGCGTTTGAAATGCTCGCTGGAACCCCTGAAACTCCATATTTGAAATTGGGATTTGAAGCGTTGATGCCTGCAGATGACAACGGCAATGGCGTCAATGAACAAGGAGAATTGGTGACGCTAGATTTTAAAATTAGAAATTATATGCAGGCCTATGGCGCTGAGGACGTTGCTATAAGTATTACTTCAAGCGATCCTGATATCATGATTATAGATGGTGAGGGCACCGTTAACGTCCCTGCTGATTCCATTTTTGAAATTCTCGATCAATTTCAAATCCAAGTAGCAGCCGATGCGAGTCAGCACCTTGCCGACCTAACGCTTCATTTCGATGCCGATATTGAAATTCCCATTGGTGCATCACTTGATTTTCAATTATTGATCGCATCAGGAGGAATACTCGTTTTTGAACTTGAAGGAGATGAGACAAATTTCAGCGGAAGTTTTATAGCCAGTAAGCTGAATTCACTGGGGTATGAATACATTTACACCAATGATTTGCCAACTACTCTGCTCGGCTTTGATGCTGTATTTCTTTCCTTAGGAAACCCAGGTGAGAACTTTGACCAAGGAGGGCCGTTCTCACTTGGCACACTTAGTTTGCAAGAATATACTGATGCAGGTGGGAATATTTATATAGAAACAGGTGCACTAATTTGGGGTTCCTTTTTTGGCGGGAGCGATTTTGCTGCAGCCTATGCAGAATTATTTGGAGTGGATACGTATTCCGATAATTTCACTTCTCAACCCATCAATAATCTCATTGGCAATGATGGAACCGTTATGGAAGGAATTTCTTTTTCTGAATCCAAACAAATCCATAATTGGTATGTCGATGATGTCACGCCAGTTGCCACTGCCCAAATTCCATTTGTTATGGATACTTATGGCAATACATCCATTATGAATACGGGTACCGACTATAAAACCTTTTATTTGGGTTACGGATTGGCTCCGTTGGTTGACAATAGCGCCATCAATTCGCGGAACAACGTATTGGTAAAGATTCTGGAGTTTTTCGAACTTACCCTTCCCGAAGCGTATACCCTTTCCAACTTTTTAGTTGACACCACGTCAGGGGCGACAAATACGGAATTCAGTTTTACGGACATTTCTATTCACGATCCCCTCCATGAAATCACCTCATGGCAATGGGATTTTGACAATGATGGGGTGATTGATTCTGAGGAACAAAATCCAACATGGGCTTATGAAGAAGTAGGCGTGTATGATGTGCAATTGATTACCACAACGGATGGGGACGTAGATACCTTGACAATAGAAGAATTCATTGTTGTAAATTCGGGTTATTTGGTATACGATGGAGATTTTGAAGGAGCAGATTATAGCGGCCAATATATCTATGATTACTTAATAGCCAATGGGTATGAAGCCACTTATCAAGATGCTCTACCGAGCACTCTATCAGGCTTCGAGGCAGTGTTTTTGTCCTTTGGGAATTCAGGCTCAGGTGATACTGATCTCGATCCTGGCATGTCTGAGATCCTAGTTAACTACCTTGAAGGAGGTGGATACGTCTATATAGAGGGTGGAGATGTTCTTAGAAATGATCAATCAGATGATTTACTTGATTATTTCGGTGTATCAACCGCAGGTAACGGTCCCAGCGAAAATGCAATAGATAGCTTATATGGCCTCGATGAAGGAATCATGAATGGAATGTACTTTGCCTCAAATTCGCAGGAATCCAATGAATCTATAGACATTTATATCGATGATGCAAATGGAACAGATGCCTTCAAAGAAAGCAATTATAGCGGTGCTGTGGGGGTTCAGGGTTTTATCCCAAATGCGCATAGAACTTTTTGTTTCTCTTATGCTCTGGCAAAACTGGATGATGGAGACTTTCCCAATACAAAAGATGAGTTTATCATTCGGTTGTTGAACTTTTTCGATCCCAACAATCCACTTCAAGTCCGCAATTCATCCAATACACTCGAGTGTAAAGCTTATCCCAATCCTACAAGTACTCAAACGACCATTGAATACACCCTTCTGAAAGACAGCCGCGTTATTCTGGAGATTACTGACTCAAGAGGCCAACGTATTTCTCAACTCATAAACGAGAATCAACCACAAGGAAAACAGCGCATTAATTGGAATGCGGAAGCATTTGCAGCGGGGGTTTACTTCTACACGATTCTCGTTAACGATGAAAGGTACACAGGAAAAATAATTCGTTTGAATTAATAGAGGAACACTCTTGCTCTGTTCGTTTTACTGTCATGTAGAACCTTCGACTTACTGAGTCAAAGTGACCCTCCCCATCCCCTTGGGGCAGTTCGGAAACCTAATTTTATCTAGACCTAACCAAGAAATCCATTTTGAGAAATCGAAGTGGTTTTTTTGTGCCTCTCTTTTTCCGAACGACCACCCTGGCCTTTTGTTAGAGTTAAAAACGCTCCTTCTTCACAGGCCCATACAATCAGCGATTTATAAAATCTCTATTGAACAGGATTCTTGAAATCAGCTGCGTAATTTCTGTCCATAGAATCAAGTAAACGCAGCCTCTATCGACCACCGCGCCAATTTTTACAGATCCAACAGAATACATGAAAACGAAATAGCTGCAGCACAGAACTGAGTTGATCTTAGCTTTCCATTAGCTTTGGGATATAAAAATCATTTAGGCACACAGAAGGATATACGCAGTAGCGATTTCGTTCAAGGTTATATTCAGATGTTGGCATTGATTAAGAACTAGAGCATGAAATCAGCAAGATTAATAACAGTATTGATCGCATTTATCTTTTGTCTTCAATGCTCAGGTCAAGATGCTAATTGGAATAAGTCTTTGATATCGTCAATTGATTCTATGATTCAATTAGATTCTAGGTCCTTAAGAAAAGCGAACGAACTAAGAGCCAAATATGGAATGCAATCATTAGAGGCAAAAAAGCAAGATTCAACTACACATTTGATACGAGCCAGTAATTTGATTGAAATAGATAAGATACTAAAGAAGCACGGTTGGCCTGGAGAAGATAAAATAGGTGAAGAAGGCGCCCATTCACTTTTTGCTATTATACAACACGCAAATATGAATACGCGACCCAAATACGTACCAATAATTCAAGAAGCGGTAAAAAACGGTAATTGTAGGGCTAGATACTTAGCAGGAATTGAAGATCGGATAGCGACTGATAACGGTGAATTACAAATCTATGGTGACCAAGTCAAATATTATCCTCTAACTGAAACGTTTGATGTTTGGCCAATAATAAACCCTGAAAATGTTGATAAAAGAAGAGCTTCTATCGGGTTACAACCAATTGCCATTCATCTAAAGAACAGGTTTAACTTGGATTGGGATTTAAAAAAACAAAAAGTAAGAACTGAAGTATTCTCAGAAGACATGAAAAATAAATACTAATACTATATAAATTAATTAAAACGCTTTTTCACTAGCCCTTATAAATAAAACTATGAATCAGCTGGAGCTCATTTGGCAGCATGAGCCATAATAATGAATGACATCAAATCCCTTAATTACATTGGCAATCCAATTTTAAACTTAGCGCTGTCGTTGGGCTAGCTGCACCAACTAATCTGACTAAAGGAAAAAGGAAATAACTTAGTCGCTATGTACATAGATAAACCATATTTAACCAATGAATTTTTATTAAAGTCAGCCTCTCCAATTGCATTCATTGACTCAGATTCATCACCAATACTTTTGATACATAGCACGGGTGACGGTCTTCTATCCTTTGGGCAATCGACGTTAACAATTGAGAAATATTGACCCAAAAACTGACTTTAATCAATTAGGCGATCTCAAGATGAAGAGATGGTTCGATTGCAATCTAGAGTGGGTTGAAAACAAAAATCAGTTGAACATGCTTACTCTTAAGAATAAAGACTTTGTGATTCAAAACACCACATTTGATTTTATAAAGAGGAACGACAAAAAAATGCGGAGAGCGACCACTGAATTATTGGAAGACTTACAACAACTTCATTGGAAGAGGAGAACAGTAGAAGAAAATAATATTTTTAGTCAGTTTCATTTGCGAAAATTTAGTGACTTGTCGAAAAAATATTAGATTGACCGCACACCGTAAGAAAGGTGTTTTAAATAAAAAGTGCACTACAATAAAGACTATCCTTAATGGAAGAACTTACCTTAACAACTCCTGCTCTGTTATTTTCAGCAATATCTTTAATCATGCTGGCTTACACCAATAGGTTTTTAGCTTATGCCGCTATCATACGCAACTTACTCGATAAGTATCAACTGGAAAAGGATGCAGTTTTAATGGCTCAAATTAAAAATATAAAGCAACGTTTATACCTGACTCGCTCCATGCAAATTTATGGT
>Ga0222653_1001507_pt1 | contig 11359 bp, 7 predicted proteins | sample AntAcemetagen419_FD_179856 | JGI IMG/M metagenome (GOLD analysis project Ga0222653, IMG submission 179856) | Saline water microbial communities from Ace Lake, Antarctica - #419 | ecosystem: Environmental > Aquatic > Non-marine Saline and Alkaline > Saline | place: Antarctica: Ace Lake | collected...
CAAGCCCGTCGGGAGCAATGGCAACTCATTATCCGCGCATTATTTATCACATTTATGAATGTTATTTTTCTGCCTTATGAAGCCTTTATTTCTGCCGATGCCGCAATACGAAGTCTTTACCGCATTACTATAAGCAAAAAGATGCTACTGCAATGGCAACCGGCATCAAATGCGGAAAAAGCTACTGCAGTTAGCCCCATTATCTATTCGAAAACTATGTGGTTTGCGCCATTTACTGCGTTGATTGCGTCTATGCTTATCGTGAATTCTTCGGGCAGTGGTTCATATATATTTCTCTTTTTAAGTGCAGGTTGGCTCATTTCTCCTATCGTAGCATGGTGGATTAGCCAACCAACAAAGCAAAAAGTTGAAGAGCTCAGCACAACCCAGCAGCAGTTTTTGCAAATGTTATCCCGGCGCACTAGGTGTTTTTTTGAAACATATATTACGGCAGGAGATCAATGGCTTCCTCCCGACAATATCCAAGAATACCCCAATGAAATTGTCGCGCACCGCACGTCACCCACCAATATCGGCTTAGCTCTTGTGTCGTCTTTAGGAGCCTTTGATTCTGGTTATATTTCCCTGCATTCACTTGTAAAGCGCCTTGAAAATACTTTTCAAAGTATGGAAAAAATGGTGCGATTCAAAGGCCATTTTTACAATTGGTATGACACGCAAACTTTAGAGCCGCTTAATCCTCAATATGTTTCGACTGTTGATAGTGGCAACCTTGCGGGCGCTCTTTTGGTCCTCCGCCAAGGATTACTTGAGTTGGCAGAAGGAACCTTAGAATCAAAAGAAGTCCTGCAAGGTCTCAATGATACTTTTCTTGTGGCGCGAGAAGCGTTCCTGTCGATTGATCCCAATACTTCGACCCTGGCACTCAATAAAATTAATAAGTGTATCGACATCATTAAGCAGTCTCTCGAAAAAGACTCCGCAATGGACGTTGCTGGTACATTAGAAAAAATCCTCATTGTAGCAAAGGAAATCCAAGCAAATAGCGTACAAAATCAGACTAATGAAACTAGTCAGTGGATTGCCATACTAGTAAGGCAAATTGAAGACCACATAAACTATTTCTACTTTCTCGCCAAGGGAGATACCAAGTCCTGACGCGCTGAATTGCATGATTTGTCCAAACGCGCCACAGAAATGATGAAACTAGATTATGCCTTTCTCTACAATAAAGAAAAGAAGCTTTTGGCCATTGGATACCATATTACTGATTCTCGCCGCGACCAAGCATACTACGATTTGCTCGCATCCGAAGCTCGTTTGGCCAGTTTTCTAGCAATCGCCACCGGCTCACTGCCCCAAGAACATTGGTTCGCTCTGGGACGTCAGCTCACTATGCTTGAGGGGGGGGGCGCTCAACCCTATTGTCTTGGAGTGGCTCCATGTTTGAATACCTTATGCCGGCTTTTGATTCTCCCAACTTATGAAGGAACGCTGCTTGAACAATCGTGCCGCAACTCCATAAAAAGCCAAATCCGCTATGGCAAAGATCACAAGGTTCCCTGGGGAATTTCTGAATCAGGCTATAATGTTACGGATGCAAACTATAATTATCAATACCGCGCCTTCGGCGTTCCTGAACTAGGATTTAAGCGCGGACTCAATCAAAATCTCGTCATTGCCCCTTATGCCTCGGCGATGGCTCTCATGTTAGAACCTCAAGCTGCCTGTATTAATTTACAACAAATGCACGAAATGGGTTTCGCTGGTAAATATGGCTTTTACGAAGCTGTCGATTATACCTCGAGCCACATACCTGCTGGAGAAAAGTTTGCTATTGTAAAATCATTTATGGCGCATCACCAGGGCATGACCTTTCTTTCCCTCATTAGTTATTTAAAAAACGAACCTATGCAACAACGTATGAAAAATGTACCCATCTACAAGGCTACCGAGCTTCTTTTGCATGAGCGCGTCCCCAAGGTTTCTGCTCAAACCCCCGATTTTCTTGCCGACCCTGACATTACTAACGCTGCGGTAAATCTAGAGCAAAGTTTTCGCATTATTAACTCTCCCAGCGGCCGCCTACCAGACGCTCACCTCTTAGGAAATGGGCGCTATCACGTCATGATAACCAGTGCTGGGTCCGGGTATAGTATATGTAATAATTTGATGCTTACGAGGTGGAAAGCAGATCATACTTGTGACGATCAAGGCTACTTTATGTATGTCACTGATGTTGAAAAATCACGATCATGGTCGTACGGTTTTCAACCATTGGGCAAAGAGGGACTAAAATATGAAGCCATTTTTTCGGAGGGACGAGCCGAATTCAGAAGAGTCGACAAAAAATTAGCAACGCACATAGAGATCGCTGTGTCTCCTGATGATGATACCGAACTTCGCCGGGCGACAATCATAAATCATTCCTACAAAGCAAAAACCATTGATATTACAACCTACGCTGAAATAGTCCTTTCAACTCTCGGCGAAGACCAGGCTCATCCCGCCTTTAACAAGTTATTTGTAGAAACAGAGGCCATTGACGATCAAGCCGGTCTTTTGTGCCGAAGGCGGCCACGCAACCACAGCGAAAATAGTCCATGGCTCTACCATGCAGTGGTCGTACATGGCGGAAAAACCCAACATATGGGAGTCGAAACCGACCGTGAGAAGTTTGTTGGCAGAAACCACAATCTTAAGAATCCCGCTGCACTTAGTAGACCCTTATCAAATAGCACCGGCCCGGTCCTTGATCCCATTGTTTCCATCAGAAAACGGATAACAATAGATGCGGGTCAATCCGTTACCGTAGATAGTATTATAGGCATTTGCGCTGAGCGCCAATCAGCCTTAGACCTGGTAGACCGTTACAAAGAAAAACATATTGCTGATCGTGTTTTAGAATTGTCATGGACACATGGGCATGTCTTGTTACACCAACTGAATTGCAGCACAACCGATGCCATTTTATATGGAAAAATGACGGGTACAATTATTTATGGGGGCTCTAATCTCAGAGGAGATGGGAGCGCAATCAAAGCGAATTCCATGAGCCAGTCTTCGCTTTGGAGTTACGGAATTTCAGGGGATCTTCCGATTATATTACTACGACTGCATCAATCTCAAGATTTAAAAATTCTGAAACAAATTATTAAAGGCCATGACTACTGGCGCCGCAAAGGTGTGGCGGTTGATCTTTTGATTTGGAATGAAAGTCACTCTAGTTATCGGCAAGACCTCCATGATGTGATCATAGAGAATATTGTCATGCATTCTTCAACGGCATTAATTGATCAACATGGAGGGATCTTTATCCGTCGCCCTGATCAGATGGCCGATGAAGATCGCATCATGTTTTTGGCGGTAGCAAGAATCGTATTATCTGATGAAATGTCTAGTCTTGAAGATCAATTAACTCTAGAAGACAATGAAACCTTTGATTTGCCTAAAGATTTGGATCTACGCCTAGCTGTTCGCAAAGTCCGCGAAAAACCTAAAAATAGTACTACTACGAATATGAGGCACCAAGACCTATCATTTGACAATGGTACTGGTGGTTTTGATACCGCGTCTCAGGAGTACGTCATCCAGTTAGACCCGGGAGAAAGCACACCACTCCCATGGGTCAATATCTTGGCCAATGAAGACTTTGGCACATTAGTCTCGGAATCTGGGAGCTCCTATACGTGGTCAGAAAATTCTCACGAACATCGTTTGACTCCTTGGTTTAATGACCCTGTGTCTGACCCTACGGGAGAAGCACTATTCATACGTGACGAAATAAGTGGAGAATACTGGTCTCCCACACCCACTCCTAGGTCAAGCAAGAACGGCTATAAAATAAGGCATGGATTCGGATACAGCATCTTTAATACACAAAATTCAGGGGTCACTTCAGAATTGACCGTGTTTGTCCCCAAAGATGCGCCTTTAAAAGTTATAAAAATCAAGTTAACCAATACAAGCAGCAAAAAGCGCCAACTCACTGTGACATCTTACTTTGAGTTGGTACTCGGAGAATTACGATCTAAAACCGCATCACAAATAGTAACCGAATGGGATCCCTCTACGGGTTTGCTGAAGGCGAAGAATACCTTTGCTGGTGTGTTTAAGGGGCGCAGTGTTTTTCTAAGCGCAACAGAGCCTGTAACTAGTGTCTCTGGCGATAGGTCAGAATTTATTGGCCGCAACGGTGCACTTAGGAATCCCGCTGCGATGAAACGGGAATGTTTGAGCAACCATGTGGGGCCTTTGCTAGATCCATGCTTGGCAATGCAGATTGACTGTGAGCTTGAAGCCGGAGAGTCCAAAGAGCTGGCTTTTGTATTTGGTAGTGCCCAAAACCCGGCGGAAATTCCAAAATTGATCAAGCAGTTCCGCTCTCCCTCGCAAATAGAATTGGCCTTACATAATGTTCAACAATTCTGGACGGCATTGTTAGGTAACATTCAAATAGAAACACCGGACCCTTCGCTAAATTTATTAGCAAATGGTTGGCTTATTTATCAAACGATCAGTAGCCGCATTTGGGGACGGACGGGATTCTATCAATCCGGAGGAGCCTTCGGATTCCGCGATCAATTACAAGACATGATGGCAGTCATGTATAGCGCCCCAGAAATAGCGCGCAAGCACATCATCAGATGTGCCAGTAGGCAATTCATCGAAGGGGATGTTCAACATTGGTGGCATCCGCCACAAGGAAAAGGAGTTCGCACCTCCTTTAGTGACGATTTTCTTTGGCTACCATACGTTACAGCTCATTATGTAAAAGTGACAGGAGATCACTCTATACTTGATGAAGAGACTTCTTACTTGACTGCGGAATTACTTGAAGAGGGCCAAGAGTCTGATTACAGCCTGCCAACTGTATCAGAGCAGACTGGTTCGATTTATGAACATTGTATTAAAGCCTTAAAAAATAGTGCGAAACTTGGCGCTCATAACCTACCTCTGATTGGCTGCGGCGACTGGAACGACGGAATGAATCACGTGGGTATCGAGGGAAAAGGCGAAAGTGTATGGCTGGCCTTTTTTATAAGAGTGACATTGAAGAAATTTTCATCCTTGGCAAAATTCAAAGCAGATGAAGAAATGATAAATTATTGTAATAATAGACGGGAAAATCTTAAAGAATCTATTGCGCAAAGTGCTTGGGATGGCGACTGGTATCTACGAGCATTTTTTGACGACGGTACTCCTTTGGGCACTTCCAAAAATACCGAATGCCGCATAGATTCATTGCCTCAATCATGGTCGGTATTGGATGGCGGTAAAAACAGCCGCTCAGTTACAGCTATGGAGTCCGTATACAAACATCTTGTTGATCACAACGAAGGTATAATCCGCTTATTTACACCTCCCTTTGATAAGCAGCTGCCCAATCCAGGCTATATTGCTGGCTATCTGCCAGGAGTGAGGGAGAATGGCGGCCAATATACCCACGCTGCATTATGGGTTATTATGGCCTTTGCTGAACTAGGAGATATAGACCGGGCATTGGAATTGCTAACTTTGATAAACCCTATCAATCATAGTGACACTCCTGAGAAAGCCTCTCTATACAAAGTGGAACCTTACGTAGTGCCAGCCGATATTTATTCCATACAAAGTCTGAGCGGACGCGGCGGCTGGACATGGTATACCGGCTCTGCGGCATTACTCTATAATACCATCCTCGAAAGTCTTCTGGGTTTTGATCTTTCTGGAGACAAGCTGCACATAAAACCTCGCCTTCCCTCAAGCTGGCAAGGGTTTAATCTAAGCTTTGCCTTCTACGAAGCGCAATACCGAATCGAAATCAAGAGGACTGGCTTGTCAAAAATGACACTCGACGGTATTGAGATTGGGCCTACTATAAATCTAACTAATGATGGCAACAAGCATTTGATCAAAATTGAGATGGAGTAGAGGCTGCTATAGCTGCACGGAATTTATCAAAGGCAGCCCTTGTTCAAAAGCCGCGATATTTTCTATGGTTGTTTGTGCTATATTGGCGAGGGCTTCTGCCGTTAAAAAACCTTGGTGCGAAGTAATAAACACGTTGGGAAACGTAAGGAGCCTCGCCAGCACATCGTCTTGAAGCATATCTTGAGAATGATCTTCGAAAAAGATGCCTTCTTCTTCTTCTTCATAAACATCGAGCCCAGCAAAGCCAACTTGCCCAGTTTTCAATGCGACAATGAGGGCCTTTGTATCAACCAATCCCCCACGACCAGTATTGATCAGCATGACACCTTTCTTCATACTCGCAAGGGCCTTTTCATCGATAATATGGTGCGTTTCTGCCGTAAGAGGCACATGAAGTGAGACTATATTTGACTCTTTCAAAAGCAAGCTTAGCGGTACATACTTTACACCACAGGTCTCTATTAACTCCGCGTTTTCGACAACATCATAAACCAAGATTTCGCAGCCAAAACCTTTGAGGATGTGCGCTAGCGCCACACCAATACTGCCTGTTCCCACAATTCCGACAGTTTTCTTGTACATGTCAAAGCCAACCAGACCATCAAGAGAAAAATTAAGTTCTCGGACCCGATTGTAAGCGCGGTGAAGCTTGCGGTTCAGTGCAAGCATAACTCCCACAGCAAGCTCCGCAACAGCATAGGGCGAATATTTTGGCACCCGCACTACAGCAATCTTAAGCCGGGTAGCAGCCTCTAAATCAACGTTATTAAAGCCTGCAGATCGCAAAGCAATAAGCTCGGTCCCCCCTTCTTTCAAAATTTTTATACAATCCTCGTCTAATTGATCATTGGTAAACGCACAGACACACTTAAACCCCTTCGCTAGCGGTGCAGTGTCCTTTGTGAGACGCACCTCCAAAAAATTGAATTCATGAAGCTGCTCTTGATTAGCGGCAACTAACGCTACCTTTTCAAACGAATGTGTATCAAAAACTAAAATTTTCAAAACTACCTGCCTCTTCTTATAATCACGGTTTAAATAAATACGATGTTCTAACATGAGAGATTTGCGATGATAGAGCTCGTTTCTTCACAGCTCTCTAAACGAAAGAACTAAAAACGCCGCTTACATGGAAGCGTTTGCTTGTCATTTATGAAGAATAGCACCTTTACAGTTCTATTCTTCAAAACAAAGCTCTGCAAGTTCAACTCCACTTTATAAAATTTATGGGCTTTCCAGTATTTCGGCTCAACAATTGCATAAATAATAGTAAATCCATTTTAGGAGGTCACATGAAAAACCAAGATGTCCGAAAAAATTCTGACAAAAATTCTCAAACCGCTCGGGGTTACGACTTAGGTGTACGAAGCATGGGCTCTGGATTAGAGGATCATGGTGAACTCGTTGCACCTGAAGCAGCGGGAGATCAGCAAGGGCCTTTAGGTGATCCTGTGTGGGATGATACCGAGCTTGCTCCGCCACCGGTTTCGGCTTCGCCCGATGGACTATTAGTACCAGTTTCGTCTAATGCCGTTCATCAACATCTTCCGTTAGCCGAACTTAGAAAACGGGCAGTCGCTCTCAGTATTCCTGGGAGGGCAAAAATGACTAAGATGGCGCTAGCAACAGCAATTAACAATGCGGTTAATAATTCCGAAATTTCTTAATTATTTCGAGCAACTATCGGCATGTCGTTACTATTGTTTTGAAGCGGCATCTGATTCTAGGGGTATCGGAATATATTTTGATCCTTATATCTATCGCATCGTTATTTGAAATGGTCCAAGTGTCCTGAATTTTCAATTAATGATGTTTAAGTCAAAGGACGTGTATTCATAACGCTGCTAAGTGAGGATTTTGTGCAGGCGATTACACACACCTATTAGAAGATCATTACACGCAAAATGCCGCACCGTCTTGAACCAAATCACGAAAACTTAAAGAGGTAATCCCAAAATTATACAACCCGTCGTTGTCGAGCATAGCCTTTATTTCGGATCCTATACCTCCGCCCAGAAAGCCTGTTGCATTAGTTGGCAAATCCAGGCGCGTAAGCCACCTCGCCACATTTACCGCATTGCCTCCAGGGAACCGCGTCTCGCCCAAAACATAGTTTTTCTCATTTGGTACTATACCGTTAACAACTCCGCCTAAGTCTAACGCAGGGTTGGGGGTTAAAGTGATTATCATGTATCTCCTAAAGCCCATTATCTATGCCAGATATTTCAAGAGCCCGTTTGTTCGCTGTCCAAAATAACGGGCATGCAAAATGCATGTCATTCTCTATCATTGTTAACTGTCACTCGCATATTTTAGATGCGAGCAGGATTTTGTTCATAAAAAAATTAATATCCTAGTGTGGTATGACAATGAAGGCAGCATAAGTTGTTGGCGTTTTTAGAGTAATAGAAGGAAAAATATTATGCCCAAACAAACTATTCGTGATTTAGATATCGCAAACAAAACCGTTCTAGTGCGCGTAGATTTCAACGTCCCGCTCAATGCTGATGGTTCGATCGCTGATGATAGCCGCATCCAAGCAGCTCTTCCCACTTTAGTCTATTTACTCAAACATGATGCTGCTGTCATCGTAATAAGCCATTTAGGACGCCCTACGCAAAACCTTGAACACGACCGCAACCTGAGGATGGATGTAGTAGCCGCACGGTTACAGTCGTTACTACCTGATGTACCCATGAAAAAATGCGATGAAGTCACGGGAGCAAAAGCCACGGCAATGGCCGAACACCTAGGGCCAGGTAGTCTTCTTATGTTGGAAAATCTGCGTTTCGATTCTGGAGAAAAACAGGGAGACGAAACATTCGCAGCGCAACTGCATGCACTTGCAGATGTCTATGTTAATGATGCTTTTGCATCCTGTCATCGCACAGATGCCTCAATGTATGCTCTAGCACTTGCCTTCCCTAAAGAAAAACGCGTCATTGGATTCCTTGTGGAAAATGAAATTGACACACTTGCCAAACTTTTGGCCAGCCCCGAAAAACCCGCAGTGGCCATCATGGGTGGGGCCAAGATTTCTGATAAGCTCGGAGTCATCTCAAGGCTTCTATCTAGCTTTAATCATATCCTCATTGGCGGCGCGCTTGCTTACACCTGCCTCAAGGCTAAAGGTATTGCTGTCGGAGCGTCGCTCGTCGACGACGACGAAATTGAAGACCTATTAACCGTTGAAAAAGGGGCGTTTGATATTATTGTGCTTCCCCAGGATCATGTTGTCGTAAAGCAATCGGATCCCACTGGAGAATGCAAGATTGTTGATAACGCCATACCAGATGGTTGGATAGGCATGGACATTGGCCCCAAAACCATCGCAGCCTATAAAAAAATACTTGATGATGCCGAAACGATTATATGGAATGGACCCCTCGGAAAATTTGAAGATAGGCGTTTTCAAATGGGAACACTTGAGATAGCAAAATATCTTGCCGCAAGTCGCGCAGTCACCATCATTGGCGGCGGAGATTCATCTGCAGCGGTGGCAAAATTCGGCCTTACTAGCAAAATGACTCACGTTACAACAGGGGGAGGAGCCTTTCTTGAATTCTTAGAAAAGGGCACACTACCAGCTTTAACGGTTATTGAAGATATTTAACGGCGGCAATTACATTTTTTGAGCGGCTTAGGATTAGAATAGTAGAGATATTTATCCATAAGCTGCTGGCGAAAAACTAGGGTATCCATTATCTCATGAGCCCATTAGGTAACATTGAATACTACTTGCTGCACTGATTCCTCTTAGAAAAACACACCTTGTAAGATGGGGCTGTGTATTCGCACCAAATTCACCACTTCGACAAAAGATAATATTGAAGCCAAAGGTGAAGAAAGGGTTCCATTTCAAAGAGGACGATGATGACGACAAAGAGCAAACCGTTAGAAACTACTCTTGGAGCAAAAGTCTTTACAATCGATGTGACTAAATGCCAATCCTGCGGCGGGGATCTCGCCAAGGTAGGAGCACTCATGAGTCAGGAATCCATAAAAAGATATTTATCTCACATTGGGGTGGATTATCTGCCCCCATCTAGGGCACCTCCGAACACAATCCAAGAATCATTCGACTTCGATCAATCCCACCAATAAAAGCTCTTCGCAAACCAGGTTATCTAAATTTATTTGTTAGAAAAACGCTTCGTAAGATGAGATATTTGTTTTTCAACAGTTGTGTATATTTGATTCATATCGTCTGAATATAGCCCAAATTTTTCTAAGTCTAATTTTGCTTTTGATACTGCATTAGGTAATGCGCTTGTCACTTTGACAATCCGATTTCGAATGTATCTTGAGGTCATGTTGATCGATGTTGCCATCTCGTCAATTTGTTTTGTATTTACCAAGTCTGGGTCAAATGTACCACCAATCGCCATGGCCATGCTCCTATCTAGTTTGGAATACGCCCGCGTGCAGACTAGGTCATATATTGGTGCTAATGATGGAATATTGTTTTCATATAAAAATGAAATATTTTTTCCATGTGCATCTGAATTCCCGGTTGCGATATTATATATGACCCATGTCAACATTTGATCTATGGACTTTAGATTGAGGTGATTTCTTGCCATTTTTATACATGCTGCAAAAGACGGACCGCCTTCTTTTTCGTATTTTGCTAGTGCAGATACACCCAATGCTTGGCAGAAATCTTCTTGATGGATTCTTTGTGGCCAATTTGGGGATGAATTGTCCCGGTCATACCTTTCAGAAATAAAGTAGACGTCGTTTTTCACTCGGACTAACTTACAAGAAATTGTTTTTATTCCTATGTGATGAGCAATACGTGTCATGAAGTATTCATTTTCAACGAGACGGGGGTATTGACCATCTGATTTGTTGAATTTCATAATGTGAGTCGATGGTGCACCCTTGTAGGGTAGGTGTAGCTCGCCGTTTTTGATCGCTACAGGAAGCTTCCCTTGTGCGCCTGCTAGTGAAAGTCTGGTAATCCCTTCTCCTTTAAAGCCGGTGGCACCTTCGGAGCGGATTATATTTTGTAATTGTTCTTCGGATATTTTTTCGTAATATCCTTCTTCCTCATTGTTTGGGCTTCCTATACTCAGCACTCCTGCGCAGTCGCCACCTAGTTGCTGGAGTAGGGAGTAATCGTTTGCAGCGGATACTTGGAATAGTTTTTCTATTTTTTTTCTAAAATCACCCTCAGGCAGTAGATTTCCGAAGAAATTTTCGGCAGCATCTGGATGGTGTTCTTCTGCTGTCGGAAGTGATATAGAAATGGCTGGCTTTTCTGCCTCTATCCAGGCCTTGTCGTATGTAAAATTGATTGCGCCTATTTTAGGTGAACCTAGGTAGCCCACAACTTCTTCGTTCCAATAGATTTTTAGATTTTCAATTGCGGGCATTTTGTTCTCATTGGTCTTCGTGTTCGAATTTTATTTTTATTTTTAGTCCGTTCAATACCTGTAATACTTTGCCAATCTCGAGGGTTTCTTTGCCGTTTTCGAGTTCT
>Ga0222653_1001511_pt1 | contig 11332 bp, 28 predicted proteins | sample AntAcemetagen419_FD_179856 | JGI IMG/M metagenome (GOLD analysis project Ga0222653, IMG submission 179856) | Saline water microbial communities from Ace Lake, Antarctica - #419 | ecosystem: Environmental > Aquatic > Non-marine Saline and Alkaline > Saline | place: Antarctica: Ace Lake...
AGAATAGCGAACGCCTAATGTATCGGTCGCGCTCTTATAGAATACCGCGATCGCGGATAACGGATGATGATAAACCGGATCGCAGTTATCTAGTGGCGTAACGATCTCACCATCTGGAACCGCGCGATAGTAGCGCTTTTGCGCGCATGATACTGGCGGGCATACCGCAAACAGTTTGTCGAACTCATCCAGTACTGAAAAAAATTGTATATCTGACATGATCTAGATTCCTTAAAAATGCCGCGCCAATCGCGGGATTACATGGATTGTATCAGCATATTATGTGAAAAGTAAATAGGCACAAAAAAGACCGCACTAGGCGGCCTTGATTGCGAGCCGTTAACACTAGGCCGCTAAGGCGATCCGTTGCCAATCGGCGCGCGGTAGATCCAGCACGCGGCCACCTAATTTCTGCCAATCGTCTACGCTATCGGCATCCACAGAATGCGCCGCCGCGGTGACCGCGTTAACCATTGTCGCGCGCGATACTGGATTGCCGGCGTAACCGGATTGGCCGATCGTTGCTAGTAGACCATCTAGCACGCGGCTAGTGTCAGCTTTGGTTAACTTTAAAACCGATCCGAGCGCTTCAGTAGCAGATTGCGCGGAACCGGTGACAATATCGCCGGCCGCCGCGCGCATTTTATTTAGCACGTTATCCAATCCCTCGCGCGAACCGTACGCAGAAACAAGATCGCGAACCTTAAGACTAAGCGCATTATTATCGGCGTCCTTTGCTTCATCCGTTAACAGACCCCACGTATCCGATTCAGCACGCGCGCTAGTGATATGCGAACTACGGTGACGGTTTTCAGTTTGCATTCCGTTTAAGCACGCCAGCGTCCATATCATCTGATAAACGCTAATCGAACCATGACCTACCTCACTATTCGATAACCCTATGCCTAGTGCCATCGCATCACCTACGGCCGCACCATCGCCAGTGTATTGAGTAGACTTTAATCGGAGGTATAAACGGCGATCGGTAACCGTTCCATTAACCACTTGCCAGCCAGCGCTAGAATCCATTAATTGCGGCAATGCCGCGTTCAATAAATGCGCGTTATCGAACGTTTTAAACTTATCAGAAACAAACGCGCGCGCGACTCCATTCCTTTCATCATCCATAAAGCTTCGAATCATCCGCGTGCTAGGTTCGCGCTGCCATATAGCGTTAACTAATCCTTCGAACTCATTACTGTAATTGTCGCGCAATCGGCGCGCGGTTCGAACGTCTATTCCGGCCTTAGCAGATATTTGATCGAAGGCGACATCGTTAACGCGCAATTCGCGGGTAGGTTCGCCGCCATTGGCCTCTAAAATAATGCTAGACGTTTTATGCTCGCCGCCGGTGTCGCGCGTTTTAAACTGTAACGCATCGGTAGGCGCTAGATAATCCGCGCTTCGCGAAGCTTGTTCGCGAACGGTTTCGAGTAATTGAGTTAAAGTGTTTGAACTGTTTTCAATTTGCATGATCTTGATTCCTATAGATAATTGATAAAATTTAAGCAAATAGGCAAATGCCTATATGCGAATACTATGTGAATATAGCCAATAGTACAATAGAAATTAATAAAAATTTATGCGCCTATATCGCCGGCCACGTGGTGGCGCAATATGGTGCCGGCCGGTAATGATTTAGCAAACGAGCGCAATTGCGCGGAATCATCCGCCGCCGCGGTAGCATTAGACGTAGCGCGCCAGTGTATAGCCACGTGGCCATGGCCGGCATAGCATACGCCGGATTCATTTGGCCTTTCGGCCTTACTCGCGCCGCTACCATGCGCGGTGAATCCGATAACGTAGTCGCGATCGCGTCTAGCGCATAATGGTTTACCGCCGCCGCAATTGCGACACGTAATAGAATCCGGCCTTAATTCCGCGGGACATCTAACAATTAAAGTGTCTAACTCGCGCTTAGATTTATTTCCGTCCCAATAATTGCGATCCACCACAGCGGTCGCGGGCACTCCATATTTATTGCGCGCTTCAATTGCATCCGAAACCGTATCGCCGGAAAAATTTATAACCGTGCCATTAGGTTTGCATCGATCGATCCAATGCGCCGGTTCAAAATGAGTGTACGTAAAGGCCGCGCCATCATCCGGAACCGCGTCTACTAAGGCATCTAAATAATCTAAATCTACGGATTCCGCGCCGCTATTGCCGGCCGGTTTTAATGCGCACGTATTTGGGCACGTGGAATAAAGATCGCCGCGGCCGGATCTATACGTTACCGCGCATCCGCCGGTCTTTTTAGCGCTGCTGAAGATTACTGTTTTAAGCATTAGAATCACTCCCTTCGAATACCGATTCGATTAAATTTTTAGAAAACGCAATTGGCCAATCGCTGACCGGTTCAAATTCCACATGAGACGGATAATACATACCGATTGGCGAATTTTTATCGGTATAAACAATAAACGTATCGGTATTGACGCCGTGACGGCGAATAGGCCGCATAATGCAATGGAGAATAAAATCGTTTGCTTTCATCTTTAAACCCTCACTTTCCACATATTGAGCGCATACAATACACATAAAAAAGGCCACGTACAATAGCGGCCTTAGTTTTATTTTTTTCTAGATTCCGGCGGGTCTGCTTTAGACGTTTCCGTTTTAACATCATCCGGCTTAGGGTAATTGCGCTCGTAATACTGACGCTGCTGTTCTTTAAGATTATCATCCGGTTCGTATTTGGCCTTAAGCTTTTTTTCCCACCATGCTAAACCGAACAAAATCATTCGCTTACCTCCACAGAATCGAACACGTGGCATATATCTAACAGATTATCCTTATTAGTTTTTAATCGGATTTTGATGGCCTCATTAACCATTTCAGAAGTGACGTCCTCTCCGTCCTCTCGTTCAGATATGACTTCAAACGCAATATCAAATCCATGACTGTATTTAGGCATTGGTTTTTTCCTCGGGGTATAAATGGCGGGCAGCGGAATCTATAACGTCCCAATTTATCCCAATGTTAGCGTCAAACTTGTGCGCGATAAACTCCAGAATTTCAGACGCTTGATCTCCATCTAAATCCGGTCGCTGATTAAGCACGTCATCGGCGTTCCATTCATCTACAATTGTTCCGGTCTCATGGTAATAAGTAGCCATTAGCGTTTCTCCTCTAACGAAACATTCTGCGTATAGCACTCGACTTCCTCGACCTTATCGGCCAGAACACCCTCCGCAAAAAGATTAAAGATAAGCTCGCGCGCCTCCTCATAGGAGTCTGCGTTAACGGTATACTGGTGCGCGGTGTTCACTATTACCGCGCCTTTCCATTTATTCGACATAGTTCTATTCCAAAGTTATGCCCGCCCAGTGCGGGTTCGTTTAGAATCCTATGCGATTATTGTGTGGTTAGCAAGGGGAATATTTCAATCCATTCGAATGGCATATCCAGACGCAATACCGGTTCTGTCCGGAGTCCATCCTTTACCAGTGCGGCCGCGTCCTTTCCCGCGTACAGGAAAATAGATTCTCCATTGCGGTGGGATTGGTGGACTAGCACCCATGCAGGGGCGTGTTGGTGGGTGGTCATAAAGCTTACTTGATGGGGCGACAGGCGTACCGAATTACCTTGGGTGGTCTTAAGCTCGATCATAAAGAATTGACCAAGATCATCACAGCCCAAAACATCCGGCACACCCGCCGCAGCCCAAGACTCTATTCTAGTCAGCAGCCAGTTCGGCCGGTGCTTCTTCGCTTGGTTCCGGAAGGACTTCCAGAATGCGCTCTCTTGTTTTTTTCCGCTGGGTCTTTTCGTCGTCTTCTTCGGACTGTCCTCCCACGGAATAGGTGACTGGTTCATATTGCTCCTTAATCTCTTTCAAAGCCTTCATGACTTCTTCTTTAGACATAGACTCAATAGTACCGTGCCTGATTTCAGACTTGGAGACATAGATATCGCCTTGAGCCTGACCGCGGCGATATTCTGCCATTACGGCTGCCGAATAAGCTTTATCCGACAAAGCCATATCCCGAATGCGTTGGAGGTCTCTGACGTGCCTCTGGTAGTCAATACCGTATTTAGAGTCCAACTCCCTTCTATACTCTTGGATAGCCCTACAAACGTGAGGGGATAGCTTGGGATTAGTTAATTCATATGCCCGGCTACTAGCAGACTTTTCAGGATAGCCCGCATTGATCGCAGCCTCCTTCATAGTCACCTGACCATCCTTAGACACAAGCTCCTTCACAAACAGCTCCTGACGCCGTGTGAGCTTGTTAGCGGCACGTTGTTCCATAGTCTTAGGCGGACGCCCTCTTTTCTTTCTATCGCCAGCAGGGACGATATAGCGGTCTTTAGTCACTCTCTTCTCCAAAGCAGTTAATTTGAGTGAACTTTATAGCAAAGCCCCCTTAATTAAAAGCTCTCCCCTATATATATACTCAGAATTAAAAAAAAAAAAAAACCCATTTTGAAACGCATTAACGGAATATCGTCAGTAAGCAATAGAATATATAAAAGTGTAGTAATTGTAACCTTTTGGAGAATAGGCGGAACCACCTGAAACCCGCGCCATTACTGGCCTACAAGCCCCTCGGTTACATAAGTTACGCCGTTACACCTATTTTCAATCTTTTTTTTATTTTTTTTATTTCTGAGTACATATATAAGAAAGCACTTTTTGTAATCCCCTTTCCAAAAACTGCATACCTTTTTGTACTGACCCGTGAGCCGCGAATCGTGGGTAAAAAGCCAAAAAAAACCCCACCAGAGGCGGGGTTCAATAAGCTTCAACCAAAACAATCAGCATAGATTGTTAAAAAAAAGGGTTAATCATCGCCGCGTATACCTCGTGTTAAGAAGTTGTGTTCAAGCACAGGGCCGAATAGCGTTTGACTCATTAGGTCATGGCCTTTTAACAAATTAGCAGCCTCTTCTTTAGCATAAGCCGCCTGAGCATCTGATAGATTCTCTTCTATCTCGGTGTTAATGATAGATTGCGCTGTTCTGTTTGCGTGGTGCTTGCCTCTAAATTCTATTACGTTGCTCATTATCATTTCTCCCAATATGCCGTGTAGTTGTCGCCAGCCCTTTCTTTCTTATCCGCTTGGATATGCTCATCATCTCGCGTTGCATCATCTTGTGCTGAGCTGATTTCTTCAAAGCGGATATCAACGTGTTCACGAATAGCCACACAGATAAGCTCGCCTATCCGCTCATGCTTGCCGCTCTCGGTTAAGTTATTGTCTTCCATGCGAACAATTAAGCCTCTAACCATTCCCACAAGAGCGTCGCCAGTAATGTTTTCGTTATCCTGCTTATTCTCTGCAACAAAATCGTATCGCTGTAATAGTGTTCTCATTGTGAATCCCCGTTAATGAATTGAGTAATTACTTTATATCTTTAGTATTGGGATAACAAGCCCTAATTCATTTAAAGCGTAATTAAATCACGGGGATTAAAAGTATTGCTTGCGTGATGAAAGATTAAGAGTATAGTCAGGGTTAATCAAGGAGCAACATCAATGAGCGATAGCAAGATAAAGAAGTGTATAAAAATGGCGATGATTCGAGGGGATATTAGCAGTCCTGAACTAGCCAAGGCATTAAACGTATCAGAAGATACGGTAGTTAATTACAGGGCCGGTAAAACGGACAGCATTAAGAAGCTCACTAGGATTGCCACAGCTTGCGGCATGAGTTATGAGGATATGATGAAACTAGCAGACTAAGGGGAAGTTTATGAGAAATGAAAAGATTGTAAAGGTATTTATTGAAGTTGAAGTTGAGGTTAATTGCTGGGTGCAGCCATTTAGAGCGGCCACTCAAGAAGATCCAGAGGAGCCGTATGACGTTGTAGTGCAGAGCGTTTTGCTTAGAAGTGAGTGCGGGAAAGTAAAAACATGGCTTACTAGCTGCGTTGATAAAGATACTATAAAGCAGTTGGCTATTGATGAGCTTTTAATAAAAGCCTAAACAAAGCCCAAAGGAGGGCTCATAGTGTTCTGCAATCATTTAACATCTATCAGGAAGATGATGGGCCTAACACAAGTAGAGCTAGGCAGGCGATGCGGCATAAGTGGCGCTCATATATCACAGTACGAATCAGGTAAACGAGATCCCTCATTTGCTAATCTAAAGAAGATCAAAGCAGGTACGGGCTTTAGTTACGATAAATTAATTGATGGGATATAACGGGGAATAATGTGAGCGCAGCAGCAAGATTAGCTTTATTGCTTGCGGTTTTAGAAGCCGAAGAAAGCGACAGCGAGCATGTGATTACTATTGAAGCCCCTGTAGATGGGGGGTGGGAGATTAATATGCGCCTTAAGCCTGAATCATATCGTAATAAACGAACGAGCAAGAAAGGCAGAAACAGAAACCAATATTGGAAACCAACTTAATAACGGGGAATAATATGTACGATAACTACGATAAGCAAGAGCTAGAAAACGGCGATATTCTATTGAAAAAGAAGCCAGTTGATTTGGATTGGAAGCCTGAAATTGAAGATGAACTTTATTATGTTGCCTGCGATGGAGAAATTGAATACGAAGAGTACGCGGCAAGCGAAACTGAAAAAAGAATATTTGAATTTAATGTAGGTTATTCGTCAGAAAAACAGGCCGCTAAAGCAGCAGAATTAATGCGCCGAAGCAACGCCTACATAAGAGCCTGCTTGCTGGTTGATCCAGACTTTGAGCGGGATTGGGATAACCCAAAACAGGATAAATGGTCTATTTATTACTCTCACCAACAACAAACACACCATGCTACTTGTTCAATCATATTGCAGGAACACGGCTCTCACGTTTCAACGCAAGACAAAGCACTCGAAGTAATCAAGCTCCTCGTTAAGTGGGGTGTTAAGTGAATAACAATGAAGAGTTGATAGAAAGGCTAAGGCGTCAGAGAGTTTTTTGTCATCAGAGCGGAAGCAATGCTGTAGCATGGCTGCTATCCGAGGCTATTAAAGCCCTAGAGCAAGACACATGGATAAGCGTAGATGATCGATTGCCTGAATTACACGAAAGGGTTTTTATCCTAACCACAGATTGTGATGGAGTCCTGATAGAAAACATAGCTCACTGGAATGGTGATTTTGGATTTCTAGTCGGCGGGGGTCACAAAGACCCTGACGTTACATTCTGGATGCGCCCACCACCGCCCCCGCCACCCCCGCAAGAGAGCGGTTTGTCCGGGCTGTAGACCACGGTGCTTGGGCCGTGAACCGCGACACGAGTGAGTCTGACTCTTGAAACACCCAATGGGATTGCATTGATCTTTGTAGAGAAATCCAGCCTGACAAAATAACCTCCTTAAAATTGGTCCCTCGGTTTGAAGCAGCCCGAGCGGCAAATCTTGAACGATTAGAAAGGCTCCCAAGGGACCAAATCTAAAAAGGCTATTTATGGTTTCATAGCCACTCTTTTGTTAGCCCCGCTTCAACAGGGATAGTGCTTTAAAAAACGGGAACCTAAACCTGAGCATTCCCACACAAAGTCTGATTACTCACAATAAGTAATACACAACAATCTTACTACTCGGCTTACGACTTGGCAACAATAACTTTAATTACTATAACTCAAAGCCTAATTGAGCCGTTTCTGAATTAAAGCGTTTACATGCCGCCCTGTAATAATCTTCGTCTAACTCCATGCCCACAAAGTCAAAGCCGCCGTAGTGCGCTGCTATGGCGCTAGAGCCTGAACCTAAGTGAGTGTCCAGAATTCTGTCGCCTTCTTTGGCGTAGTTCTTTAGCAACCATTCGTAGAGTTTTACGGGTTTTTGTGTTGGGTGTATTCTGTGTTCTTTACTTTTCATATTCCCTTGTAGCATCCCGCTCCATTGAAATTGAAATTTTCTAACAGCCGTTTTAAATGATGTGTATGCCAGCTCGCAATCAGCAAAATCACTAGCCCCTGTCATTTTGTCCCAAACAATCCAGCAGCTAGAGCCCAGCCCAATATTTTGCATAAAGTGATTGGCCCCCCAAACTATCTGATTTTTACTAACGCGCTGCAGTTCTATAAAATATTGCTTATTAGGCGGGCTTAGATCATCTCCAGCAAAAGGCTTGTAATCCTTGGCTATTGCTAACTTGACCCTACTTTTGTTTGTCTTTCCGCTTTCCCCAATCCCATAAGGCGGATCAACGCAGGCAAGGTTAAAATAATTATCAGGATAGCGAGCCATAACGGACATGCAGTCTTCATTGAAAAACTCTATATTTGGCATAGGGCATCTCCAACCTTTAAATCCGACAAATACTTGCCGCGCACCGGCGTATTGATTGCCTCATCCCGATATGTGCCGCGCATGCTATCAACCCTAAAAAACATGGTTTGCTTAATATCTGAGTTAGGCATATAGCCTATAATTTTTGCATCAAGAGCGACAAGCGCGAATAAGTCACAACTTGTATCAGTATGAAATGATTTATTTCCTTTCCCGCACCTTTTAATATTAAACGCGTAAGTGTTATTATTGTTCACCCTCTGGGGCTTCTGCTTGTGCGTTCTAGTGGTTTTTACTTGAACCTTCAATAGCTTATAGCCGTCATCCATAACAACGTCATACGGTAGCCCCTGCTCTGAGGGGTAGGCTATAAAGCCCTTTGCTATCAAGTCGGCACAAACAAGGTATTCTCCCGCCTTGCCTATCTGCATATCGCTAATTTCTTTCATATGGTTACACTCGTAAGGACTAAGCACTTATTGTATCACACAATCGCAAGCTCAAAAGCGTTATCCTCAAGCCCTTTCATGTATTCCATGCAATCCATGTGCAATAACTCAACAGCCATAATAACCCCCCTTAAAGATATCCTGTTGCACTTAACATTTTCTTTATAAGTTTTAACCGTGAGTACTGGCAGGTCCGCCCCTTTGGCATTGGCGCGGATGTTGTGCTGATTGACGTGAATTCGAGTTTTCATCGTTTCTCCGGATCGTTACGAAGTTCTTTTTCCCATCCGGTCTTAGGGTTTAAGGCGTCATCTGAGTTAAACCCTGTTGGATAGACTACAATTTTTCCGCCCTTGGCCAAGAAAGCGTCAATATCCCGTTGGAGTTGTTGCCCAACGGACTTCTTTTCATCCACTGTGCGTACGGGTGAACGGGGGATGGCGTAGTTAGTCATCATCTTCTTGACTCTCCGCGTCAATTTTCCGTTGTAGGTCGGCTTTACGTTTCTCTTCCGCCTTGTTCTTTTCAAAGATACGCGCCCAGTTCTCCCCGAAAGTTTCTACGGGGATTGACTGCGGGCGTCTTTTGCTGCCTTTGCCTTTGCCGTTATCGGCGCGTGAAAACTTACTCATTAGAAGGGCAAATCCTTATCAAAGTCCCCCAGTGGGGCAGACGTTTTTTCTTGGTAGGGTTCTTTTTCTTTAACCTCAAGGCTCATGTAACTATCGCCGCTCTTGGATGTCTTTATCCATCCAGCGAGTTCCAGCTCTTCGCCTTTGTAGTTCAGCGGGCCGCGGTAGTCGGGCTGGTTGGGCTTGGTCTTCTTCTTGTTGCGGAAGAAAGCGCCGCGGTTCGTGTCATCATATTCTGGCATTGTCGGCAATCTCCATTTCTTCGGCTAAAGCCCTCAAGGCGGCCTTATGTGTTAAATAAGCATTGTCGGAAATCCTGTCTACTTCCTCTGTGACGGCTTCGGCTATCAAGGCGGCCTCACGTGCTAGGTCGTAATGGTTCGTGTGCTTACCGGACTCTACAAGAGCCTGAGCAATCATAAACACGTGGTTGTCAAAGTTATCTTTTAAGGTCATGTTATTCCTCCGAGGAATCATTTTGGTCAGCGAGATATTCATCTCGTTCTCGTTTTCTGTCGAACTCATCGACAAAGTCTTCTTCTAGTGAATCTAAGTAGCGATCTAAATCCGCCATTACGGGGTCTTTTCCCATTTTATACTCCTTGTTAAGGTGGCCCGTGACGTGGGCCAAGCGGCGTGTGCCCGTAAAAAACTAAAAAAATTTAGTTCAAGGAATCTACGTCACAAGCTGCGGGTGTTTAACGAACCTGCCCACCGCCCGCTGGGGCATGCTACGGGAGACCTACCGCTCCCGAAGTTTTAAAGTCTGTTGTCGGTATAAGTATCCAAATATACCATATTCTCCTTGCATCATAGCCCGATGTACTTCAACTAAATGTTCGGCTAATTCTTCCGGGGCCATGGAATTGAGATACATGAGCTGCGGATCGTTGAACATATCGCGCTTAAGTTTATCTAAGTCCATTGTTTTGTCCTGTTCCCACATTCTAATCTTATATAAAACCAAAGCGCAACTTGTTTTTTACATAAACAAAGTATAATCTGTGCGTCTTTAAACCAAGGAGTATAGCATGGCTAAGATGGGACGCCCGGTAAAGTGGCCTCAAGACACGGTAGATCAAATACGGTACGCTAGGTTTGTCGAAAAACGCAAGATAGAGTGGATTGCACTTAAGTTTGGCGTTCCGATAGACACCGTTAGAGATTACATCTACAGAGGTACGCGCAGTGGAACCAGTGAAGATAAATAGGATACACGTCTGCTCTAGGTGCGAAGAGGCTTTTGAGTTAGAACCTTTTTTAGTACGGCTGCTGCAAGAAGAGAACGCTGAAATTGAATCGATCATTTGTTATGACTGCCTTGACGAAATTTTTTTTTCGGAAGAAGGCATCAGCGAAGTTATCCATTGATTAATTCAATGCTCTGCGTGGCGCTGGCAGTGTACTTTGAAGCGCGGAATCAGCCGGCTCAGGGACAAAGCGCGGTCGCTCACGTGGTATTAAACCGCGTGGCGGACCCTCGTTACCCTTCTGACCCGTGTGCCGTGGTCATGGAAGGACCAACCTACGCTAACTCACCAAGCAACCTGCCCGTTCGTCATCGCTGCCAGTTTAGTTTTTTCTGTGATGGTCGCCCGGAGGAAATAACAGACATGGACGCGTGGCGTGAGGCGCGGATGTGGAGTTTATTGGCTATGAATGGCGCGACGGATGACCTGACGTATGGCGCTACCCACTACCACGCGACTTCCGTTTGGCCTTTTTGGGCACCTCATCTGGAGCTGACAGCCTCGATAGAAGATCATGTATTCTATCGAAATCCAAAGCTTCCAATAGCTCCGAGAGTCTTTGTATCTGGAAGATGACCTCTTCTGCGTCATCCTCGTCCAACTCTATTATTATCCGTTTACCCAACTTTTTTTGCGCTCGTTTGTTTTTCGGCTTCGTGTTTAACGCCCAAGAGGGCCCGCCACATTTGCAGCTTTTCAACGTCTTCGCTGTTTGCGGCACCCTTGGTTTCTATTTGCTTTTCCACAGTCTCTAATGCAACCCGGAAACTTTCTTCTATGGACTTAGACACCTTCTGCTCCTTTCT
>Ga0222653_1001512_pt1 | contig 11328 bp, 6 predicted proteins | sample AntAcemetagen419_FD_179856 | JGI IMG/M metagenome (GOLD analysis project Ga0222653, IMG submission 179856) | Saline water microbial communities from Ace Lake, Antarctica - #419 | ecosystem: Environmental > Aquatic > Non-marine Saline and Alkaline > Saline | place: Antarctica: Ace Lake | collected...
CACGGTGACAGTCATTGGAACCAATGACGGTCCGACTGCGGTGGACGATATTGACTCCACTAATGAAGACACGGCAAAAGTAATTGATGTGCTGAATAACGACACCGACCCTGACACGACCGATACGTTCACCGTGACGGGAATCACCCAGCCCTCTTCAGGGCAGGGCAGTGTGGCAATTACGAACGGAGGAAATGATATTACCTTTGATCCCGGTTCAGATTTCCACGATCTTGCTGTTGGTGATTCTGAGGTGGTCACCTTTGGCTATACCATGTCTGATGGTGAGGGGGGATCCGATACAGCTTCAGTCACGATAACGGTGACGGGCGTGAATGATGCGCCTGTCGCTAATGACGATATCGTGGTCAGCACAACCGATATTGAACCGGTAACGATTAATGTGACGGCAAACGATACTGACATAGATGGAACTGTCGATCCCACAACGATCGATCTTGATCCCAATCAGGCTGGTCAGCAGACGACACTTTCAATAACCGGCGAAGGGCTGTGGGAAGTGCTTACCGGAGGAAATGGAAATGTAAGGTTTACTCCGGAAACCGGCATCGACAGTCAGCCGAGTAATATCTCTTACAGCGTCGAAGACAATAACGGCGCGGTTTCGATTGCTACGATCAATCTTAAATACAGCGCTGCCGACGTCTGGTTTGCAAATGACGAGTCGGGCAGTGTGAATAATGCCGACTTCAACCAGTCGAGAGCGTTGATTTCAGGGGCGGCCAATCAGATGACCTTTGCGACTGGAGATTTGGCATTCAATGCAGCTCTTTTCAGCTGGAGCGGAAATAATGAACAGGAAAATCAGATTGCTCTAAGCAGCAACGAGACTCAGTTTGTTAGCGACGCCGCGACATACAGTCGAGATTTTAGTGGCTGGACAGAGATTGGCGAAGCGATTCGATTTGGAACCACCGAAATTACGAATTCAGTCGCCGCCCGAAGACTTGCCGGGGATCCAAGAGCCGAGGTCCCTCAAGTAATGGTTATCTTGACGGATGCAGACCCGAACACTCAGATTATTGGAGACGCTGATTTGCTTCCCGCCGCGGCAGCAGCGAAGGCTGCCAACATTATTATTGTGTTCGTAGCGATTCAGGAAGCTTCTGCTCCAGCCGGGGTAGCACGACTCGAGCAGGCAGCGTCCCTCGATGGAAATAGTCAACCGCTCGTGGTGGTTGCAGATTCCTACGCCGATATTGATTCATCGGAGATCGCGGACTTACTCAATGCTATTCGTGAAGCGGCAGCTGCAGGTCTTCTTCCTCCAGTGGTGATCGACATGGACGGCGATGGAGTGGAATTCAACGATATCGAAAACGGAATCGAAATGGACGTCGATGGAGATGGGGTGGCGGAGAGAGTGGCATGGGCCGATGAAGACGATGCCGTTCTCGTCTACGACGAAAACGGAAATGATTCCATCGATGGCTTGAACGAAATTGCTTTTGCTCGCTATTCGGATGAAATCGGTGCAACCGATCTCGAGGGGCTCCGCCATTTTGATAGCAACGAAGACCTGATTCTCGACGCGAATGATGATGAGTTTGGTAGCTTCAAGCTTTGGCAGGACCGAGACGGTGATGGCGAAGTGGGAGACGGCGAGATGATGACTCTGACTGAAGCAGGCATTGAAAGCCTGGAACTCGTTTCTGATGGCAACGATTATTACACAGCCGGTGGAGACGTGCATGTGCACGGGGAAGCCGGGGTGAACTACGCCGACGGATCCAAAGGAGCCCTCGCTGATGCCACTTTCGGTTATGAAGAATTGAGTGGCGGCGATGACTCACTCGAGATTATCACTGACTCAGGAGAAACCCTCAACATGAACGATTCATCCGTCGGAGGAGTTGAACCGGTGGCTCCAGATCTCCTCGAAGAAAAGGGGCAGCAGGGTGCAGCATCAGAGGGTCAAAATGTCCCTGAGGGAGGGGCTGCAATGCCGACCTCGATTGACGATGATGTTGCCGCTGCCGATTCTGCTATGTCCTAAGGATTTCCTTGAAATTAGATTTTATTAATAATTTCGGTAAAAATAATAAAATCCATGCTAAATTTCCTGTATCAAGAAGATCGATACAGAGGCACGACTGCGGAATGCGGCTGAGGAGTCGTATCAGAGCGGCAATTTTTCCACAGCTATCGAAAGTCAGCAGGCTCTCATAGCGTGGGAATCTGAGTCAGGGATGCCCTCCCTCGATTCTCTGAAGTTGCTGTCGCTCTACCTTTATAGTGCGGGGCAATATTCGGAGGCATACGATCTAATTGAGTCAACGCTTGAGCAGCATCCCCGTGATGTGGAACTCGTCGAGAATTCGGGCGTTATTTTGCGTATTCTCAAGAAGCCGGCCGAAGCCATCAACCGTTTGTTGGAGGCTCATCGACTCGCGCCTGGAAAGGTGAATGTGTGCGATGCCTTGGCTCATACATTTGCCGGAATAGGTGATTACGTAAATGCGGATTACTTCGGGCGACTGTCTCTCGAATTAAAAGATCGTGAGGCCGGAAAAAAAGTGGCCGTCACTCAAGTTCCTGAAACCCGACCGCCGTCCAGGGGAGCACAAGGGTTGAAAAAGAATGTGATCTCATTCTCTCTCTGGGGAGAAAATCCGCGCTACCTTCGGGGGGCGATCCGAAACGTGACCGCGGCCTTCGATATCTATCCGGAATGGGTCTGTCGCTTCTATTGTGATAATTCGGTGCCGACCGAAATGTTAAGGCTATTGCGACGTCGCGGCGCCGAAGTGGTGATGCGAGAGCGCCCCACTTCCTTCTACGAAGGTCTCCTCTGGCGCTTTGAGGTGGTCAACGATCCTTCGATTGACCGGTTCCTCGTTCGTGACTGTGATTCAATAGTCAACGTCAAGGAAAGGGTTGCCGTCGATGAATGGCTCGCTTCGGATAAGTGGTTCCACATCATGCGCGACTACGCGTCGCACACGGAGGTGATTCTGGCCGGGATGTGGGGAGGTGTGAGTGGCGTTTTGCCTCCGCTCGAAGAGTTACTTGAGGCTTTCGATTCCAAGCTGGCGCCCACACGAACCTTCGATCAGCTTTTTCTCAGAGACGTTGTTTGGCCAGTGGTCCGGCAGAGTGTGCTTTGTCACGACAGCGTGTATACAGGAGCGTTAAACAGTCTTCCATTCCCGGCTCTGGGGGCACTTCCTGATGCAATTCATGTCGGACAAAATGAAGCGGCAGTTCGCGAGGCGTTCATCGTGGATCTGCCCGAAATCAGCCATGACCTTGTCCCATCGATGGTAATTTTAACAGGTGTCGATGTCGAGAGCGTCCGATTCGTTAGCGAAACCCTGATGAGTTCATCTGAAGTGAGGTTGCTACAACAGAGCTCACTGACTCATCTGATTGGGAAAATAGACGGTCTCTGCGACGGCTTCTTCGGTGAAGCTGGGCAGGGTCCCCGAGAGTTGACGGTCCGCCTCCTGGGAGAGATGATCCAGTCCAAATTGCAGGGGCAGGTGGATGTTGCGAAGGGAGTTCATCTCCTGGCTGATGATACTGGCGATCTTCCTATGCTGAGCGAGTTGGCGGACTCAATCGGTGCGAAAATTCTAGTCGTCGTCCGTGATCCTCGTGATGTCGCGAGCAGCCGCCGCATTTCCGAAGAGGATGAAGCCGCCAACCTGGGCAGAGAATGGTCGGAATCCATCCGGCAGACTGCTCAAGCCAATCAATTCTATCCTGACACAGTTGAACTTGTCCGGTACGAAGACCTCTCCGTGGAAAAGAGAAAACCGACCCTGAGGCGTCTTGAGGCGTTTCTCGAACTTTCACCGGGCAGTCTTATCGGAACTGCCGACGAAGTGGATGTGGAAAAGCCGCTTCCTCAAACACTGGCGAGATTGATCGAGGTAGAGGCGGCCCCCCGGATGGAGCGTCTCCGTTATTTGAACCCCGCAACGAATCCTCGGTCCTCAGGACTTCCCCGGTGATGACACTGACTCTTTCTATTGATGAACTGTTTGCTCAGGCCTACGAGTGGCAGGCAAGTGGCCAATTCCTTCGTGCAGGTCATGCTTATGCTGAATACCTGAATCATCGCGGAGATGACCCGTCCGGTTGGAATAATTTGGGGAACTGCTATCGCTCTTTGGGGTGTGATGAAAAAGCGATTCCCTGTTTTGATCGCGCGCTTGAACTGGAACCGGGAAGGCCTTCAAGCCGTTTGAATCGTGGACTTTCCTACCTCGCTCTGGGCGATTATAAAGCGGGGTGGCCTGACTATGAAGCGAGACTTGAGGCGATCGCTTTCAGGAGCGAGATCGTGGCACAAAGGAACTGTCAGTGGAACGGAGAGACGCTTTCAGGTGAAGAAACTCTTTATTTGTTCGGGAATCAGGGCCTGGGGGACGCCCTCCAGGTCTGGCGGTATCTCGGTGACGTCGCCAATCGCGTCTCGCAGGTGACCCTGGAACTTCAATCTCCTCTGATTTCTCTGACAAAATATTTGCCGCCGAATGTAAAAGTCATCGAACGCGGGCAAGCGGTTGGGAAAGCTCACAAGTGGTGTGAGCTCTTTAGCCTGCCCGGGATCTTCGGTACGGAACTCAGCACCATCCCGAAACCTGCCGGGATCGAGTTTGACCGGGACAAAAATATTCTCCGCAGAATCGAAAAAGAACGCCGGAAAGATCGGCACGCCTTGCAGATAGGGCTGGTGTGGTCAGGAACACCGGCTAATTCGCTGAATACTTATCGAGCGCTTTCGCTGGAGCAACTGAGACCCATTTTGGAACTGGAGCATTGCCGGTTTCACAGTTTGCAAAAAGGAGGGCCTGCGAACGAAGCCGAATTGCTGGATTCGTCGATCCGGCCCGTCGATTTATCTTCGCATCTAACTGATTTTGCATCCACGGCGACGGCGATAGAAGCATTGGATCTGGTGATTACCGCGGATACCTCGGTCCCTAATCTCATTGGAGCGATGGACCAGTCTGCCTGGGTGCTTTTGCATCAGCCGTCGGACTGGCGCTGGGGTAAACACGGAGCGACGTCGCCGTGGTATCCACGGTTGGAACTGTTTCGTCAGCCGGCGATGCGGGATTGGGCTCCGGTTGTTGAGGAGGTGCGATGCCGGCTTTCGGGACTCGGTTCTGCTTAGTGCGGAACTACGACCTGAAATCTCTCGATAATCGGACCATTAAAACAGCTAAAAGTCCTCCTGGACTGAATTACTAATTGATATTAACAATAATTGTGATAATTTCAATATAATGCATCAAGTCGACGATCCATTGCTGGAAGCCCTGGTTTTTTTTGGGAAGCTTCACTCTCGAGCCGTTAATACGGCCGGAGTGATTCAGGGTCTGTCTGTCGTGGGAGGTCGCCTGACACCGGACCTTTTCGCGAACGCCGCGAAACGTTGTGGCTTTCAGTCGAAGCTGGTGACCCGATCATTGCGAAGAATCAATACTGCGACATTGCCGGTCCTTTTGATCCTGGAAAATGACGAGGCCGTCATCCTGACTTCGTTCCCTTCGAAAAACGAGGCGGAAGTGATCGTGCTGAGTAGCGGGGGAGGGACGCAGGTAGTCTCGCGGAAAGAACTTGAAGCGGTCTACACTGGGATTGCCATTTTTGTTAAACCTTCCTACGAGTTTGAGCGACGTTCGGATTTCAATGCCAAAACGTTGAAGAAAAACTGGTTCTGGGGAACCCTGTGGCGCTTTCGCAGCTTTTATGCGCGGGTTTGCCTCGCCACAGTATTCATCAATATTCTCGCGATTGCGTCATCCCTGTTTGTGATGAATGTCTATGACCGGGTTGTACCGAATGAGGCTATCGACACGCTCTACATGCTCGCGATCGGGGTGGTGGTAGCCTATTTGTTTGAGTTCACTCTGAAAACTCTTCGAACTTTCTTTGTTGATCGTGCCGGGCACCGTATCGATCTTATTCTGGGTAGTGAAATCTACAGTCGGATTCTTGGGATGAAATTTAACGAGCGCCCGACTTCCTCCGGGGCGCTGGCGAGTCAGGCGCGGTCATACGAGTCTTTGCGCGAATTTTTCACGAGTGCGACTGTTGCCGCGCTGGCCGACTTGCCCTTTGTTTTCGTTTTTGTAGGAGTCATCTACCTGCTCGGTGGTGGTTTCGTGGCTGTCCCCCTGTTAGTCGGTCTCGGTCTTGCCTTTGTCATTGGGGTGGCGATGCAGTTGCCAATCAGTCGTGCCGTCGCCGATACGTACCATTCATCGAATCAACGTCAGGCACTCTTTGTTGAGGGAATTCAGGCACTTGAGACGATTAAGGCAACTCGATCCGAATCTGAAATGCAGGCACGCATGGAAGATGCCATGCAGGTGTCGGCAAAGGCGGAAGTGAAGTCCCGTGGCTTCTCGCATCTTGCAATGAATCTGACGTCTCTCATTCAACACCTTGTTTCAACAGCCATCATTATTGCTGCCTTCTTCAGCATCACGAATGAAGAAATGACCATGGGGGCCATGATCGCCTGCGTCATTCTTTCCGGGAGGGCGATGGGGCCGATGGCAATGGTGGCATCACTCCTGACTCGCCTTCAGCAGTCGCGTCGTTCTCTACTCGGTTTGAACCAGATTATGGACATGCCCGTCGAGCGTGATGAGCGGGGCGCGCGATATCTGTCAGTTGCCGAATTCACCCCCGATATCAGTGTTGAGAAATTGAAGTTTGGGTACGATCCTGAGAGTGCACCGGTGCTGGACTCGATCAATCTTCGGATCGAGCCCGGAGAGCGGGTTGCTATTCTGGGAAAGATTGGGTCTGGAAAGAGCTCTTTGTTAAGACTCCTGATGCAGTTTGAGCAGCCGGTAGACGGAGCAATCAGTGTCTCTGGTATCGATCTCAGACAATTCGATCCCGCCGAGTTGCGGCAGCATATAGGTTACCTTCCTCAGGATCCGACACTACTTTACGGAACACTTCGATCTAATCTGAAAGCGGGTTGCCCCTGGATCACCGATGATGAAATGCTGGAAGCACTGGACTGCGTTGGTTTAGCGGGGTTCATCAGGTCTCTTCCGCGCGGCATCGATCAGCCAGTGTCGGAAGGCGGGCGATCACTTTCCGGGGGGCAAAGACAGTCTGTGGCTGTCGCGAGAGCACTGATTGAAAAGCCTGAGCTGTTAATTTTCGATGAACCAACCAGCTCGATGGATACAGGGACGGAGAGGCAGTTTCTTTCGAAGCTTGATGAATATCTGAAGAGAGACACGCTTAGGACGTTGATCGTGGCGACTCACCGACGGTCAGTCCTTTCTCTCGTCGAACGGGTCATCGTTATCGAAAACGGTAAGGTTGTCGCAGATGGCCCGCGATCTGAGGTAGTGGTTTCCCCTCAATCTATTTCAACAAATCTTTCAGGGCGGGGTGTTTCTCAACCTGATCAAAACGCAGTGGAGCCGATCGATGGCATCGGATTGCCATCCTGATTGTATATAAAAATTTCTACATGAGTTTAGGTGCCCAGAATCAATACCAGTCCCGATCTGCTGTTTCGAGGGAGGATCTGGACTACGTGAACAACGCGCGAGCCGTCGTAAAGGGAGATCGAGTCGTCGGCGCGAATTTTCTTCTCCTCGCCGTTATCGGTGTAATTGTCGGGTTCGTCGTCTGGGCTGCCAAGGCAGATATTGATGAAGTAACAAAGGGAGTCGGAAAAGTCATTCCTTCATCTTCAGTTCAAACCATTCAGAACCTGGAGGGAGGGATTGTGGCAGAAATCCTTGTGAGTGAGGGAACGAATGTGAAAAAAAATGACATCCTCCTCAGAATTGACGACACCTTGAGTGCCTCAAGTTACCGTGAAAACCTGGCAAAGAGTCAGGCTCTGGAAGCGTCTCTTTTCCGCCTTGCCGCCGAGGCGAATGGAAAATTGGGAATCGAATTTCCTGAGGAATTACAGGGTGATCGTCCTGATCTAGTAGCACGGGAACAGGCACTTTTTCGCAAAAGGGAAGAAGAGATGACATCTCAGTCATCGATAGTACAACGAAGTTTACGACTGGCGTCTGATGAGCTCACGATGACGATTCCGTTAGTACAAAAAGGAATTGTATCAAGAGTAGAACAACTTCGACTGGAGCGAGATGTGAATGAGCTGGAAGGAAAGCTGAACGAACTCGTTGGGAGCCGCCAGCAGGAGGCAATGGAGCAATACAATGAAATAAAAGCTCAATTCGAGGAACTTTCAGAAGTGCTCCAGGGGAGGCAGGACCGCGTTCGCCGAACCCTCGTCCGCTCACCGGTTTCCGGAACCGTGAATAAATTGCTCATGAACACCATCGGTGGGGTCGTTCAGCCTGGCGAAGCCATTGCTGATATCGTTCCTACGAACGGCACTCTGCTCGTCGAGGCGAAAGTTCGCCCGCAGGACATCGCGTTTCTCAGCCCGGGGCAGGAGGCTACTTTGAAATTTTCCGCCTACGATTTCTCGATCTATGGGGGACTCAAAGGAACGGTGGAGAACATTAGCGCGGACACAATTATTGATGAACTCGACAAGCAGCATTATTACATGATCAAAGTGAGAAACCCGGAAGGCCGCCTCATGAAAGACGGTGAGGTTCTCCCCATCATTCCGGGAATGGTCGTCGAAGTCGATGTCCTCACCGGTCGCCGCACGGTCCTTCAATATCTCCTGAAACCATTTCACCGGATGCGTTTTAACGCGCTCACCGAACGTTGACCAACAGGGTTGACTCATCGACCTAACCCTGTTGAGTCAGGTATGGCAGCAGATAAAATTTCGAAAGAGGAAATGGGTGAACTCATCGCGATGCTTGAGCGCCGTCTTGTCGTGATTGGCGATGCCGAGCTTCGCGAGTCGGACCCCGCAAAGCAAATGGCTCAGCTTCAGGAGGTGTCCGGGCAAATTAGCGAATTTCATGAAAAACACTCGCCTGATCTCTCGCCGCGATTGAACCATTTTCTCGGCAATTGCAGCTTCGAGAAAGCCCTCGAATGGGCACGTGCGATGGCTGAGTCAGCATAAAAAATTTGCAGAATTATATTATTGTCGTAATTTTCATAAATGAGATTTACGAAGAAAATTGAGTCAGGGCGCGGGCTTTCACTCATTGAGGTTTTGATGGTGGTTGCTCTCCTCGGCACCGTCGCGGCGTTTGCGTTTCCGCGGATTGGTAACGTCAAGTCTGGCGCAGAGGAGGTGAAGCTCCTAAGTGACGTTGCGGTCATCAATTCAGCGGTAAAGTTATATCTCTCCAATGGAGGATCGCTGCCGTTGAATTCCACGGTGGATGACGTTATCGACAGGGTAGGGCGAAGTGTCTCCGCTGATCAGGAAGACACCTTCGTGGGATTCACGGGCTCGATGATCGACAATCGACTCAAAGCAAAATGGATTTCAGACTCGAAGAGGGCATCGAAGCAGTCCCGAGCGGTTTGGGACAATGCGACGAAATCTTTTAATGTGACGGAAAATTCCGTGGCCGGTGTCGTTAGTTTTCGGGTCGATAGCTCGGTGTCGGATGAGAAAACGGTCGATGGAGAGGGCGAAGGGCGACAATCTTCAATGCAATATGCGTCAAACTCAAATTGGGTTTGGGACTACACGGAGGTTGCCGTCGTGGCTCCTGCGGGGCCGAGTGAGATTCCTCTCTCAAGTATCCCCGGAAACTCGACTCCGCCGGGGGCGGCTCCTCCTACCGTTCCGACTTCCGGACCTCAGCAGCTTCTGCCTCCGGTCTTTTCGGTCGCGCCGGGAACTTATCCTCTTCGTGATTTTACGATGCCGGTGACTTTGACGAATCCGAATGCCTCGGGAAGCAGTGTCATCTACTATCAACGTCCGGGCCAGAGCTGGTTGGAATATTCGGCTGGGAGTGAGTTTGTTGTTCAGCCGGGTGAGCAGATCCAAGCGTTCTCATTTTCGGCGGACCCGGTTAAATATCAGCCCAGTGATCTCGTTGGTGGAAACTACCTCGCGACTCCTCTCCGCTTTGCGTTGAATATGGTTTCTAACTCAGCGTCGGTTACCTACTGGGATATTACCGATGCTACCACGCAAGTGGACCTGAGAGTCCCGAATATCGGACAAGTTCCGAACTTTTTACGTGAGCCTGGTCTGTTTTCGACCTACTACACGGCCAACGGCAGCGACCCGAGAAATTCAGGGCAGGCGTCTCACCTGGGCACCTATAGCAGTGCATACAGCAGTGATACGGTGAGCCTGAACCCTGCCCTGTGGTCCGGAGCGGAAACGCTTCAGCTGAAAGCGTTCGCGAAATCCAGCGTTGAAGATCTCGTCCGTTCCTCCGCCGTGGTCACGACGAATATTACTGCTGAGTCGATCGAGTTAAACGCGCCTGCGATTTCGATGGTTGAACAGAATGCAGGAGCCCAGATGGTGTCATTGGAACTTCAGGGGCGATATCCGCCGGGCACTCGGATTTTTTATAACTCCAGTGGCGATCCACCTTCTTACGATCCCGCGACTGGCCAAGTCGTGAATGGAACGGAGTACGTGAGTCCGTTCCTCTTGCAGCCGAATCTGCAGGACGATAGTGCAAGTTCCGGCGGAAACGTTGATGTCGCGATTGGCGAAAATGATGTGCAGATCACAAACGTCACGCTTGAGACTGGAGGTCAGAGGATCAGCCAAAATCAGTCCTACTATTTTGACGAACTCGATAACCCCGGGTTCGATGGTAACCGCGACAATGAAGTGGTTGATCGAAGCAATGATAAAGTCGAGCTCTCCAGCATCACGATCCGGCAGGGAAGCAAGGAAATCGTAGCGGACAACGTTAATGTTCTCGACGTCACGGTTTCGAACCTCAATTTCCCGAGTGAGGCACAGGATAATGATGTCACGATAAAACGCGACGGCAAGATCGTTGCCGATTTGGGCGACCAGTCTAAGGGTTCAGGAAATGGCCAGGGCAATGGCAAGGGACCTAAAGGCGACACTAAGCTCGCGCTCGAAATCGCAAAGACACTTAGCTCGAGCAACCTCAGGGATTATGTCGATTATTCGGGTGGGAACAGGGAACGAATGATCCAGTCTGATTTCGACTTCGACGTTACTTTCTCACCTTTGACCAACAACGATTTCCTCGTTGTGATGGAGCGTTACGGGAATTCCACTTTTGATCTCCGAGCTCTCGATGCATCGGGTCAGGTCATCAGCGGAAGTAGCCGTATCACCTTTCGCGAATACTCGTGGAACACCGGCTATGCCCCCTCAGACATGGGAGGTCAGTCTAGAATGGCACGGACTTAAGGCCTGTTTTCGAGGGAAATGGGCATGAAAAACCCGGCGAAAAGTGGTAATGCCAGGGT
>Ga0222653_1001526_pt1 | contig 11256 bp, 5 predicted proteins | sample AntAcemetagen419_FD_179856 | JGI IMG/M metagenome (GOLD analysis project Ga0222653, IMG submission 179856) | Saline water microbial communities from Ace Lake, Antarctica - #419 | ecosystem: Environmental > Aquatic > Non-marine Saline and Alkaline > Saline | place: Antarctica: Ace Lake | collected...
ATGGGGTCATTCCGTAAATCTTTGTATAAATTGGGTATGCGATGAGTCAGCGTCCCTCTCATTAGCTTGAAATCGACTCGTATGCAAAGAGACCGCTTGGGCGGCTCCCATGTTTAACTTTTTGGCAATCCAGATATTTGAAGCCGAACTCCGATGCTTTAAGAGGTAAGCGATCCAAACCTTCCAATCAGCAGACTTGCGCTCGCTCTGAATATCAGCAGCGCCTTTATCGGCAGCTTGCAAACCACGTTGCAGCAGCGCCTCCCATTGAAGTTCATTCGCCTCTTGCAGGGAAGCCCCCTCCAAGAGGACTGCCTGGCGATCTGCGTCTTTGAGCAAGCCCTCTGATTTCAATACCTCCTTCTTAAACTCTAGAGTTCCGAGTGCCCAACCTGAGCACATTTTGTCAAAATCGAGCTTCTTTTGCTCTGACTCGTCTTCGGCCAGCCAGCGCAAGTAATCGCGATATTTCCTCCGCCCTGGAGCGGTATCCTTCAAGCCTCCAGCGGCATCCAAGGCGCCCGAGACATCCATGAAAGGTGGGCGTAACTTCGAGTGATTTAAATACCAATAGCTTGACCAACGGTATTCGCTTAACTCATCGACCGAGCATAGACCTGCCCTCGCTGGATTCAGGTGAACGTAATGTAGCAAGCCCCCGAGATAAGAATCCTCTTCTACAATCAAACTTTTGTAGCGCCCTTGAAACAGCTTCCCATGCACTTGGCGATACTTGTGATAACGATTGGCAAAAGTCGATTGTAACCACTTCATCCCATAAACGAGATTCCCATGCGGGGTGCGGATGACCAAATGAAAGTGGTTGGTCATCGCGCAGTGAGCTTCCAAAATCCAACCACATTTTTCGCAAGCCTCGAACAAACATTTCTCGAATGAAGCATGAGCTCCTTCATTGATAAACAAATCCTGACGATAGTTGCCACGATTAATCACATGGTAAACCCCGTTTGCTCGTTCAATTCGTAAACTTCGTGCCATGGTGTTCACTTGTGATAAAGTTGACACTCATAGTCAATGCAAAGATTTACGGAATGACCCCATTGTCCCCTTCCATTGTCCCCTTCGTTCCAGACGGCATTGGCAACAATCACGTCGTGGGTGGTCACTGTGGTGGCGCGGGAAATGAAGTTTGACGCATAGAGCTGCCCACCCGACACGGCCAGAACCCGGTAACCCTGGGTTGCCGCATCGTCATTGCCTCCATCCGACGCTTGTTCCGAGAAGGAAACCGTCAGATCCGTATAGTCGGCGAGATTGATGGTCGCCGCATTCGAGGTGAAGGCATACTCATCCTCGCCTGCCTGGGATCCGAAGAACATGGAGGTGGAGAGAGCCTCCATGGGAGTTGTTTCAGAATTCGACAAGTTCGTGCCACCGCTATTGTAAACCGACCAGCCGGCATCGGAAGGTTTGTCGATGCCATTGTTTGTGCCGAAGGTTACGGAATAGATTGCCGCCGAAGCCGAACCCGCAGCAGCGAGGCCGAGTGCGGCGATGAGTAGTAGAGTTGTTGGTCTTGTTTTCATTATATTATTTCTGTTGGGGGTGTTTTCTAGGGTGAGCTGAAAAAAGTTCTCAAATCGGTTTGCGAACTACGTCGCGATCTTGAGGAGGATTTCGAAAATGGAAAAGGGTTTTTGTTGTTATTGGCCTATCCGTGATTTGGATAGCTTTTGTTACCGAACGCAGACGGGAATTGGAGTTCAAGCGATATCGCCAGCCGGAGCCTCTCTTACTGCCGGAGGAGTGCTTGCAGTTTTGCCACGACCTCTGGATGGGCTGCTGCGAGGTCGGATTTTTCCTGTGGGTCGGCTTCCAGGTCGTACAGCGTGGCCTTGGAGAGCTTCCATTTCCCGAGCAGGACGGTGTCTTTGCCGAAGAACAAAGGCCGCTCCGGGGCGGTGGCTTCGCCCTTGAGCACGGGGAGCATGTCGCTGCCACGCACCTGTGCTGCGGGCGGGACGGTTAGGTCTGCAGCCGCAACCATGGTGGGCAGCATATCGATCATGTGAACGATCTCGCGGTTGGTCTTGCCTGCCGGAAGTTTGCCCGGCCACCGGATGATCATCGGCACTCGGATCCCTCCCTCCTTGAGGCTCCATTTCATGCCGGAAAATGGCGTATTGTATCCGCCGTTGCTGGGGTCACCCCCGTTGTCCGAGACGAAGACGATGAGGGTGTTGTCATCCAGCCCGTTGCGTTTCACCGCTTCCAGCACCTTGCCGATGCCGTCGTCCATGCAGTTGACCATAGCAGCATAAATCGGTCGCTGCTTGTTCGGGTTCGGTTGGTCGAATTTCTTCCGATAGCTTTCCGGAGCCTGCAGGACGCCCGGCCGCGCGTAGTGAGGTGCATTGTAGCTGAGGAAGAGGAAAAACGGCTCCTGCTTGTGTTCCTCCACGAAGGAAACCGCGCGATCAGTAAAAAGATCGGTCGAGTAGCCTTCAGGAAAAATCTCCTTTTCGTTCTCGTAGAAGTCGTGCTTCCCCTCTTTGCTCCCCGGGATTTTCTGCGCGGTATCGCGGTGAGTGAAGTAGTCGATCTTCCCGCCGCGGTGGCCGTAGAACGAATCGAATCCTTGGCGGTTGGGCAGCATGTCACCCTCGTATCCAAGGTGCCACTTGCCGATCAAGCCGGTGGTGTATCCAGCGGATTTCAAGATTTCCGCAATGGTGACGACATCCCCCGGCATGCCGCCTTCCCCCATCAAGGCACCGCCGATCCCGAGTTCATGCGGGTAACGCCCGCTCAGGATGCTGGCGCGCGACGGACTGCAGGTGGAGGCCGCGGCATAAAACGTCTCGCAGCGCACGCCACTGGCCGCGATCGAGTCGATGTGCGGAGTCGGGATATCCTCCGCGCCGTAGCAACCCAGATCCCCATACCCGAGGTCATCCGCCATGATCCAGATGATGTTGGGCTTGGCTGCGGCATGCACGATGCCGGTGAGAATGCAGCAGGCAAACGCAGCTAAGGCGAAGGTTCGTGTGAGTGTATGCATGGGGTGGAGAAAGAATGGAACGGTGATCAACGGTTCATTTCCCTTTCACACTTATTTTTTCTCCATCACCATCCATTGCGATTTCCAGTCGACCGGATTTTTGTGGCTAAAGCCGCCGAGTTCGACAAACAGGTAGTCGCTGCCATCGAGTGTCCTGGTGATCATTTTGAGTGCTTGCAAGCGTTCGAGATCCATCAGGATTTCGCCGGACCAGATGAAGCGCGGTGAGTTGGTGCCGCCTTGGCTTGTGAGTTCAATCTCGTGGAACAGCGGTTTGACCAATGGGATTTTGGCTCCGGGGTCGAATGCTTCGATCCCATCGACAGTGGCGATCGCGCCCCATGTGCCGATCAACTTTGGATTGGAGACAAACTTGCCGTCGTAGCGGTAGCGGAGATCCTCGGCGGGTTCCTCATCACTGTCGGGATCGTGGGCGTCCTGCCATACGGAGCTGAGCATGGGGGTGATTGTCGCAGCCTTGGCGAAGGTGGCCGCATCGAGCGGCGGAAGTTTCCGCTCTTCCAGCCACATGCTGAAAATTCCCTGTGGCTCCGGCGGCATCTGGACGATGGCGCGATCGCCGTAGCGCAGGAAGGTGAGAGCGGCAACGGTGACCGGGCCTTTGGCGAAGGCATCGGTGAATTCATTCGTAATATAGCCTCCACGCAGCACGTCTCCGGCGCGACGTCCGAGGCCGTCTTTGACCTCGATGACTTGCTTGCCATTGACGAAGACCTTGAAGCCATCACCCGCGCCGACACCCTGGCCGCGATGGACGCGGAGGCGATAGGCATGACCGGGCTTAAGTGCTGGGAATTGCCACTCACCGCGGACGAGCAGCACTTCTTTTTCCCACAAGGTGCGGGGTTTCATCTCCCACAGGTTGCGCCCGCCGGAGTGATTGTCATCGAGCTTCCCTTTGTATTGCCCGAACGGCGGCAGGCCTTTTCCCCAATCGGCGGCAGCGGCATCGAATTCCGGTTTGAACCAGTTCTCCATGCCTTCCGGGGCACTGACCTTGCGGTAGCGCCACGGCGATTTGTCATACGGCTGTTTCTCTTTCGGTTCGTAGCTGAAGTAATCCCATTCGCTGTTGCGGAGATCGGGACCGAAGTTTTTCCAAACGTAGTCGTGGACTCCGACTTTCTCGTAGAGCGCGGACAGCTCGTCGAGCGAGTTGCTGAGCGTGCCGTTTTTGGCGACCGGATTCTTGATGTCGCCAAGCAGCTTGTTGCGGTTCTTTCCGATGAACTGATAGATCACTTCGTCGCGAACGATGGGCAGGATCTCCTTGCGCATCTCCGGGGAAAACGAATCGAAGTCGGCGTTGAGAAAAATGTCTTGGTGGGGCAGAACTTTGTCGGGGTATTCCTGTTTGGCGAGATGATAGAGCACCTCGGCACCTCCTGGGACTGTGAGCAGGGTTTCGGCGAAGCGTTCAAGCGTGCCGTGGCGGTGCCCCCGGAGGTCGAGCCCCCCCTCCGCATCGAGCGGCGCGCTGTAACTTGCGTAGGTTTCGCCAAGGGCTTGTTTGGCGGCCGCCTGCACCGTAGGCGATGCCTCGGGCAGGGATTTGCGCAGCATGGAGAGAACCGAGCCGGTGGTGCTCTGGCGCATCGTCTTGCTGATGAAATCACCGACCACCGGCATCGTCCGCCCGGTGGCGCGTTCATCGAGCGAGAGCATGGCGAGAGCCGCAAGTGCGCCCTGATTGAGCCACTGCTCCTCGTGAGCAAGATAGGATTCGAGCAGTTCGATGTGCGGCATGATCCAGTCCGGTATGCCGAGGCCGACGATTTCCAGGCAGATGTCTTTCACGAACCAGGATTCCTCGTCGTCCTTGAGGCGTTCGATGGCGTAGTCGAAGGTTTTTTTGCTCCAATCGGAACCGGGATCGAAGATGACGGTGGCGGCGCGAAGGCCGGCGTAGCGAACGCGCGGATCGGCATCGCGCATGAATTCATCCAACAACCCGGGACGCTCCTTGTTCACTTTTTCCCGCCACATGTAGTGCGGCCTGATGCCTGCGGCGTGGTTGACAACCATGTGGCGGATCAGGAATTCCGGGTGGCGGGCGTATCTGCGGATTTCATCGTCGCTGAGTTCTCCGGCGGCCTGCAAACGCTCGATGAGCGGCTTGGCGGAGTCCTTGGCGAGTGTTTCGCCAGAGAGATCCATGCGTTTGCCGTCCTTGTCGGGAGCGGCTTCGAGCGAAAGGAAGACATCGTCGGCCGCGGTGCCCCAGGGGCGTTTGGGTAGCTGATAGGTTTTGGAAAACTTCGTGGGCGGTGCGCCGGTGATGCTGAGGGATTTTCTCGGAAACACATAGACCCACGGATAACAACCGCCCCACACGACGGTTTCATATTTCGCGCCGCCGAGGATGGTGAACGAGCCGTCCCAATTACGAGACATATCGTAGTGCCATTTCCGGTTGTCGAGGAAGTCTCGGTATTGCGCGGGTTTCGTGTCCTGGAGCAGGCACATCGAGGCGCTGCGCCAGATCTCTCCGACGCCGCCACCAGTGTGGCCGTGGAGCATGTAGGTGGTGGTGTAGAATGCCGACATCGCAGCGATATCGCGGGCGCGGGCGTAGATCGAATCCTCGCCTTCGGGCGTGAGTGCCGCGGCTGCTGCCATGGCGATCGCAAGGTTGCCGTTCTTGCCGTTGTCGACGAACGAGGTCTCTGGGCGGTCGTCACCATAAGGGTTGAGCCCGCGTCCGGCGTAGCGGAAGTAATGCGTCAGGGTGCGGTGAAGCAGGCTGTCGTTGATTTCCGCCCCGCATTGTTTGGCGAGCATCAGGAAGGTGACCACGCCGGTGCCACCGGCATTGAGGTGGCCACGGCCGTAGTTCATGCCCACCACCTTGCCGCGGCCGGACCAGCCGTCGAGGTATTCGCTTTTCGCGGCGTCGCCGACGTATCGATTGATGACCTTCATCGCCTGCGGATCGCCGGTTTTGAGGTAGTATTCGCAGACCGCAATGCCGGCGAAGGAGATGTGCCAGGGATAGGTGAAGCCATCGTTATCGGCCATGGCATGCACCCATTCGCGAACGACCGCGAGATCCTTGTCGGTCCCGCTGGCTACCAACATCAGCATACCTCCGCCGGCGAACCCTTTGTTGGAATCGGGCTGGGCGAGGTAGTCATTGAAGTTGCGGATGATCTGGTCGGACTTCGGACAGTCAAGCGGCCAGGTCTTGCTGTAGGCACCTAGCACCGGGATGTTGATGACGACCTCTTTCGCTTCGGTCGCCTTGGCGTTTTCCCGCACCATGAGTTTCAACACACCATCCGAAGCCTCGGCATCGGCGATGATCCGCCCGAGCTGAATACGCGGGTCGATGTCCTTGAGGGTCTGGCCGTTGATGGAATCGATGACTTGGCCCATTTTCAATCCGGCCTTCTCAGCAGGCGAACCGGGGGCGATATCCACTTCCTTGTTTTTGGGTTCGATGTCACCCACCCACATCGTGAACGCGGGTTGATGAAGATCGATGGCAATCCCGACCGGGCCGACGTTGCCGATGCGTTCGACGGACTTGGTTTCCTGCGGGGCGGTGGTGAAGAGCTGGGATGTTTTGTAAAACGGCTCCGCATGGGCGGTGGCGCAAAACACGGTGATAAGGATAGCTGGAATACTATTTGTGAATTTCATAGAAAGAGTTGGAGGAAAGTTTGGGATCTAAAGGTTTTGTGGAAGCAAGGCAGGGAAATCATCGATATTCCGTTGCTGGTTTTTTAAAGAATACGGACAATCATTCCCTGACATAGAGCACGTGTGCGGGTTGGAAATTTGGCTGTTTAGGATCAGGTAAAGCGTATTCAACCAGCAGGAATTCCTTGCCGTCGACGGTGAAGACGGTCATGCCGAGCGCGACCCCATTGGTGTTGTCGATGATGTATCGCTCCGACCAGAACGCGCTGCCCCGCTTGGGTGGACTGGTGGGATCCAGGATCAGATATTTTGGTCGGAACGCTCCCCTTCCTTTCTTCGGGTTCGCTTTGGCAGCGGCTTCCTTCTTGGCAAATTCCTTCATCCTTGCCTGAACTTCCCTGGTCTCGGGCGGGAAACTATAGCATTTGGAGATGTATTTCCAGCGACCGACGAACTGCGGATCGGGCTTGAATTCCTTGTATTGGAACATGTCCATTTCATCCCCGCTGCGGACGTAGGCCAGGGTTTTTTTCGGCAGCTTCCGCACGAATTCCGCTCCGCCTGGCACGGTGTTCAAGACCTCGGAAATGCGCTGCCTGGTGGCTTCCCCGCCCTGCACGGCTCCTCCCTTGAACACCTTTTTCATCGGGACTGCCTCGAAGGTCTGCTGAAGCAGTGGCGAGGCGTAGGCCTTCACCTCGGCGGGAGCCTTGGAGAGTGCCTCGCGCAGCGCACGGTTGAACCGGTAGGAGGCGCTGTTCGCCCAGACCTTGGTAAAACCATCCAAGGTTCGCTCCAACGTGGATTTGTAATGATCCGGATGTGCGCACACCTTGGCGAGGGCAACCAAGGCATTGGTCTTGGTCCAGTTGCATGGACGATTTTCCAACAGATCCAGAATCCGCTCCTTGTGTTTTGCAATGACCGTGGCATCGGCGCGGGAAAGGGCTGAGAGGGCTTCCTGCACGACCCACCAGGACTCGTCCGGATTCTCGATCATCTTGCCGAGTAAGTCCCACATTTCCGGAGTGACTTTTTCCAAAGGCAAGGGCGCGCCCTTGAACATGCCGGCGATGGCCAGCGTGCCGAGGTGGCGCAGCCGGGCATCGTCGGATTTCAACAAAGGCACGACGCATTCGTCATACCCTTTGGCTACCGCCACGCGGATACCGTCCTCGCGCAAGCCGAGCTCGGGGTGGTAGAGGATGCGCATCATGTCATCCTTGCTCTTGGCCGTGCGTTCGAAAACGCGGAACGAGCTATCGGTTTCGGCCCGCTCGTTAACCAGATCATTCAGACCAAGGTAGGGATTGGGCGGCGGCTCGTTGGACAGGAAAATGTCATCGGCGGGATTGCCCCAAGGGCGCTCGGGTAGTTGGTGGGACTTCGCCCACTTGCTGCGCGCCGCTCCGAACAACTGTAGTTGCTTGCGGTGTAGTGTGTAAGACAGCGCGAAGTAGGTGCCGAAGTCGATATTGTCCTTGAGCGGGTCGGTGACCGAGACGTCATAGCGGTCGGTCAAGCCGGCGATACCAATGCTACCGTCATGACGACGCGAAAGATCCATCACCCAGCGGCGCGTGTCGAAGTAACTGCGGAACGCATTCGGCCGCACGTCGCGCACCACATGCATGGCTGCGTGATGCCAGATCTCACCCATGCCGCCGCCGGTGTGGGCGGCGTGAAACCAGTTGGTCGCATAAAACGCCTTCATCGCCGAGTGGTCGCGCGCCTTGGCGTAAAGCGACGATTCACCGTTGGGGGTGAGCAAGGCGGCGGCACCCATCGCCAAGGCCAAGCCCGAGGTTTTTCCGTTATCGGTGTAGCCACCTTCCGGGAACCCTTCGCCATACGCGCAATTGCCGTGGCCATTGAAGCGGTAGAACTGCTTGAGGCTTTCTTGCAAGGTATATTCATCCACCTCCACGCCGCAGGCCTTGGCCAGTAGTAGGAAAGTCATGCAATGCACACCCGCGGCATGCAATGCGCCGGTGCCGGTGGAATAAGTAAAGGAGGCTGGTCCGCCGCGACCGGACCAGGATCCGTTGAACATGTTTTTTTCGAGTTCCTTCACGCCTTCCTGAATGGCAGGCAGCACTCCTTTATCGCCGGTGCGTAGGTAATACTCGCACACGCCGGGTCCCATGTAGCCGCGATACCATTGGATGGAACCGACACTTTTGAGATCCTTCATCCAGGCACGGACAACATCCAGATCCTTCTCCTCGCCGGTGGAGAGCAGAAACAAAATGCCACCCATGCTCATCTTGCCACGTTTGGCCAGCACATCGGCCATCCCTCTAACAATCTTGTCTGATTTCTGGCAATCCACAGGCCAGGTGGGGCTGTAGCTACCCATCACTGGAATTTTCACCAACACATCCCCCACGCCCTTGATTTTAAGACTCACCTTGCCGTCAGTCGCTTCCGCCTCGGTGATGATGTCGCCGAGGATGATGCGGGGGTCGATATCCTTGAGCACCTTGCCGTTGATGCTTTCGATGACCTGACCCGCCTTGAGTTTTCCGGCTTTTTCCGCAGGCGATCCCGGCTCGACGTTCTTGATGATCATTTTCATGCCGGGCTGCATGAGATCGATGCCAATACCGACGGGGCCGAAGTTTCTGACATTCCACGGCCCCTTGTCGGAGGGTTTGGGTTGCGGGTGAAACAAGGGGCTTTCCGAATAATAACCCACCGCAAGTGGTGCGAAAAAGACAAGGTTTGCCATTGCTGTGCAGAACAACGGCAGGCAAAGGAAGCGTGGAGTCAGGAAGCGTGTCATGATGGGGGATTGTTTATCGAATCGTGTGATGAACTATAGGGCTGGCGGTCGCGCGATGATTACTCTGCTGTGTCCAACTCCTCGAGAATCTGCGGCTTACCACCAGCCATAAGATTGGCGAGGCTGCGGGCCATGGCATCGCCGGCGAGCAGGAAGAACTTGGCACTGCCGCGGTAGTGAAAGGCCTTGTTGCTGGTAGCCTTGCGGAGAAAAGTATTCAACTCTTGTTGCTCCGGCGTGCCTTTCTCCATCGAGAGGAAGATGTTGTCCGCGGCATCCAGTTCCAAAGGATAGAAACGGCCGGTGTTGACCACATCGACACTACCCTTGAGATCGGGTGATTGCGCAGCCTTAACCATGCCACCACTAACGTTGCCTTTGAGAGCCGTGTGGTAGTAGGAACCCACACCCAACGAACCGGCGACAAATGGCATTTCCGGTGCATCAACTTCCTTGCGGAACCATTTGATCATTTCTTCCAACTGCTCGCCATAGGCTTCGTTGTTCATATCGCTGTAGCCTTGGAACCAGACCATGCCGGCGATGTCGTAGCCTTTGGCGGGATCGTATTCCGGATGGTATTTGCCGGGATCCTTGAGCACATCCTTCACTGCGGGCAACGCCATGTTCCAGGCCCAGCTGAGCTTACCGGTTTTTTCCGGTGCGGGGCGCGGGTTGGGCTCACGGCCTTCCTCTTTGGCGCGGGCGGCGTCCAAAGCGTTGGCGGCCTCGCGTTGGGCCTTCTCGGCGGGAGTTTCCACGCCGTCGAGCGATCCGGGGCGCCAGGCCTCGCGGATCGCGGTGTTGCCCCAAGCGCACTTGACCAAGAGGATCGGCGCATCCACCAGGCGTTCGAGCGTGATACCAACCCCGTATTCCGGACCGATGGTCGTCACTCCCCCACCCCAACCGATCGAGAGCGGGCCGTGGGCGGTGGCTTCGATCGGGTTATCCATGGAACTTTCGAAGGCGCCGTGGCTGAAGATATAGGTGCGCTTGGCGATGGGCAGATTCACCATTTCCTGGCCGAGCTTGGCGACATGTGCCCGGATTTCTTCCGGAGTCCCTACCGGGGCACCCACCACACCCTTTTTGCCACGTTTCTTGACCAGATCGAGCTGAGCGAAAAATGGAGCGAAATCCTCAGACTTGGTGCCGTTGAGATAGATCCCTCGCACTCGTTCGAGCTGCTCCGCGTTGTATTGGTCGCGGCTGACAATTTGCTCATAGGCTTTTTCCATCGGATACTGATTTTCCGGCCCATTGAGAATTTCTGCCATGCGCGGGTAAATCCCTTCTTCTTCCGCTTTTTTGTCGAGGAAAGCATACATTGCCTGACGCCCCTTGACCTCGGGTTTGGTGCCCCATTCGGCCTGCCACTCTTGGTTCTTGACGCGGTTGCGCCACAAGGAGCGGGACTTTGAGCGAGCATCAAGCAAGTCTTCCAGCTCCTTTTTCAATTCGGCGGGCCCCTTGTAATAACGCACGCCCTGCCAGAAAAAATTATTCCATTCAAAAGAGTCTGACTTTTTCATCAGTAGATCTTTCGGCGGCACATATTGCGGCTCGGTGAGATACCATGAGGTACCAATATCGGCGAGGCCGACCATGTTGGACTGCCCCATGACAAAGACGATCTGCAGTTTGTCTTTCTTGAGCGGCGGCTGATTGGCTTGGGCGGTCGACTCCTGACCGATCGCGCCGTGGATCATCAGGACGGAAATGAGGAATATGGAGTTTTGTTGAAGAATTTTTTTCATTGAATCAAAGGTATGGACTAACTGCG
>Ga0222653_1001537_pt1 | contig 11185 bp, 9 predicted proteins | sample AntAcemetagen419_FD_179856 | JGI IMG/M metagenome (GOLD analysis project Ga0222653, IMG submission 179856) | Saline water microbial communities from Ace Lake, Antarctica - #419 | ecosystem: Environmental > Aquatic > Non-marine Saline and Alkaline > Saline | place: Antarctica: Ace Lake | collected...
ATCTCAGAAACCTGGGAAACCGGAAAAGCATATCTCAAACTCTCCTAACAAAACAATAAAAATAAACTGAAATCAGTCTTCAGCAAAAGTCAGAAGCCACTTTTACAGATAAAAATTTGCGCGGCCACATTAACCAAGTCGATAACCTAATCACATAGTCAGTTATGAATAAGTACGGAAAATCAATTCTCATGGGCGCTTGCGCTCTTCTCGGCCTCGGGGCTGTGTCCTGCACTCCCGGTGAGCGCGGAGCATTAGTCGGTGGTGCCATCGGTGCCGGAACAGGCGCACTTATTGGTGATGGAACAGGAGCCTTGATTGGCGGTGCCATTGGTGCCGTCGCTGGTTCCTCGATCTCCAAGAATCGTGCCCGCCGCAATTACTATTACCATTGATCAATTTGATCAATTTGATCAATTTGATCAGGCGGCATCGCGATCCTGCGGTGTCTGCGGACTTCGAGACGGAGGGCTTCGGCCCTCCGTTTTTCGTGTCAGGGGGCTTTGACTCTTACTCCTCTTCTTCTTACTCTCCCACATAGCGCCGGAGAGTAGGAAGAAGATGAAGAGTAAGAAGAGGAGGCCGAACCGCGGAGTCTTTCTTTTGATCGTAATCGTGCTCCCGCGTTGCGGAAGAGATCGAGATCAAGGGGCTGAATCAGACAGCTCGCTTCTTGAAAATCACGGTGCCGAGTGGCGGGATGTTCACCTGAATCGACTGCGGACGTCCGTGGGCTTCGTGATCCTGGGTCGGGATGCCGCCCAGGGAGCCGACGTTGGCGCCGCCGTAGAGTTCGGAGTCTGAGTTCAGGATTTCTTCATAGAACCCAGCATCAGGCACGCCGAGGCGATAGCTCTCGCGTGGAACCGGAGTTGCATTCACGACGACGACGATGGTTTCCCCGCTGCGACTGCGACGGATAAAGGTGAAGAGGCTGTGCTTCGCGTCACCGTGATCGATCCACTCGAAGCCGCCTGGCTCGTGGTCGAGTTCATGCAGCGCGGGCTCGGCGACGTAGAGGTGATTGAGGTCTTTGACGATGCGCTGAAAGCCAGCGTGCTCTGGATAATCAAGGAGATGCCAGGGAAGGCTCTGGTTGTGATTCCACTCCTCGGACTGGCCAATATCGATGCCCTGGAAAAGGAGCTTTTTGCCGGGGTGGGCAAACATCCAGGCGAGGAACATTCGGGCGTTTGCCATCTGCTGCCAGCGGTCGCCCGGCATTTTTTGAATCAATGATCCCTTGCCGTGAACGACTTCGTCGTGGCTGAGAACGAGGACATAGTTCTCGTGATAGGCATAGATCATCGAAAAGGTCGCCATGCCATGATGATACTTCCGGTGAACCGGCTCATGCTCCATATAGCTGAGCGAGTCATTCATCCAGCCCATGTTCCATTTGAAGCCGAAACCGAGGCCGCCGGTATCGACGGGACGGGAGACGCCAGGGAAAGCAGTGGACTCCTCCGCGATCGTCATGATCCCCGGATTCTCCTCGTAGCAGACTTGATTGAGCTGCTTCAAAAATTCAATCGCCTCGATGTTTTCGCGTCCGCCATACTGGTTCGGGATCCATTGCCCGTCCTCACGCGAGTAATCCAGGTAGAGGAGTGACGCGACCGCATCGACGCGGAGACCGTCGATATGAAACTCCTTGAGCCAGAACATCGCGTTGCTGATGAGGAAATTTTTCACCTCGTTGCGGCCGAAGTTGAAAATCAGAGTGCCCCAGTCAGCATGCTCGCCCTGCCGAGGGTCGGCGTGCTCGTAGAGGGCGGTGCCGTCGAATTTGGCAAGGCCGTGCGCATCTTTCGGGAAGTGTGCCGGGACCCAGTCGACGATCACGCCAATACCGCGCTGGTGGCAGCGATCCACAAATTCGCGGAATTCATCCGGGGAACCGAAGCGGCTCGTCGGCGCAAAGTAGCCGCAGACCTGGTAGCCCCACGATCCGTCGAAAGGGAACTCCGCCACCGGCATGAGCTCGATGTGGGTGTAGCCCATCTCCACGACGTAATCGACAAGTTCGTCGGCGAGTTCGAGGTAGGTGAGGAAACGGTTTTCTTCCTCGAAGCGGCGCTTCCAGGAACCAAGGTGACACTCGTAAATCGACATCGGGCCGTGGTAGGGGTCCGACTTGGCGCGTTTCTGCATCCAGTCCTCGTCCTTCCAGAGATAACGATCGAGATCGTAGGTGATGCTTGCGGTCTGTGTGCCGTGCTGAGAGAAAAAAGCGTAGGGGTCACTTTTGATGAACATGTTTCCTTCGGCCCCGACGATTTCGAATTTGTAGTGTTCGCCGGTCGAGATCCCGGGGATGAAGATTTCCCAGGTCCCGTTGTGATTCCGCATCGGGTGAACGCGACCGTCCCAGACATTGAAGTCACCGACAACACTGACGCGATGCGCATTGGGTGCCCAGACTGCGAAGTGGATTCCGGCAGTGCCATCGACTTTCTTGAGGTGCGCCCCCATGCAATCGTAGAGATGACGGTGGCTTCCCTCTCCGAAAAAGTAGAGGTCCTGTTCGCCAAGGATCGGTCCGAAGGAATAGGGATCCGCCATCGTGAGGCTGTCGCCGCTCTTGAACTGAAATTGCAATTCGTAGCTGAAACGTTCTTTTGCCTCCGGAAAGATCAGTTCGTAGAATCCGGCGGGATCGAGGCTCGTCATCGCCACAGCATCACCACCGGAGGGAATCACGGAAACACCCACGGTTTCCGGACGGAAAACACGCAGGACCATTCCCTCACCGGCAGGATTCTCGTGCAGTCCCAGAAACCCAAAAGAATCCGCGTGGGTCGCCCCGAGGATCTGATTAATTTCGATTGAGTCGGTTGTGTAAGTGGTTCGTTTTGACGGCATCACAAATTAGTGTAAACGAAGAATAAAATTTCTAAAGCGGTCAGGGGAAGATTGCGTAGCTTGCCTAGCATCTTCAATGCCATGTCGAAAAGACCGAAAAAATTCCACGCCGAGCCCTTTGATTATCACGAGGAGATTATTCTCGAGATCGATTCACTGACTAACCTTGGAAAAGGCGTCGGGCGAATCAATGACTGGGTCGTTTTCGTTTCCCACGCCCTTCCCGATGAGAAGGTGAAGGCGCGAGTCTTTCGCAACAGTCCCAGTTTCTCCGAGGCGGATCTGATCGAAGTCATCGAACCCTCCCCGAACCGCATCGAGCCGGTCTGCCCGCTCTTTGGTCAGTGTGGTGGCTGCCAATACCAAAATTTTTCCTACGAAGCGCAGCTCGACTGGAAACAGGGACAGGTTACCGAACTCCTCCGACGCATGGCCGGGATCGAGTTTCCGGTCTCGCCGGTTCACCCCTCCCCCGTCACTTACGGTTATCGCTCAAAGATCACCCCGCACTTTCAGCGGCCGAAGGACGGGAGCATGGGACCGATCGGTTTCCTCCTCCAGGATCGTCGACAGCAGGTCCTCGATGTGAAGCATTGCCCAATCGCGTCGGACACGATCAATGAAAGGCTGCCTCAGGTCCGGGCCGAGGTCACGGCGAATGCGAAGAGCTACAAAAAAGGGGCGACCCTGCTCCTGCGGGATTCCATCGACGGTTACGTCTGCACCGACCCGACCGAGATGTGCGAGGAAATGGTCGGCGACCTCCGGTTTTCTTTCCACGCCGGTGAATTCTTTCAGAACAATCCTCACATTCTCCCGGCCTTTGCGGATCATGTGAAAACCGAAGCCCTCGGGGAAGGCGGCGTCGAGTATCTCGTCGATGCCTACTGCGGCTCGGGACTTTTCTGTCTGAGCGCGGCCCGGGATTTCAAAGAAGCCGTCGGCATTGAAATCAGCGAGTCATCGATCGACTGGGCAAAACGCAATGCTGCTCAGAACGGGATCGAGAACTGCACATTCATCCAGGGCGATGCGACGAACATTTTCGCCGAGGTGAAATACCCCGCCGGGAAAACCGCCGTCGTTATCGATCCTCCCCGGAAAGGTAGCAGTCCGGAGTTTCTTCGCCAGCTCATCGAGTTCGGCCCGAAGCGGGTGGTTTATGTGAGCTGTAACCCCGCGACTCAGATTCGTGATTTGGAGCAAATGAAAGAGCACTACGAGATCACGAAGATCCAGCCCTTTGATCTGTTTCCCCAAACGAGGCATTTGGAGTGTGTCGTGACGCTGGAGCGGAAGCAGGGTTAGGTCAACGACTTGACCCTGTTGGGTGCCTCGATCCGGCTGCAGGTTCGGAACAGGCATCGACACCAAAATAGCGCGCAACTCCCTCCCTCGCGCGGGGTTAGACGGTTGCCCCTTTTCACCCGGGCAGATGAGATCTCCCCTTTTTCATGAGAACATTTCCTGTTTTTCTCCTCGCTGCGCTCCTTGGCGCTCCCTCCGTCTGCGCGCTGGCGGAGATTGGGTCTCAGACGCCTTCGCAACAAATTGACGCTCTCATCGCAAAGGGCTACACGGAGCACGGGGTGACCCCGAACGCTCCTGCGTCCGACGAGATCATGGTCCGTCGCCTTTACCTCGATCTCGCGGGACGCATCCCGACGGCTGAAGAGGCCTCCGCCTATCTTGCCTCGACCGATCAGGGGAAATCAGAGAAATTGATCAGCGAGCTTCTCGCAAGCGAAGGTTATGTGAACCACTGGTTCAACTACTGGGCTGATGTCCTCCGCCTCAACCGGACTGCGAACAACAGCCAGACCGTTGCCCCTCACTACACTGCCTTCATCAAGACGGCGTTGCGCGAAAACCGGCCCTACGACGAGTTCGTCCGGGAGCTCCTCACGACGGACGGGGCGGCGTGGGACTCAGGGGCGATCGGCTACTACCTCCGCGACCGGGGCATGCCGCTCGACAACATGTCGAACACCGTCCGGATTTTTCTCGGGACTCGCCTCGAATGTGCGCAGTGCCACGACCACCCTTTCGATACCTGGACGCAAATGGACTACTTCCACATGGCGGCCTTCAGCTATGACATGCAGTCGAACTATCGCTCTCCTGTCGGGGAGGGGCTAAAGACTCTCGTCCAGAAAAAAGGTCGCTTCAAAGACATGGAAAAAGGGGACCGCGCTCAGATGACGGCGATGAAAGATGCCTTTCAGGAAGTCGTTCGCCCCTTGCGCTACACCTCAATTCAGCGCGAGGACAAGACCTTGAAGCTCCCGGATGACTATCAGTATGACAATGCGAAGCCCGGCGATGCCGTCGAGCCCAAAACGATGTTCGGCACCGAGGCGGCACCCGACCTCGATTCCTACGCCGCGTGGATGACCTCCAAGGAGAATCCCCGTTTCACCACCGTGATCGCGAACCGTCTCTGGAAGCAGGTCTTCGGCATTGGCCTGATCGAGCCGGTCGACGAAATCACGGACCTCACCCATGCCTCAAACCCTGAGCTGATGGCCTACCTTGAGTCGGAGATGAAACGCCTCGACTACGATTTGAAAGCCTTTCTTGAGATTCTCTACCACACCGACACCTATCATCGTTCGGTTTCCCGCGAAGAAGTTCAGCCCGGTGAGGCCTACTATTTCCCCGGGCCCGTCTTGCGACGGATGAAGGCAGAGCAGATCTGGGATTCCTTTGTCACCCTGATCAACCCTGAGCCCGACACTCGCCCCGAGGGAGCGGTCGAGGCAGAGGAGCGGCAGTTGCAGACAATCCATAAAATTCACGATTCGATCTACGCTCTCGCACCGGAAGAGTTGGTCGCGGGACTTCAAACCGTCGCGAAAACCTCGGCCGAAGGGGTCGCCCGCAACCGCGAGCTGACCGCTCAAATCGCGGAGGCACGAAAAGAGAAAGATGAGGAAAAGGTCAAGGCACTCTCCCGCGAAGCGAACGGTTTCCGCAGCGATGTGCGATCCGGCGTCCGCGAATACATTTACGAGCCGGGCTGGGAAAAACTCGTCGCGAGCGGTGAGGCCGCTGAAATTTTTGGTGCAGAAGCCGCTGCCGGTCCTATCGCGGAACGCGGTACCGACCGCATGATGTCCGGCATGTCGAGCGGCCGCAAAACGGGAAAAACGGACCGCGGCGGGATGAGGGAATACATGCAAAAAGGCATCGAGCTCGGGATCACCGAACGGTCGGAGCTACGCGAATTTGTCGAGTTCATGGGCAAAATGGTGCCTCAGGCCCAGCGTGCCGCCAACCTCCCGTCCCCTGCCCCGAACGGACATTTCCTTCGTGAATTCGGTCAGTCGGATCGTGACGTCATCGAAAATGCGAGCGGCGAGGCAGCGCTCCCTCAGGCCCTTCAGCTTCTCAATGGGCCCTACGCGGAAGCCCTCACGAATGAGTATGGCGTCCTCGGCCGGAAAGTCGTCCGCGAGGAAACTCCCGAAGGTCGGCTCGATGTCATTTACCTCAGCCTCTACTCCCGCTACCCGACGGAAGCGGAACGGGCCTACATCGCCCCCTTTGTCGCTGAACTCGGCAATGACGCCTACAAAGATCTCGTCTACGCGATCCTTAACACCCAGCAGTTTCTCTTTGTCCAATAATCGTCTTTTTCACCCCGCGATGCCATGACCATGAATCCGAATCGACTCTCTGAACTCTCCCGCCGCCAGTTTGCCGCCCGCGCTGCTTCCGCCGCTCTCGGCGTCGGACTCCTTCCTGTCGACCGCCTCTTTGCCGCCGGAGAAGGTGCCTCCAAGGCCCGTCATCCGAATGCAAAAGCGAAAAATGTGATCTACCTCTACATGGCGGGCGGGATGAGTCACCTCGACACCTTCGATCCCAAGCCGGGCAATGAGGTCATGGGCTCTACGACGACCCTCGCGACCGGCATCGACGACTACCACGTCGGCTCCGGCCTCCGCCGGACCGCCGCCCTGATGGACCGCTTTGCGGTGGTTAACTCTATGTATTCCACACAGGGAGCGCACGAGCAGGGCAACTACTACATGCACACCAGCTACACCCTGCGTGGCACGATCCGCCATCCCGCGATGGGAGGCTGGCTCCTGAAATTCAACGGCAAAGGCAATCCCACGCTCCCCGGAAGCGTCGTCATCGGAGACGGCAGCCGCCACCCCGGCGGAGGCTTTTTTGAGTCAAAGTTCTCTCCCCTCATGATCAATAATCCCGAGCAGGGACTGCAAAATAGTGCGCGGAAGGAGACCGTGTCCGAGACCGCCTTCAACCGTCGGCTCGACATGGCGCGCCACCTCGATGCCCCCTTTCACGAAGCCTTCCCCCAGAAGAATGTCCGTGCCTATCGTGATCTCTACGACGAAGCGCTCTCGCTCATGAAAAGCGAAGACCTCAAAGCTTTCGACATCGCTTCGGAGCCCGCCGCCGTCCGCGAACGCTACGGCGATGACAATTTCGGACAGGGCTGCCTCCTCGCGCGGAGACTCGTGCAGCATGGCGTCCGCTTCGTCGAAGTCAGCCTCGGGCGCTGGGACACCCATGTGAATAACTTCGTCGAAGTGCCGGAGCGCTGCGACATTCTCGACCGTGGTCTCAGTGCGCTCGTCCAGGATCTCGAAGCCAACGGAATGCTCGAGGATACCCTCATCGTTCTTGCCTCGGAATTCGGACGGACCCCGAAAATCAATGGGAACGAAGGCCGCGACCACTACCCGAAAGCCTTCACCACGCTTCTCGCCGGAGGCGGCGTCAAAGGCGGGACTGTTTACGGGAAAACTGACGAAGAGGGTGCCGAAGTCGTCGAGAACAAGGTCTCCGTCCCCGACCTCAACGCCACGATCGGCTACGCTCTCGGCCTGCCGCTCGACCAGGTTCTCTACAGCCCGAGCAAACGACCCTTCACCGTCGCCGACAAAGGCCAGCCGATTACCGCGCTGTTCGGGTGAGGGCGGAAGTGGCCAAAGGGCGGGTAGGAGAAAAGCCGGTGCGGTTCATCCCGCTCTTCCTTTCGGACGCCGCAGGGTTTCGATCCAGACGGAAGAGTCGAGGAGAACCATTTCGTTACCGGCTGAGGGATTCGTCGCCGGGCTGTGGATCCGGGTAGTTAAAAGCCCCCTCCCGGATTTTTTTTCCGAATTCCTTCGCGGTGGACCGTTTCACCAACTCCTCAACCGCCTTGCTGATCGCGAGACTTTTGGATTTCTCACCCGTGATGCGGAGAAGCAACTCGAGAAGGGAATCTTCTATTTTGACACTGATGCGACTCATGGGGAAAGTTTAGCAGCAAAATGATGCGATGCCGAGACAGGAATGCTGCAACAGATGGGTAAAACGTTCGCGGTCGCCTATCCCTGTTTCCTCTGCGGAAGAGACGATTCGGAGGGGGGCAAACAGGCTTCTGATTCCAGTTCTTCAGCCAGCTCTTTCATGAATAGGGCTAACGTTGCGCTTCATTGTTGAAGATAGCGCTTTAGTATGCCCCCTGAGAGTAGGTCATCTCGTAGCTGTGCGTATAGATCTCGAAGACGAGACCAAACGGATCTTCCACGTAAACCATCTTATATGGCTTTTCGTTCGGATAATATTCCCGAATTGGCATTCTTTGCTTACCTCCAAGGGAGACCACCTTCTCAACAAGCTCCTCGATATTGGGATCCTGCACGCAAAAATGGAATGTTCCGGTCTTCCAATACTCGAATTCTTCAGGCGTTTGGTTGTTTTGGAACTCAAACATTTCGATTCCAATTTTGTCGCCAGTCGAAACGTGGGCAATTTTGAATGATCCCCAACCTTCTCCGAAAACGTCGATACACATCTGTCCGATAGCGGTATCCGACTCCTCCTTCACCACAGTTGGCTTCATGATCGTATACCAACCCATGACGTCCTCATAAAACTTGACGGCCTCGTCAAGATTCGGAACTGACAACCCGATGTGGGAGAATGTCTTTGGATAGGTGCTCATAAATTTTTTTGGGCTAACGTCCGAGGAGACGAACTCTCACCTGAGGGCGGTTTCCTGAGACTGGGTTGAGGTTGAAGTTACCATGAAAATTTCGTCTCGTCGCGGGTGAGAGTTATCGTGCTCCGGCTTGTTCGATCCGGTTTTGTCATTCAAGGAATGTTTTCGTCCATACCCATTGAGCGCCGGTGTAGAGCAGAAGGTATGATCCAACTGCTACTATTCCGATCAACAAGTCTTCCCACCAAGTCAACACCGTCAAGAAGTTTGCTAGTATCCACGCTAGCAGAATCGCAACAGAGATCACAGTAAAGACTCTGACTGACAGTTCAATACCATGGGCAGGAATCCCGTAGTACAGAATAAAACTCGGAATGAGAACGACTAGGATCGATGTTGAAAAGTCAATATTGGTGCGATCTCTGAGGAGAGATGAGGTGAAAAGATGAACAATCAGAAAAGCACCAATCCACGCCACTCCATCGAATGCTAGATGCACGATTCCCATTTTCTTGATCGAGACAATATGGCTGGAACTTTGATTCGCACCATTCTTGTCAGTTAAATTAGGTGGCGGGTTCTGAGGTTCAAATCGTGGGCTATCTCGCTTTTGAGGGCGAGACCTATCCAATAGGTTGAAGCGTTGAAACAATCAACAAACGAACTCATCAGAACACGCCATGAATACAAAACTATATCTCGGACTCGACGTCCACAAAAACTCCATCGTTGTTGCCTCTGCGCTTGCCGACGGAAGCGAACCTCAATCCTACGCCAAATGGGGCGGAAGCAATCTTTCGGTCGAACGCGGCCTCCTCAAAATGCCCAAGAAGTTCGACGTGGAGAAGAGCGAAATCTCCATCTTCTATGAGGCCGCATCAAAACAGGGACAGGTTATCTATTGTTCAAAAATACGCTTGCTTGACAGCTGTTCTTAATTACAGTTTCTCATCATGAGGCATTCACGGATCAAAGGCGAAGGGATCAGCTACTACCACTGTCTCTCCCGCGTCGTCGACCGACGCTTCATCTTTGGGGAAACGGAGAAAGAACACTTCGTAGCCCTCATGCGGAAGCTCGAAGCTTTTCATGGCATGCGAGTCGTCACCTACTGCGTGATGTCGAACCACTTTCACCTTCTCGTCGAAGAACCTGATCGGGAGTCCCTTCCCGCCTTAGACCGTGAAATGCTCCTCAAGCGAATGGGTTTCCTCTACGACTCCCACACCATTAGAACTGTTCGCGAAGAGTTGGAGCGTGCCGCAGAGGCAGGCAATACCAGATGGGAGCAGGAGATCTTAGAGCGATACCGACGGCGCATGGGAGACCTCTCCATTTTCATGAAAGAGCTTAAACAGCGTTTTACCCAATGGTATAATCGCCGCAACGGGCGTCGCGGCACCTTGTGGGAAGACCGCTACAAAAGCCTCCTCGTCGAAGGGGATAGCCAAGCCCTCATGACCGTTGCTGCCTACATCGATCTCAATCCCGTGCGAGCCGGAATCGTGAATGAAGTCGAGTCCTATCGCTGGTGCGGCTACGCCTCTGCCGTCGCTGGAAATTGCTGGGCAAGAGAAGGCCTCCACAGAATCTGGGGACAATCACCCGCGATCAGCGCGACAGAAAACGAACTCTCCTGGGAAACCGTCGGGCCAGAATACCGGCTTTGGCTTTACTCGGAAGGAGTTGAGAAAGAAACCGTCGCAGCCGGGGAGAAAAAGCGGCGGAAAGGATTCAGCGCAGAAGAGCATGAGGCTGTGATCAAAGCAGCAGGCCAACTCCCATACCACTCCCTCTTGAGGAAGCGAGTTCGCTACTTCACCGATGGAGCAGTCATCGGAAGCGCCGACTTTGTGAATCTTGTTTTTGCGAACCAAAAAGAGCAACTGGGGCTGAAACGAAAGACCGGAGCACGAAAGATGAAAGGCGCCGATTGGGGTGGCTTGTGTGTCCTGCGCGATCTTCAGAAAGACCGTATTGGCTGACTGAGGCCAACGAGCTGATAAAGAGCAGCGAAAGCGGCGGGTCCTGAGCGGGATCAGCGCACATACGCGGAATCGTGGACAGAGGCTCTGCGATCCTGAAGGGGTAAAGCGCCTCTCAAACGGGTAATTTTTCGTTCACCTGAGCGATTTCGAGGGCGAATGATCGGGAGGATGAAATCCCCCATCGAATTGTCTTCAATGGTGGTTCAGGGATTCAATAGTTAACCTGTCCCTGTTTACTCCCCTCGGGCGTTCCGAAAGCCCCATTCGGACCCGAATAGTGTTTGTAGAGCTGCCCGTGCGGGAAGCCCCAGTTTTCGCCCGTGATCGCATTCCAAGCCTCCTGCATTTTGCCACTGGCGACGTCAGT
>Ga0222653_1001539_pt1 | contig 11174 bp, 7 predicted proteins | sample AntAcemetagen419_FD_179856 | JGI IMG/M metagenome (GOLD analysis project Ga0222653, IMG submission 179856) | Saline water microbial communities from Ace Lake, Antarctica - #419 | ecosystem: Environmental > Aquatic > Non-marine Saline and Alkaline > Saline | place: Antarctica: Ace Lake | collected...
TTTTCATGATTCAACTTGAAATGCAAGTCGATCCATGAATTGGTGGTGGGACAAGGCCCCAGATCATGTGAAGTATTGAGATTAATATACCCTTCTCTATCCGATATCACTTCGCTAACGCCGCAACTCCACTGGGCATCAACCTGTATGCCTTGCTTTTCATCGCTACCCATTCGCTTGTAGAAGTTTCTAAGCGTTCGCAGAATTCCATCCGTTTCCAAATGCTCAATTCCCTTGTCTTCAAGAATTCTCGCCTTCGCAAAGAAGTGAGAGTCATTGGAAAAACCTCCATATGGGCGGATAACGACAGGATTGACTTTGTGAGAGAATGGAAACACGAGTTGAAAAATCTAGATGACGATTTTACAAAAGATAAATTGACTTTGATCCTTATTGAGCATGGATTTTGAGATTATTCAGAATTTACTCATCGTTCCGCTCAAATTATTGAGTCAGTGAGTAACTCTTGAATTAATTAGCATTAAGACATCATTTACTTAGATTATATTCGAACTCTCAAAATTATAAACCCCATAGCTCATGAATAATCAAGTCTTGAAGAATGTCACCCTGTTCACCATGGCAATTGCAGTAATGAGTTGTGGGACAGAAAATACAGAACAAAGCGCAGAAACAGCAATGAAAATACCAATAGCGAAGAAAATAGCTGAAGAATTAACGATTCACGGCGACACCCGAATAGACAACTATTTCTGGATGCGCTTGAGCGATGAGCAGAAAGAAGCGAAAACTCCCGATGCCCAAACTCAGGATGTTTTGGATTACCTGAACGAAGAAAACGCTTACACAAAAGCGGTGATGAAGCATACTGAACCGCTTCAAGAAAAGCTATTCAATGAGATCAAATCGAGAATAAAGGAGGATGATCAATCGGTCCCCATGTCTACCAATGGCTACAGCTACTACACCCGTTACGAAATAGGCGATGACTATGCTTTGTATTGCCGTAAGGCGCTGACAGAAGGAGCTGAAGAAGAAATCCTTCTCAATGGCCCTGAGATGGGAAAAGACCAGAGCTACTTTTCCATAGGCGATTATGAGATCAGTGAGGACAATAAGATGATGGCTTACAGTACTGATTATGTGTCGAGAAGAGAATACACCATTCACATCAAAAATCTGGAGACAGGTGAGATTCTCTCGGACGAAATTGCCGAAACTACTGGCGGTATTACTTGGGCCAACGACAACAAGACCATTTATTACACCAAGCAAGATCCTGTGACTTTGCGTTCTTATCAGATTTACAAACACGTGATAGGAGCTGATAGCAAAGACGATGCACTGGTGTACGAAGAGAAGGATGACACATTTGGTACGTTTGTCTACAAGACAAAATCACGTAAATATTTGATAATCGGCTCATCTCAAACGATGAGCAACGAGTATCAATACTTAGACGCCGACAATCCCGATGGAAAATGGACAATGATTCAGCCTAGGGTTCGTGGCTTGGAATACGGAGTCGACCATTTTGGCGACGACTTTTACATTGTTTGCAACGAGAATGCAAAAAACTTTAAACTAGTAAAGGCTCCTGTTTCAAATCCAGGCAAAGAGAATTGGAAAGAGATTATTCCTCACCGTGCAGATGTTTTGCTGGAGGGAATCGACATTTTCAAAAACCATCTTGTAGTCACAGAGCGCAAAGAAGGATTGATCAATCTTCGTGTTATGCCGTGGGGCAATGCCAACGAACACTACATCGAATTCAACGATCCAGCTTATACGGTTTACCCAACGGGAAATCCTGAATTCGATACGGAAACCCTTCGTTTCAGCTATACTTCCTTGACTACACCTGCCACGACTTACGATTACGATATGGTGACTAAGGAGAAAATTATCCTTAAGCAACAGGAAGTTCTCGGCGGTGAATTCTCATCTGAAAATTACGTTTCCGAAAGATTAATGATCCCTGCTCGTGATGGGAAGATGGTTCCTATTTCGATCGTTTACAAAAAGGGATTTGAGAAAAACGGGAAAGCTCCTCTCCTGCTTTATGCATATGGTTCATATGGTGCCACGATGGATCCCTATTTTAGTTCAGTGCGCCTAAGTCTGTTAGATCGAGGCGTTGCTTTTGCCATCGCACACATACGTGGAGGGCAAGACTTAGGTAGAGAATGGTACGATGATGGAAAGCTTTTGAACAAGAAAAACACCTTCACCGATTTCGTTGACTGTGGTCAATTTCTAATCGATCAGAAATTCACAAATGCCGACCACCTTTATGCTCAAGGTGGAAGTGCGGGTGGATTGCTCATGGGTGCTATCGCCAATATGGCTCCCGAGATGTGGAATGGAGTTATCGCACAGGTGCCTTTTGTGGATGTTGTTTCGACGATGCTTGATGAGTCTATTCCGCTTACTACAGGAGAATTTGACGAATGGGGAAACCCGAAAGATTCTATTTACTACGACTATATTCTTTCTTATTCGCCTTACGACAATGTGGAGGCCAAGAACTACCCGAATATGCTGGTGACAACTGGATACTGGGATAGCCAAGTTCAGTATTGGGAGCCTGCAAAATGGGTGGCTAAGCTTAGAGAGATGAAAACTGATGAAAACATTCTAGTGATGGATTGCAACATGAAAGTTGGTCACGGCGGAGCTTCAGGACGATTTGATCGCTACAAGGAAATTGCCTTGGAGTATGCATTCATTCTGGATTTGGAAGGGATAAAGGAGTAAGCCTCTCTGGAAATATTGAGGCATGATTTGTGGTTTAGTGGTGAAGAAAATCACTTTCCATGAAAAATCTATCCTTAACACTTTTCAGTCTTCTCATCTGTTCGATTGGCTTTTCACAGACCAAACTTATTGCACACAAGAGCCACAGCGGAGATTCTGAAAACTTCATATTGGCTTTAACTAGTAATGACTTTGATCTTACCCACTCCAATTTTGGAGAGGCTCCCAGTCGCTATGTTCGCAACGCGCAGCTCGATAGTGTGATTTTTATAAATAAGAATCAAATTGTTTTGGTGACGAGCTTTTATCATGAAGAAGAAGCAGACAAGAAGAATGAGTCAGGCTGGGAACCGGCTCATGAGACCGTTTATGGCCATCCTCTATTTTCTCATCAGCATTCGCTCGATAGCATCAAGATGGTCGTGAAGCGCGATTATCACTTTAAGAACGATATTGACGAAGTGATTTTCCTTGGTTATGACAACGGTGAAAAGATCAAAGATTCTGAGAAAGAAAATGAACTCTTTCCCGTTGGATATTTCTCTCCTAAAGGGCCATTTCCTCTTTTAGCAGTTCTCGCTTTGACTGGATTCGCATTGTTGGCCCGAAGTAAAAATTGGATGACGGCTACCGTTTGAAATCTGTTCGACTAAAGGATCTGTGGCAGGCGGGATTGATTTTTTCCGTCTTGGCTCTTATTTTAATTCCAGGGCCATTAGACTTTCTTGGTTGGCAAAAAAGCCTCGCCGATTTTGTAGTTCTACCATTGCTCAAATTCCTAGGTGGTTTGGTGCTTCCAACGGAAATATGGTTTCAAGAAATCTCTTCTGACAGCAACTACATGTGGTTACTGCTTGTCGTACTGCTGCCAACGGCATTGATTGGCACTTGGTTCTTTGCTGGCTTTCGCCAATCTCGAAAAGAAGGAACTACTGCTCTTCTCCAAATCCTACTCACCTATTTCTTGGCGTTTGTTCTGCTGAATTACGGATTAGACAAAGTGTTCAAAGCTCAGTTCTATCTTCCCGAACCCAATATACTCTTCACTCCTTTTGGAATGCTCGACAAAGACATCCTGTATTGGAGCACGATGGGTGTTTCTTATGAGTACAATCTCTTTTTGGGATTGGCCGAGGTGATCGCTGCATTTCTGATTATCGTTCGGAAAACTAGAGTGATCGGACTGATCATTGGAGTTGCAATTCTGATCAATGTCGTAGCAGTAAATTTCAGCTTCGACATTTCGGTGAAGGCTTTCTCTATGCTCCTCTTGCTCATTTCGCTGTTGCTCCTCGCTCCTTTGGCTCGAAGCTTCATTAGCTTCTTTTTGGGGAGACAACCAGTCAGAATGCCAGAGTTAGCACGTTTGAGTTTTACTCGATTATCTGGAAAACCTAAGTCGATTATCAAAATACTTTTAGTTGCAGTGGTTCTGATAGAAGCCCTATATCCTTACTGGCGCGTCGGGACTTACAACGATGACCTTGCCGAAAGGCCCTTCCTTCACGGAGCTTATAAAATCATAGAGTCTTCGGACACAAACCTTAGAATGGTTTTCATCCACCGAGACGGCTATTTTATTTTTCAAGATGAGGAATTGAGAATGAAGGATTATAAGCTAGAGGTCAATTTAATAGAAAACTACATCGAGTTGACGGATTACGATGGTTCAGAAAGCAATCTCGATTTCGAATACGACCAAACTACTGGGAAACTCGAACTGAAGAATAGAGAAGGTAGTTTCTACCTTTCTGGCAAAGCCGTTAACTGGAGGGAAATGCCTGCATTAAAGCAGCAATTGCACTGGAGTGTCGATTAGGAATTAAGCTTTTCTAACAAACTCTGATTTCAATCCCATCGCTCCAAAGCCGTCAATTTTGCAAGCGATGTTGTGATCGCCTTCTACCAGCTTTATGTTCTTGACTTTTGTGCCAATCTTGATCGGGCCAGAACCGCCTTTTACTGGGAGTTGCTTGATCACAATAACCGAATCGCCGTCGTTAAGGACATTCCCATTGGAATCTTTCACGAGTCCTTCCTCGGCTAGTTCTTCGGGATTCCATTCATAGCCACATTCAGGACAAGCCATTAGGCCTGTTCCTGTAGGATAACCATAAGGAGATTTACATTCTGGGCAAGGGGTGGTTTCGTCGGACATGAGGGTGAAGTTAATCTTTTGATCAACCTTTTTAGATTGGTCCCTCTGAACTCTATTATAGCCTCATCAATGAATAGATCTGGTCAATTTCTTCGCGAGATCCAGCCCTGAAGGCCAAATGATGAAGAGAACCACGTTTTCGTCGGTGAACCTCTACATCCTTAAATTCTTCTCTCGGAGGGTTGATACCAAGCGTTATTTCTGGATGGATATATTAGGCGATATCCAAGTCATGAGCCTCTACTCTGCCCTTTCCTTTTTTATGCAAAAAAAATCCTAAAAGCGGTAAAACAGATCCTCAAAAGCCTCTGCTTTTGAAAATTTTTAACTGTTATTTAAATGTGACCGATAATGGGCTTCGTGAGTAAAAGTTAATCATTCGTTTTGATCTCAAGCAGGCGCCGCTGATTTTCTGATGGTTAAAAATCTCTTGTAAGAAACACATCTCCAAAACCATTCCAATGGACCAAATTTAAATCGACTAAGCCAAAACTTACTGAGTACCATTTGAAAAGAGAAAATCAACAACACCAAAGCAATACAGCTCGCAGCACTGAAGTACTCGTACCCGTTAAAGGTGCGCATGATCAAATAGCCCAAAACGCTTTGAAGGATGTAGTTGGAAAGAGCCGTGCGTCCGACATAGCTCAATGGAGATAGGATCTTTTGCCATTTGACAGATCTCATTAATGCTGCGATTATCCAGAGAAAAAGAAGGGACAGCGAAAGATCGGATAAAGAGAAAAAGGTCATTAATATGTTGGATGCCGCAGACCCAAATTGGATATCAAAAGTAGGAACTACCCAATACAGCAAAACAAAACGATAGATCAATAACGCGAAGGCAGAAATGAACAGGTAAACTTTTGTGCGATCGACCCAAGAAGAGATATTCTCGAGAAATCCCTTTTTTACCAAATAGCCTCCGAGTAACATCATGGCCAGCGCCGTAGGTGCGATTCCCGAATAAACAAAACTCATGACAAACAAGTATTCTTTAAGCCTCAGTCGGATACCGCTCAGATAACTGCCATTGTGCTTGAGCTCGAGAAGTTCTTCTCTTGACAGCGCACTTAAAGGAGCTTCGTAATCGAACTCGACCCATTCGATAACCTCTACAAATAGGATATGATAGAATGGAAACAGGAAAATTAAGATGGCCAGCCAGAGTACAGTTCGGGTTGAAAACCGAAAAAAGAACAATAGAAAAAAACCAAATAATCCATATATGTGCAGGATATCTCCCGACCACAAGAATAAGGTATGAGCGAGTCCAAAGACAAACAAACTCCCAAAGCGTCGTAGAAAAAAGGCATTCGAAAATTGACCGTGCGATTTAAATTTTTCAATTTGAAGCGCAACTCCCATCCCGAACAAGAGAGAGAAGATAACGAAGAACTTGCTGAAGAAAAAGTTCTCCAGAATGAATAAGGCGATGGCCTGTATCGCACCTGTCTGTTCTGTTACCCATTCGCCGCGATACATAAAGCTCGCATTCATCACCAGAATATTTACCATGAATATTCCAAAAATGGCAAAGCCTCGGAAAACGTCGAGTTCTTGGATTCTGTTTTTTTGAAAGGTCGGATTGTCAATTAAGGCCAAGACAGTTAGGTTTATTTCCTTCGCTAATCTAGTTTATTTAAAATTCCACCTTGCGATTTACTGCGCCCAGCTCTATCCTTGCGAGATAGAGAATTATCAAGGCCTCCATGCTGAAATAGACAAGACCAAAAGCCGTCATTAATTCCCAATAATAGATCACCAGACTAAAAGTTAGAAAACAATAGACAATATTTGCTAGAGCAATCATTCTTAAGTAAGTGCCTCTGCTAGACTTGATCAATAAATAGCATGCTCCTGAATAAAGAAAGAAAGCCGCTGCAATTGCCGAGAGTAAATAAAGTATAACGATCGGCATACCCACACAAGGCTGAAGAATTGGGAGCACCGCGCCAAGGAGAACGGTTGTAACCAAAGCGCCAATTGCATCTAATAGGAAGAGGTGCTTTTGAGTATAATTCACCAAAGTTGAATCTTTGAGTTCGAAACTATGAAATAGTTTCGAACTCAAAGATCGTAATCTCAGGCCCTACATTAAACCGCACTTGGTTTAAATGGCCCAAGGCTCGATTGATATAAAGGCTTCGGCCATCTTGAAGATCAATCTCACCAAAAAACCAAACTACTATCGACGGAAAAGCATTGGGATTTATGATCGGTGTAAAGGATTATGACACCAACACGCTGTGGAGGCTTTCAGATAGAGTCTACCGTGAGACTGATTTGGAAGACCTCAACGGGAAAATCAACCTTGGCGATATGATTGTGATAATGACCGTTGATCGAGAATACCGCCTCCCTCGACACGAGGTGAGTTTAGGTGGCGATTAGTGATCGCATACGCTCCATTCTCTATCCATACACCGCAGTTTGTTGTACACGGCATAAAGGTGAAAGGCTCCTAACCTCACTGGACTATTTATCTAGCATCCCCTGATTGATCATGAAAAAGGCGGCTAAAATTGAACAAAGGATGAACAATAGAATCATCCAAAGGATAAAAACGAGCGTTCGAAAGAATATTTGACGGCCCGTCAAGCCAAATACCCTTTTAAGCACATAGATGAAGTAAATAATCTGAACGAATAAGAGCATCATCCCAAGAGAAGCGAATGACATAATTTCGAAAATGCCAATAAAAGGCACAATTAGAACCGAGGCTATCGAAAAATGAGCTTGGGCATAGAGGAAGATAACCAACAGTTCTGTGTAATTAAACTTCTTGTACCTGCGGAATAGCAATTTAGCCAACAGCGCGTAAAATGGGATATACAGCATCATCACCAACGATTGGTACTCAGTAGTGAACTTATAAAAATTATCAAACATGGCTTGCTGCTGCCTCCCCAAATCCTTGCTGGTATCGTAAAGAGACATGTCCATATCTAACTTAGAAAGGAAGAGTATTTGCAACCCCGATAGTGTAAGCGCCAAAGCAAAATAGCTGATTACATCTACATACTTCTTCCTCGTGCCACCAATATATCCGACTATTACATCTTCGGGCTTCCGAAAAAGGTTAATGAATGTGCGCAGAAACTTATTGTCGTAATTGAAAAAAGTCTCGTTAATGTGATGAAACAAGCTTTTGATCGTCAATCGATTTCTGATGATTTTCGCACCGCATTGGTTGCAGTAATCATCATCTTGCGACAAGACATTCTCACAGTTCTTACATTCCATTGTTAATGCGCTGTTGCTATTGGTTAACTATTATTGACCCCAATAAAAGACAATCATTTTATATAATCATAGTAAAGTGAGCACTTGCTGAATTTTTATTCTGATTCCGTCGAAAGAAAAATTTGCCTCAAATAATTTTTTTTGATTTAAGCAACACATTTAAATTTATAGACAATTGAAGACTTCTTATTTTAGCTAATCTCCGATCAGCTTCAGTCTAACAAACGAGTACTCTTTGGCGAAAGCCTTAACCCATTCCTTACCCGACGTACTTCCAACGTGACCACTCGACATATCTGTGCAGAGAAGAATTTCAGATGTGCCGAGATTGTTCTCTCTCAACTTTGCAGCGTACTTCGCGATTTGCCAAACGGGTGTTCGGAAATCCTCATATCCAGCAATTAAAAGCACATTCGGATATTCTTGAGGCTTGATATTCTGGTAAGGAGAATACTCCATGATGCAATCAAACACCAGCTCTTCATTGGGATTTCCCCATTCTTTGTATTCGTCAACTGTTAGCGGAAGCGTGTCATTCATCATGGTGTTAACCACGTCCAGATATGGATGATCCAGAAAGAGGGTATTGAAAAGATCAGGGCGCAAATTGGCCGCTTGAGCTACCACCAAACCACCCGCACTATTTCCGTATCCGACTAGCTTATCACTCGTGGTCAATTTCTTTTTGATCAGGTATTCGGTGCAAGCCAAGTAGTCGAGAATGGAGTTTTTCTTTTGGAGCACCCTACCCTGCTTGTACCAATCGGCTCCGAGAATAGACTCGCCGCGCACATGGGCGTAGGCAATGGTATAGCCTTCTTGCAAAAGGATGGATTCCTGTGCGTAAAAGTCAGGAGTAGTATTGGCACCATAAGCCCCATAGACTTTCAGAATCAAACCATTTGATTCTTTCGGGCCCGCCATATTCCTTACAACCGTGATGGGGATTTTAACACCATCGTGGCTTTTAGCCCACATCCGTTTTACGGTGTTGTACTGGTACTTCATTGGCGAAAGCGCCATTACTACCTTCTTCTTTTCAAGCTCTTCCGTATCGAAATGGTAAACAAAAGACCTTGATGGCAATGCGGGCGAACTGAAGGAGAAACTCAAACTATTGGGGTCGGTTTGTTTGGAATAAAGCGAGTATCGACCCAAACCAAATTTGAGGTCAAGGTCTTTCCACTTTTTGCTTCCAAGCTCGAAGTATTTCAATTTGGCAACCGACTTCTCGTACCCGTTCACCACAAGACGATTTCCGACCAAGGTGAAGTCTTCGGTATGGAAGTTCTGATCGTCTTGAGCTATTGTCTCCCAATTGTCTTTCTGGTCAAAACTCATTCGCAAAATTGAAGCCCCACGGTTTTCATCTGATACCAGCAGATAATAAGCGTCAAAGGCTTTGATGGTATTCTGGACACCTGACTCTCGCCCTTTTAAGAGAGCAAGGGTATGGCCTTCAGAATGCGGTTCGATCCGATAAATCTCATTCTCAGTTTTGGATTGAACCGTGCAAAAAAGAGACTCGTTATCTCTGATTACTTCAATATCAAAGGTCTTGTCTTCTTCAACGAAAAGCAATGAATCTCTTGGTGAAGTAATCCCTCGAGTATAAAGTTCTCCAGCTCTTCCGTGCTTGTCTTCTTTTGAATAAACGATGGTAAAATCGTCGAGCCATTCCATGGAATAAACATTGGGGATTGAACACAGAACTTCACTTTCGCCAAAGGGAATGATTAGTGCGAAATCACTCAAAGAACCAACCTCCTCATATTGAATAGCCAAAAAGCTTTTCGATTTATTTGGAATAACCCGCTTGAGGTAGAGTTCGGTATAAGGTTCTTCGAGAGCCGTGAAATTCACAGCTTGAATAAGGCCTATTGAGTCCTTTCGGTAAAGCAACACTTCATTCCCGAGGCTATCTTCACTTAAAGTGTAAGCCCCAATTTTAGTGGTTTTCGTTGAGTCTTTTCGATCGGGATAAAAAGTGTTTAATTGATCGAAAAGCTTCCTTTGGTATGCTTTGTCCTCAATGATTTCGTTTCGTGCATATTCGTTCTCTTTGGTCAGATAGGTTTTGAATTCATCCTCGTATTGCAGTAAGGCCATCCAATGAAGACTATCCACAATAATGGTGTCGGGATAGTTAAACTCGTAAAAGTTCTTGGCAGGTTTAGGCGGAGCTAGATCTAATTTTTGAGGCTGCTTAAAACTCTCAAATTGAGCATTTAGCGGTTCGTTTCTCTCAAGTTCTGTTCGCAGCTTTCCCGAAATCTTCAAGTAACTGGGTAGTTCCAGCGTATCCCAATAGCTCGGATTGTAGTTTTCAGGGTAATACTGAATAGATGAAAAACGGGTGGACTTAAAAAGAGTCGAATCGGCTAGAGGCGATGGATTTTCAGATTCGATATCCAGAACGAAAAGTTCCCGATCCATCTTGTGAAGAATAGCTTCTCCATTTTCTCTTCGATCTACGGTCTTTGTAGAGGACTGTTTGATGGATTTCACATAATACTTGCCCTTTATCTTTTGGTAGATGAATTCGACCCTGAAATCCAAAGGAACCCTGCGTGCAAAGAAGCCATAATCGCGATCCACAGCGAGTCGGTACTCAAATTTGGTAACGGCTTTTGACTCTTTGGCAATGAAAATTCTACCTACGTATATGGCACTCTTGGTTTTCCGTGATTGATTTGAAATGAAATTTCTCTTGGTCTCCTTCGGATAAAACGAAATCACATAACAGGTTTCTCCAAATAGGTCTTCTTCCCCTTCCAGTTTGAAGTGATACTTGTTTAACAATTTGGGATAGAGGAAATCGTATTGGTATTTGATTTTATCAAGCGCAAATAAAAGCAGCGGATCTCCGATTAAGGAATTGTCAATACCAAACTGGCTCAAGTTTTTCGAATGACGAGATGCTATCACCGACTGCCTGTCCTGTTTTGTATTGAAGTCATTCAGCAGAGGCATGATGTATCTGTTTCCCTGAAGATCGAAAGCATAGGATTCATCGTAATACCAATCCTCCCAGATTTTAGAATCTAACTTT
>Ga0222653_1001540_pt1 | contig 11171 bp, 14 predicted proteins | sample AntAcemetagen419_FD_179856 | JGI IMG/M metagenome (GOLD analysis project Ga0222653, IMG submission 179856) | Saline water microbial communities from Ace Lake, Antarctica - #419 | ecosystem: Environmental > Aquatic > Non-marine Saline and Alkaline > Saline | place: Antarctica: Ace Lake...
AGGGAACAGAAGGGAACAGAAGGGAACAGAGGATGAATGAGTTACGGGAGTTGTGATCCTCACCCCGCAGGTGATTTGGGATACGCGACCTGTATTCATTGAACTCCCTGATTTTCAGTTATCCTAGAATCCGCAGTTAGGTATCAATTTTTCACCGCAGAGGCGCAGAGGTCGCAAAGGAACGCAAAGCAGAGTGAGCGATAGCGAACCTTCCCAGCCAGCAAAGCCATGCTTGTGGGAAGATATGAAATTTGGGGAACATAGGGAACTGCTTGGTTCACCCAATGGGTGAAATGGAATCACCGTGAAAAATCCCCTGCAATGTCCCGAAACATAAACTCTTCTCAGCGTTCCTTTGCGACCTCTGCGCCTCTGCGGTGAGAATCTTCGTTTCAACTGCGGATTTAAGGGTTATCTCCGTTACCTCCTGTTGATTTCCTTTTTCCTCCCGACTAACTTGAATGTTACTCATGGTTCCACATCACTGCGCAGCGCGGGTTCGGGGCTCAAAAGGAAATTTGACTGAGACTGTTACTCTCAGAGTTGAAATAGTGGGGTGTAAATGATCTGACAGTTTCCGATAGGATAAATGACGGAGATGCTAAGATGATACTCCTAATACTTCCGAGAAAAGACAAGCCCGCGATTCGTAACTCTGATATCGAAAAACCTGAAATAACGGGACACGACACTTCTGATATTGAGCGCTTGACTCCTGAACCAAAAGTAGGATATTCCTACCAATGACAACTTCACTTGCAACCAAAGGCCAGATCGTGATTCCCAAACGAATTCGAGATCAGCTTGATCTACGCCCTGGGGATGATTTCGAGGTTTCGCTGGAGGGAGCCGGAGGAATCGTCCTACGCCCGTTGAAAAGACGAGGAAATGTGGGGTTGGTGAAGCATTTACTCAACGCCCCCGGAGAAATCGAGATCCCGCCGAGAAGTCGCGAATTACCGAAACCTTTGGAATTCTGATCTCATGGCTTTTCTTGTGGACACCAACGTGCTCTTGGAGCCGATGAGAGCCAAGCCTGACAGAAACGTGGTCAGTTGGCTGGAGAACCATGAATCTGATTTATTCGTATCCGCAGTCTCGATAGGAGAAATTCGGTTCGGCATCGTCCGTCTCCCGAAGGGGAAAAGAAAAGAGCGGTTCGAGAAATGGTTCGAGGATCTATGCCACATTTTTCAGGATAAAATGCTGGCCTACGACGCTGCAATCGCAACCCGATGGGGCGACATCCAAGCCAAACAGGAAGCCATTGGACGGCGCATCCCAATCGCAGACGGAATGATCGCAGCAACCGCAACACTTTATGAGTTCAAGGTCGCGACGGGAAACGTCAAAGATTTTAAATCGTGTGGCGTGGAAGTGGTTAACCCTTTCAAACCACGCCAGTAGTAGTCGATTCACCAAGAAAGAACCCTCGTTTATTTCTGGAACCTAAAATCCCGTATGCCGCCCGGTTCCGTGATCTCGTCGCCGTAATCCACGAAGGAATGTCCCCCGCTCCAAGGAATCTCTCTTCGCCGAACGCCGCCAGCCGAGCAGAAAAGACAAGCCGGTGATCCGTGCCACTGAGATCTGAAAATCCTAGAATGTTGCAATGAAAAGCCTGACCCGAACAAGAGATAGGTGGGGAAATAGGAATGCGCGTGGCGTTGGCAGTTGTAGCCGAAGAAGCGGTCGACCCCTTGTTTCGCCGGTGCGCCGGTGGATTCAAAGTTCCCCATGCCCCATTTGCCGAAGGTAGAGGTGGCGTAGCCTGCGTTTTTCGCAACCTCGGCTATCGTTACGGTTTCATCGGGAAGTGGGTATTGGCCTTCGGGAGAGACCTCGTAGTTGCCGCGGACGGGTGAGTTTCCAGAATGCAGGCCGGTGAAGAAGGAGGTGCGGCAGGGTGCGCAGACGGTGGTTCCGCAGTAGGCTTGCATGTAACGCGTCCCTTCTGCGGCAAGCCTGTCGAGATTTGGTGTTTGGATGATCTTCTGACCGTAACTGCCGAGGTCACCCTGGGCGATGTCATCCGAGAGGATGAAGATGAAGTTGGGTTTCTCGGCGGCGATGAGCGGCATCGAGATCGTTGCGAAGATCAGAGCAAGGAGAGGTTTCATAGTGAAAGTTATTATACGAGGTAGTGGGTGTACATGTTGCAGTGGGTGCTCTAGGGATTTGTTTTTTCTCATAGCCGGAGAATACGCTCCTAATAAGAAAAAAGGGTTGCAGGGTTATGCTCATCCCCTGATTCACAAACAATTCCTAGCGGTAGTAGGTACCACGATTGGTGATGTGATAGACTCCGTTCTCCTTCTCGATCCGTAAGCTACGTGGCATGGACAGAACCATCTAAGCTCACAGCTACATGCCAATTGCAAACAGCATGACATGACCCCTTTTTGAATGCACAAAACACCCCGACCGTTTCCGGTCGGGGTGGGTGTAGATTGGTAAATGCCTAATCTTGGTTGAATTTTATCAGCTCCGTTTGCGGCGCAGTAGAAGACCAGCACCAACAAGGCTGAGCAGCATGGAGGAAGGCTCGGGGATCACGGTAATGCCGAAACTGGTCAATTCTTCACCTCCGCCGGCGGACGCGAAGAAGCCGAAAGCAATGTCGGTACCAGCCGCGATGTCGGAAACCCCTGCGCTCGTGAAGTCACGCGTTCCAGAACCGCTCGAGCCTAAAATCGTAAACTCGCCTGTGATGCCATTAAAACTCCAACCCGTACCCGTTGCATCGGTATCTCCCAACCACCCGGTGGACTTAAGGATCATATCTTCATTTATCACTGCGAAGGTAAGCTCGTCGAAGCTGATTGTTTGATCAAACGAGAAGGTCCAATTCTGATTGGCACCCCACTTGTCGTTATCGTGGCCCATGGAGTTGCCGTCCATGTCCAGAGATCCGCCGCCGCTGACATTAACCGAGGTCAATTCAATCGTTCCGCCGCCATCGTCAGCACTCAAGGTGAGGTCGGTAACGGTGCCCGTTGAGGCTCCGTTCAGTGGTGCGCCATCACCTTCATTCGAAGCCAAGGTCTTGGGGTCTGTGTCATTCGTTAGAAAATAGTCGCTGCATTTGCGGTACCTGCCAGGAGGGCACCGGCGGCGGTAAAGGTAAGTAGGAGTGATTTGTGATACATAATATTTTGAATATTTCGAGTTGGTTGCGATGTGCTTGGCAATGATTGAGTATTTTTCCCCACTGCCTCAAGTAAAAACGACCTTGCTTTGCACCCCTGAAATGGGGTGGTTTGTGGTATGGCGGAATTTCAAGTGCGCACAGCGACAGCTCAGGTGGCGGATCATCTGCGCAGGGAAATCGAACGGCGGCGGTGGACGCAAGAGTTGCCGGGCGGCACTCGGCTGGCGAAAGAGCTGGGGGTCGGCAAGAGCACGATCGAGGCGGCGCTGGCCCTACTGGACGCGGAGGGCTTGCTGCTCCCTCAGGGCACGGGTCGCCCACGGCGGATCGATTCGGCCAAGCTGCGGGGGTGCCCGGGTACGGTGGTGAGGCTACTGCTTTACGAGCGCGATGACGTGTTCGACCAAGTCATCTTTGAGTTGCGCCGGCAGCTCGAGTCGGCGGGGCATGAGCTGGTTTTTGCATCCAAGACGATGCGGGAGTTGCACCACGATCCGCGGCGCGTGGCCCGCATGGTGGGGGGCGAACCCGCCAATGCGTGGATTGTGCTGGCAGGTTCGAGGCCGGTGCTGGAGTGGTTTGCCGGAGCGGGGATGCCGGTGCTCGCCCTCTTCGGACAGCCGCAGGGCCTGCCGCTAGCCAGTACCGGTCCGGACAAGCTGCCGGCTCTGCGGGATGTACTGCAGCGGCTGATGGATCGGGGGCACCGCCGGATCGTCATGTTGGCGCGCGAGGAGCGGCGTAAGCCGCAGCACGGACTCTTCGAACAGGCCTTCTTCGATGAGCTTAAAGCTCGCGGTCTGGCGGCGGGGGCATACAATTTGCCCGATTGGGAGGAGAGCGCCGCCGGTTTGAACCGATGTCTGGATGGCTTGTTTCAGGTCACGCCGCCTACGGCGATTATCATTCAAGATTCCATGCTCAGCTTCGGGGTCAAAAGCTATCTGGCCCGGCAACGGGGGCTGGCGCTGCGACAAGTCGTGCTGGTGTGCGCCGATTATCATCCCACATTCGAGTGGTGCGATCCACCGATGCCCCACTTCAGCTGGGATCCGCAAGTCTCCGTGCGCCGGGTGGTGCGCTGGGTCGACCATGTAAGCCAAGGAAAGAACGACCTACGGCAGCAGTTGGTGGCAGCCAAATTCATCGAAGGCGAACTGCCCGGTCCTGAGTGAAAAAGCCCTCTGTCCGTGCGGGAGGCCCATGTGTCTCGGGCAGGCTAAATACGGCACTCTCCGGACTGCCCACCGAGTCAAATGTATGAATTGGAGCCCATCACCGCTCAATCCTTCGGAGTAATCCACCACGGTGGTGACTTCGGGGTTGAGCTGGGTGGTCAGTTTCCAGTCGCCCAAACCGTCAAACACCGAGACATGCGGCGAATGCAATATTGCCTCTTTTTACGCCGACTCGGCGCTATCGCTCACAGAGTGCCGCTACAATCGTTTCATCAACGACCGGAGTTGGATGCTTCCTTGTTCTTTTTTACCTCAATGACCGCACGATGGGCCAGCTTGCGCTCATATTTGCGATCAAACAAAAGCCCATAGTTGGTTCGGCCATCGATGGGCCAGTTGTTGAGCCATGAATACGCATCGGTCTCACCCCAGAATGTGACCCGTTTCACCTTGTCCCGGTGTTTGTGGAACAGGCTAAAAATCTCGGCATAGCGATCGGCAAGTTTGCGCTGCATTTCTGGAGGCAAGCCGTCTTTGTAGGGATCGTTTGAGAGTGTGCTCTTGAGCGTCTTTTTGATGTTTGCTCCGAAGGCTATATTTCGGTCCGGCAAGACATCGATGTCCAACTCTGAGATGTGTATTTTGACTCCCGCATTCGCGAAGGCTATGATGCTCTTTTCAATTTCTTCGATGCTCGGTTTATCGAGTGTCCAATGGCCCTGCATGCCAACGCCGTCGATTCGAACTCCCTTGCTTTTCAAATCCCGAACCATGTCCACCACCGCCTTCCGCCGCCCTGGCTGGGTCATGCCGTAATCGTTGTATATCAGGTCCACATTGAGCGGCAGCCCATTGTGCGCGATGCGAAAGGCCTGCTCGACGAAATCATCACCGACAATTTGTCTCCACTTGGTATTTCGAGGTTTGCCATTTCCAAGGTATGCCTCATTCACTACGTCCCAAGCATCGATATTTCTGCCGTAGCGATCAGCGACCAATTTGACTCGTTCTTCCATCCTTACTAACAGCGCCGCGCGATCGAGAGGCTTTCCTTTCTCGTTCTCAAACACCCAGTCGGGGGTTTGGTTGTGCCAGAATAGAACATGGCCAACCACATACATTCTCGCTCTGGAGCCAAATTTCACAAACTCGTCGCCGGCTTTGAGACGCATGACGCCCGGCTTTGGGTTCATCGGTGCCCACTTTTGCGCGTTTTCGCTGGTCACCGAGTTGAATTCTCGCGCCACCAATTCTCGGCGCGCCTCACCGTTATGGGATGCGAAATCACTGCTCAGGGCCGCCCCGATATAAAAGTCACCATCAAAAGTATCTTTCAACGTATCACCGTCCGCATTTGCAATTCCAGCAACAGCGAAAAGTCCGAGATGAAAACAAATGCTAAGTCGTCGAATCATCACTCCCGAGGTAAATATCTGAGATGTCTGTGTATGACGAAATTGGTTTTTCACACTCATAGGGGGATTCCATTACAGGAGTCAGTGTGCTATTCTTTAAAAAATTGTTCACTCTCATCTCACGCTCTGATTCTTTATACTACTTTATACGTGGTGAAACCGGCCAGATCCGAGTAATGTCACCGATCTCCTACGCTTGGCATTGGAAGTTGGTGATGGTTTTTCGAACCACTTCAGCACATTGATGAAACGCCTTCTCTTCGTCAGCGTTCAACCGCGGGTGGAGGATTCTCTGAACGCCATTAGCTCCAATTACCGACGGCAGGCTGAGGCAGACATCATCGATGCCGAGAAAGCCGTCGATTTTGACGCTCAGCGGGATGGTGGTGTGATCATCTTGGATAATTGAGTTCACCACCAAGGCTGCCGCCCGAGCGATTGCGTAACAGGTGTTTCCTTTGGCGTTAAAGATCTCCACGCCCAAGTGCTTCGCTCTTTCACCGAACTCTTGGCGCTCTTTGTTGTTGCTGATGATTTCGCCGCCCGTCAACGCGATGCTCATCGCAGCGAACTGGGTTTCTCCATGCTCCCCGAGAATGTAGGCCCGCAGATCGAAAGGATTGATTTGCACCTCTTCGGATAACAAATTACGGAACCGGAATGAATCAACCAAGGTTCCGGTTCCCATGACCCGTGTGGGCGGAAACCCGGTCAATCGAATCGCGAGCCAAGTCAGTGAGTCGACAGGGTTGGACACCATCAACAACTTGCACTCAGGGGCGGCCACGGCAAGGGGTGGTAGGATTTCCTCCATCAGTCGTTGGTTGTCGGTGGCGAGTGAGTTACGGTCCTCAAGCACCTTCGGTCCCGGTGCGGATGCACAAATCACCACGACTTCGCTTCCTTGGGCGTCTTCGATCTCTCCGGCACGGATGCGGGTTGGCGACTGGGAGAAAGTCGCTGCGTGGCGGAGATCCATGACCTCTGCCTCAACCAGTGCACGCCGCCGACCCACCAGCAATAATTCGCGAATGCCACCGCCCAGCAATAGAGTATAGGCGAGGGTTCTGCCCACAGCTCCAGCGCCAATGATGGTAACCTTCATCGTGGTGTTTTTCTAACAGATCGTATCAGGGCGGAAGGCATCAAGCGACTTTCACGCTACCGAGATCGGCAACACGGGATGTTGTTTTGGAGTGGCGCTCGACAAAGCGCTCGCGGGCGATTTCGTCGGCTACAGCCGTGGTGGTTCTTGACGACGCCTTGGCACGTTCAAAGACCTGCTGCAGGCGGGGCTTGATTTGGGCAACAAGACGCTCGGCCTGATCCGAGCAGTAAGTTGAGCTCATTTCACATGCGATGTTGATAATGCCGCCGGCATTGATCAGGTAATCCGGAGCGTAGAGGATGTCGCGATCGCGGAGGTCATCCGCCAGCAAATCCTGAGCCAGTTGATTGTTGGCCGCACCCGCAATGATCGTTGCCTTGAGCCTTTTGAGCGCCTCGGTATTCACGGTCGCTCCCAAGGCGCATGGGGAATAGACGTCGACTTCTTGATTATATACTTGGTCGGGCGCCACTACGCGGGCACCAAACTCCTGTTCGCAGCGTTCCACAGCGGCACGATTGAGATCGCTGACCACAAGTTCGGCGCCTTTTTCATGCAGCATCCGGCACAAGTGATGGCCAACATGTCCGACCCCTTGGATAAGAACCCGGACACCCTTGAGACTGTCGGTTTGCAGTCTTTCTTCCACACTGGCCTCGATCGCCAGGAATACTCCCCGTGCGGTGTGTGGCGATGGGTCGCCGCTGGTGTCTTTCAACCCGAAAACCCATGGCGTTTCCTTCCTGACCTCGGTCATGTCTTCGCAGGATGTCCCCACATCCTCGGCCGTGTAGTATCGACCTTCGAGCTGGGATACCGCACGACCAAAAGCTCTCATCATCTCCTTGCGATTTCCAAGGGAATGCTTCGGCGCGAGAATCACGGCCTTGCCTCCGCCGAACGGGAGCTCGGCCATTGCGTTCTTATAAGTCATTCCTCGTGACAAGCGTAACACATCGGTGGCTGCCGATGATAAATCATTGTATGACCAAAACCGAGTGCCCCCGACGCCCGGGCCGCGGGAGCTGTTGTGGACGGCAATCAGAGCGCGCAAACCGGTGCGTTCGTCGATCGCATAGAGCACTTCTTCGTGGTTGCAGAAATCAGGAAGCTCTTGCACCAGTCGGGCGAGGGATTCGTCGCTTGGAAGGGCATCTGTATGATTTAAGACGTTGATCGTTTTCATCGTAATCGTGGGATTGGGTAATGTTTGGGATTTCGCTCGTGGCGGCATCCATGTCGCGAAGATGACCGATTAGCGCTTGTTCGTCTTGGACGTTTCATTCACGTTGTCTTGTCGAAAAAATACAAAAATGGATCTCCGTCTCAATTTTCTAAAACGCGCCCCTGCGGCTGCATCCATGGAAAAACTGTTCTCGGGGTTGGTGAATGTCATGTTCAGTATCAAGAGTCCCGAGGGCCTCTACCTGACGGCCAACCAGGCATTTTTACTGCGGGTCGGTCTTTCCAAAAGAGATGAGTTGGTGGGAAAGACCACCCGTGATGTGTTCCCGGCAGCCATTGCCTTGGGCATCGAACAACAGGACCAGGACATCCTTGCCGGCGCGAGCGGGATCTACGACCGTCTGGAAGTTGTGACCAATGCCGATACCAGCCACGGCTGGTACATCACCGACAAGGTGCCTGTCTACAACCAACGGCATCAGATCATTGCTGTCGCCTCAACCACCCGCGATCTCAAGGTCGGCGCAGGTGATGACTCGGTGATTCCCCAGATCGTCAAATTCGTCGATAATATGCGTAAGCGATTTGACGAGCCTATCCGGATTTCCGAATTAGCCGAAACAAGCGGTATGTCGCTGGCCAAATTGGAGCGAAAGATGCGCTCAATCATGTCGACATCACCCCGTGAGTTGCTGACCCGGATCCGGGTGGAGTCGGCATCCGAACTACTTTCATCGGGCCGGCTTCCCCTCAGTGATGTCGCCTATCGATGCGGGTTTTACGATCAAGCAACGTTCTGCAGGCAATTCAAGAAACTAACCGGCCAGACACCCGGTAAATACCGACGAGACCATCCAAGGTCGGAATCGAACTAGGATTGATGATTCTTCCAAGCTCACGGTCCTCCTCGTGGCCGCTTTAACCCACCTCCCATATTTCTCCATGAATACAAAACCTCTCCCAAAGTTTAGCTGCCTGTTATTGTTGTCACTCGTCGCGTTGGTCGGCGACGGCTTCGGCCAGACAGACAGGCCCAACATTATTCTGATCATGGCGGACGACCTCGGCTATGAAGGTTTGGCGGTAAACGGAGCCGACGATTATCAGACACCGGAGTTGGATCGCCTCGCAGCAGGCGGCATGCGGTTCACTCATGCCTATGCCAATCCTGTGTGCACACCCACTCGTGTGAAGATCATGACCGGACTATACAACGTTCGGAATTACACCAGCTTTGGTACCCTTTCCCGCGATGAGACCACCTTCGGAAATTTGCTCAAGGCGAACGGTTATCGGACGGCTATTGCCGGCAAATGGCAGCTTGGCAGGGAAGCAGACAGCCCGCAGCATTTCGGTTTTGAGCAGTCGTTCTTGTGGCAGCAATCCAAACCGCGAACCAAACCCGGTGGCAGTTTTGACAGCCGGTTCACCAATCCAATTTTTGACCTGAATGGCACCACCGTCTCTTACGACAAGGGTGAGTTTGGTCCGGACCTCTGCGCCGATTTCATTCTGGATTTCATCAAAAAGAATCAGGAAGGACCATTCCTGGTCTATTATCCGATGCTGCTCACCCACTGCCCATTTGTCCCCATGCCGATTTCGGATGACTGGGACACCAGCTCACCGGGGAGCAAGAACTACCGTGGCGACCCTGCGTATTTTGGTGACATGGTCACCTACATGGATCAGATCGTCGGGCGGATTGTCAAAGGTGTGGAAGCGCTCGGCCTGTCTGAAAACACGATCATTATTTTCACCGGTGATAACGGCACCGACAAACCGGTGGTCACCTCTTTCCGCGGAACAAAGATCCGCGGCGGCAAACGGCAAATGAGTGACGCGGGCACTTGGGTGCCCTTGATCGGTTACGCGCCCGGGATCATTCCTCCGGGAACGGTCAGTGACACCATGATCGATTTCACCGACTTCCTGCCAACCCTTTGCTCGATCAGCGGCACCGCATTGCCGAAGGACTATCCAGGCGATGGGGTCAGCTTCTGGAATACCTTGCAGGGAGACACCCAGCGCGACAAGCAGCACGCCTACATTTGGTATAGCGAACGGGGCAAAACCAACGAAGCCAAGGTGTATGCGCGCACCCAGACAAGAATGCTGCGCCGTGCCAAGCCGGGCAAACCACTGGAATATTATGATTCCTCAAAGGCTTTCCAACTCAACGCGATCGATATCAATTCACTCGCCGGAGCGGAGCAAGCAATCTTCGACTACCTGCAATCTGTGATCGAAAAGTACGATCAGGTTGCAAAACAGCGCAAGAAATAGCCGATGAGGAAAGCTACAGAAGCTCATCAGTGCGGAGCGGTCTCAAACTTTCGCCATGGAGGATTTTGTCTTCAGGGATTTCTGCGGCATCGGCGAAGGTCGGGAAGAGGTCAATGTTGCTGACGGGGAGCACACGCGCCCTCGCGTGTTCCGGGCTGCGCCCTCGCTGCCCGGCGGCTGGATTCAAGGTTCGGTATCGCGCCGGGATCTTGGGCGCGCCATCCCCGAGGTTCCGGCCAAGTTTACGGCGGGGGCGCCGAAAACAGCACGCGACGGCGCGTGCTGTCCCCACGGATACTGCTCTCGCAGCTTTCAGCCGCAACTTTTAGTTACACCCGAAATGGGGCACTGACCTGACAACTACCGATAGGAAAAACAACTGAAATATTGCAATGAAACTCTGGCCCCTATGACTGAAAGCCAAGGCTCTGAGGGCAACAGTGGTAATGAGGTTTAGTTTTATGATGTTCCGTCTGAATGCGCGGGCCGGTGAGGTTATGATTTGAACCCTCCTACGCCAAGGCTACGGCGGGCGGGCAGGAGGTAACGGAGGAAACAGAGTAGAAATTTACCATCTCCGTTCTCTCGGTTTCCTCCTGTTCAAGATAACCTATCGAAGGCTAGTTGGCTTTCACGATACCTGGAGGCGTCCAACTGCCTTTGCCGACCGGCAGGATCGACACCGCTTCGGTAGCTGGCTTCGGCCAGTAGAGGCGCATGGCGATATAGGCTGTGTCGTTGGGTGCGGGGAGCCAGTTGGCTTCAAGATCGGTGCCCGGTGAATCTTTCTGGATGTAGATCGTCACCGATCCGTCCTCGTTTTTCTTCATGGCCGGAACCATCGCCGA
>Ga0222653_1001545_pt1 | contig 11155 bp, 7 predicted proteins | sample AntAcemetagen419_FD_179856 | JGI IMG/M metagenome (GOLD analysis project Ga0222653, IMG submission 179856) | Saline water microbial communities from Ace Lake, Antarctica - #419 | ecosystem: Environmental > Aquatic > Non-marine Saline and Alkaline > Saline | place: Antarctica: Ace Lake | collected...
AACAAACATAACGTACAAGTATCCGTTGATTTTTCAGAAGTGGACAAAATATTTTCACTCAAAATCTATATTGCCAGCATCTTTTACAACCTCATAAGCAATAGCATTAAATACTGTACGCCAAACGAACCACCGCGTATCGAGATAAAAAGTAAAAGGGAAAATGATAAAATAATTCTCACTTTTAAAGACAACGGATTGGGAATTGATTTGAAAAAACAAGGCGTTAAAATTTTTGGGCTTTACAATCGCTTCCATTCTCATGTTGAAGGAAAAGGCATGGGATTATATATGGTAAAGACACAAGTAGAATCACTCGGAGGAACAATATCAATAGCTAGCCAAATAAATAAAGGAACTAAATTCACAATCGAATTTGATAACCAAAACCAAAATGACACGAATAACAAAACGCTTCATTCTCGTTGAAGATGATGAACTAAGCAATTTTATATCGAAAAGAGCTCTTAAGTTATCACTTGGAAAAATTCATATTGACGACTTCACTATTCCAGAAAATGGATTGGAATTTATAAAATCTAGATCAAGTCACGCATCACATGATGGAAAAACAACCATCTTTCTCGACATCAATATGCCTACTCTAACGGGATGGGAATTTTTAGATGAGTTTGAACTTTTCGATCAATCAATAAAGGACCAATACAATATTTACATCCTCTCATCATCTGTAAATATCGACGACATAAACCGAGCAAAGATCAATCCTCTAGTTGTCGACTTCATAGAAAAACCACTCAACAAAGCAGCCGTAGTAAAACTATTTGGCTGATGGAAATAAAATCTTCATTTCATACTTCCACGCTCCTAACTCGTTAAGATTACTCATCTTATTTTTAAGGAAATTATTCTGCTTGTTTGCGCGTTTTTTCAGAATAAGAAAAATCAGAGAATGCTTGGAATAATGTATCAAAGAAAAAATATTGAGTATCAACTCCAGGACTTCTGAAAGATATAAAACACATTGGGCGAGCGATACAAACGAAATGATGGCTCGACAGTAATTTTAGCTGTTGGTATTATTCATGACGTCGACATCGATTAAGTTCGCCATTTGAGATCTCGAGCCAGTGATGATTTGAACTATTTACTCGATGGGACAAAAGTAGATATGATGAAGAGATTCTGTCTGTGAATAAGAAGCTTTTAAACTCCTGCAATTTGGATTCATAAGCAACTCTTTCTTTCTATTTAGTATGTTTAACCCAAATGGAGGAATAGCGTTTAGCGGCGGCTGCTCGGGCAAAGTAGTAACTGAACAAAAAAAAAATAATATGCACAAAAGAAGGACCTTTTTAGTGATCTTGAGTTTACTGAGTATTTCTCTTTACTCATTTGCTCAGACTGCAGAAGACGACAGCCTGCTCACACTAGACCGTTTGTTTTCAAGAGAGTTTATACAAGATTCTCAACGCGACATTCAGTGGGACAAAAATGGCGAAGGATACATCACCATCGAAAAGTCAGACACCATCAATGGAGCGGATGAGCTGGTGCATTATACTGGTGTTGACCAAGAGCGAACGCTATTTGTTGCCGCAAAGATGCTGCAGGTAAATGATAGCTCATTGGCAATCGAAAGTTTTACCCTTTCACCTGATGGGACTAAAGCCTTGCTTTTTACCAATTCGAGCCGAGTATGGAGATCCAATACAAAAGGCGACTATTGGGTGGTTGATTTACAAGCTCAATCCTTAAAACAGCTCGGAGCTTCTTTTGAACCCTCTTCTTTGATGTTCGCAAAGTTTTCTAGTGACAATCGCTTTGTGTTTTACGTTCACCAATTCAACATTTACAAAGAAGACTTTACTACAAACGCCACCACTCAATTAACTAAGGACGGCGACGGAGACATCATCAATGGAACCTTCGACTGGGTGTATGAGGAAGAGTTTGGTAAAAGAGACGGATTCAGCATCAGCCCTTCTGACCAGCATCTTGCTTTTTGGCAGTTGGATGCTTCCATTACTGGTACGTTTTATATGATCAACAATACGGATTCGATCTATTCTCAGCCCATTCCCATTCAATACCCCAAGGTGGGCGATGAACCTTCGGTAGCGAAAATTGGCGTCATCGATTTAAGTACCGAAGAGATGATTTGGGTACCGATTGAGGGCGGCGAAAAGGAGAATTACATTCCTGGAATGCAATGGGTGAACGAGGACTTGCTGCTAATCCAGCAATTAAACAGACACCAAAATCACCTGACCATTTGGGCCTACTCACCTAGTTCAAAATCTGTCAAAAAGGTGTACACCGAAAAAGAAGAGACTTGGGTCGACATAGGCTACCCAGATGTCTCGGCCAATGGCTGGGGCGACAATGACTTGAAAATAGTAGATGGTGGTAACGCTTTTCTGCGAATGACGGAAAACGATGCTTGGAGGCATATTTACAAAGTGGACATTGCCACTGGCGAAAAAACGCTGATCACTCCTTTCGATTATGATGTAGCTTCAATGCATTCCACCACGAAGAAAAGCGTGTTTTACATTGCTTCTCCAAGCAACAGCACTCATCGCTATCTGTACCGCACCGACTTGAAAGGAAAGGGAAATGACGAACGCATTACTCCAAAAGAGTTTAGTGGTTTGAACGGCTACGGTATTTCACCCAATGCCAAATATGCCATACACACACACCAGAGCACCACAGAGGTAAGAACGGTTCGATTGATTCGTCTGCCCGATCATAAAGTGATCAAAACCTTGGTAGACAATGCCGCTTACAGCGATAAACTCCATTCGCTAAAACTTCCTGAAGTCAATTTTTCTCAAGTGACTACCGAAGAGGGAATCACGCTGGATGTGAGAATGATTTTGCCCATTGATTTTGATGCGAATAAGAAATACCCAGTCCTCTTTCATGTGTATGGTGAGCCGTGGGGTCAGGAAGCATTGGACGCTCAGGTGGGCCCGATCAACATCATTATGGCGCAGAAGGGCTATGTGATTATCGATATGGACAATCGAGGTACACCTTGCCTAAAAGGCAGTGAATGGAGAAAAAGCATCTACCGAAAAATTGGATTGATCAATACCCGAGACCAGGCATTGGCAGCAAAAGAACTTTTGAAACTACACTACTTGGATGAAAACCGAACAGCTGTTTGGGGTTGGAGCGGTGGAGGGTCCATGACCCTAAACCTGCTGTTTCAGTATCCTGAAATTTACCAAACAGGAGTTGCTGTTGCTGCGGTTTCCAACCAATTGATTTACGACAACATATACCAAGAACGGTACATGGGCTTACCTCAAGAAAACATGGAAGATTTTGTGAACGGCTCCCCCATCACCTACGCCAAAAATTTAGAAGGAAACCTGCTGCTTATTCACGGCACTGCTGATGATAATGTTCACTATCAAAGTGCTGAGCTTTTAATCAATGAGTTGATTAAAGAAAACAAGCCCTTTGACATGATGGCGTATCCCAATAGATCGCATGGAATATCTGAGGGGAAAAACACGAGAAGGCATCTTTACAGTCTGATAACAGAGTATATTATAGAAAAAACACCTCCCAATTGACAAGCTCTGAATAGTATAGTGAGAACCTACTGCTTCGAATCAGCCACGCAGGGTCGTCATCCGTCCTTAGCTGCGTTTTCTTCCCCAAGGCTGATGGCAAATCCTATATTTGCGCACCTAATCACTGACACATGAGCGACTACGACCAAAAATTTATGCGCAGAGCAATTGAGCTCGCGAGAAAAGGAATGAATAAGAATGCAGGAGGCCCATTCGGTTGCGTAGTTGTAAAGGATGGCGAGATCATTTCTGAAGGGTATAATAGAGTTACCTCAAAAAATGACCCGACAGCACACGCAGAGGTCGTAGCTATTCGCAAAGCGTGCAAAAAGCTGGGCTCATTTCAACTCGAAGACTGCACCGTTTACACCTCTTGCGAGCCCTGTCCGATGTGCTTGGGTGCCATTTATTGGTCGAGACCAAAAAAAGTTTTTTATGCCTGCTCTAGATCTGATGCTGCTGCCATTGAATTTGATGATCAAGTCATTTACGATGAGCTCGAATTGAAAATTGAAGACAGGCAGATTCCTTTTGATCAAATACTAAGAGAAGAAGCGGTAAAGGTATTTAACGACTGGACTACCAAGGATAACCGCACGGAATATTAAAAATAAGCAGTGCCGCTTTCAGCTTTGAAGCCTGCTCCGCGAGGGCGAAAGACTTTACAATTTCAGATGTTATTGTTACATTAGTGTCCATAAGACACTTCTGACGATGAGACCCCTCTGTTTGTTTGTAATATTTTTCTTGATTCAGAGTGGTGGGTTCGGTCAGCCCCCAGTGGATTTTCCTATTAATTTTGAGGGAGGCACTGTTCTGAATAGCAACTTTATCAGTTTCAGTGGAGGAACAGCAACGGTGGAAGACAATCCACTTATTAATGCTGACAACCCCAGTGCTAAGGTTGGACGTATGGTGCGAACCCCTGAAACAGTCTTCGCTGGAGGTTATCTAGATCTCACCGCTCCTTTGGTCTTCACGGCCAATTCGACTATTTGTATGAAAGTTTATACCACGGCTGCTGTCGGTACTCCAGTCGTCCTGAAATTAGAGGATGGCGGTGCGTTTGTTGAAATAACGCAGAATACTACAGTTTCTGGAGGGTGGCAAACCGTTTGCTTTGATCCTCCAGGAGCGCCCACTAATTGGGATCGTTTGACTTTTTTATTCAACTTACCCAATTCTGGAAATGAAACGTACTATTTTGATGACATTGAGCAGCTCGCACCAAACGAGATTGCACTTCCTATTGATTTTGAAGGAGGCACCGTCGCGAATGGCAACTTTGGTGATTTTAATGGCGGAATAGCAACAGTAATAGCCAATCCAGTTTCTGGAGGAATTAACACCAGCGCTGGAGTAGGCCGGATGGTTCGCAATGGTGGGACTGTTTTTGGCGGAGCCACTCTAGTCATATCCGCAAACGTGGACTTCAGCATCGACCCGACAATCTGCATGAAGGTATACACCACCGCTCCTGTTGGTACCCAAGTCAGTCTAAAAATGGAAGGAACGATCTGTGGAGAATGCAATTCTGGTGACAGAGACGAATTTACGACCGTTACTGGACAATGGGAGACCATATGCTTTGATTTTACTGACGAGCCCGCTAATTTTGATCGAGTAGTCTTTTTGTTCGACCTTGGCAATGTAGGAAATGGATCACCTGCATCCACTTTCTACTTCGATGACATTGAGCAGCCCACATCCCAACCAAACGAGATTGCACTTCCTATTGATTTTGAGCTTGGTGCTGTAATAGATAACGACCTTGGCGGAATAGGTACAGGTTTCGGTGGTGGTAACGGTGTCAATTTCGGGGCGGCAACCATTATTGCCAATCCAGAAGTGAGTGGTATCAATACGAGCGCTACAGTGGGCCAGATCGTTAGATACCCTGGGTCGACTTCTGCTGGAGCCTATGCAAACCTCGTGACTAATTTGAACTTTGATGCATACCCAATTATCTGTATGAACATCTTCACAGATGCTCCAGCAGGAACTAATGTGACCCTGAGAATAGAAGATACCGACAGTGGTGAGCCAGATATAGATGCAGTGGCCTTTACTACAGTCTCGGGAGAATGGGAACCCTTGTGTTTTGTTTATCAACTAGCGCCAGATGCTTACGATCGCATCACCTTCTTATTCGACTTTGGCACTGCGGGAAACGGCTCAGCCGCGTCCACTTTCCTTTTTGATGATGTAGAACAGCTCATCACTCCCTTCGATTTCTTCTACACCCCTGGAAGTGCCTATTTTTGTCCTGGTTTTCCTGTGACCTTTACCTTTCCTGGGACAGGTGACTACGAATGGTATGCTGATGCAGCCGCAACTGGACCCGTTGTAGGGACAGGTAACCCTTTTACAACTCCAGGGCCTATTTTCAGCAACACTTCATATTATGTGCGAGATATGGCTTCTGAGAACATCCCTTTCTCTTCACCGGTAGATGTTGGCCCTACACAACTTGGTTTTGCATTTGACTTAGCCAGCCCTCGAACTGCCACCATGGATTTTACTTCCAACATTGACAATGGTTCATGGCATGGCGTAGACGTTGTTTCCAAATTCATTAGTACACCTGATCTGTGCACATATACTGTTACAGGACGTAATCTTACTATAGGAGCAACTGCAAATCGAACTACAGCGCGAACCATAAACATGTCTCTAAGCGGCACCGAAAACGCAAAACAGGAATATTTATTTGCATCTCCTGTACCTATGAATATTGGCAATAGTATGCAGCTAGAAGTTGTCCTTACGGGCGGTAGTGGATGTCGTCTAAGAAGTTTTCAATTAGGAGGAGGAGTACCTACTATTCTGGGTTATCCATCAACCACAAGTGCTGGAGAATTAACGTTTACAGGATATAATGCACCAGGCCTTGTAAATAATCGTTGGATGGGATTTGATTACCAAGTCTCTGGTGACCTTATTTTAGATCCTACCTTATACCAAGTCAACGCCATAGCCGATTGTGGCAATCCCCTACCCATCGAGCTGATAGACTTCTCGGTACGTGAAAACAATGGTGATGCGCTGCTCATCTGGACTACCGCTTCAGAATTGAACAACGATAAATTTCTTCTTTTAAGAACCATCGATGGAGTTGAATACAAGACGGTGGTCATTGTGAGCGGTGCAGGAAATTCATCGACGGTGCTCAACTATTCGTTTAGAGACAGAAATCCCGAAGAGGGTTTGAGTTATTATAAGCTACGCCAAGTCGATTTTGACGGAACAGAATCTGATAGCGAGTTAGTGGCCTTTAAAAATGAAACTTCCAAAGAATTCAAGTTATTCCCAAATCCAACTTCTCGGAATTTGACTTTATCTACCGCGGAGCAATACGATCAGGTAGACGTAATTATCTATGATTTGAGTGGTCGTGTAATCAATCGACTGAACTATGGGGCTATTGAGAATCAAGACTTCGAACTCGAGGGGCATCCTGGAACTTACTTCGTGGAGATCCTTGTAAATGGTGCGAGGAAGGCGATTTTTAATGTGCTGAAGCTGTAGCGGTTTATACGTGCTGTCTTATGTGAGCTCTAGTAAAAAATCCACCTCCGACCTTTTCCTCGTGCCTCGTCAAAGCCCATCTCCGCCAGCGGAGGACACGTGGGCAAATCAATTTGTTGCAGAAGAGAATACAGAATTCTAACCCAAATTGAATAGTAAAAATAATCTCGAATCAATGACTCTAAAAGACGAATCTCAACTCCTACAAATTCATTTCAAATCCAAACTCTCCGCATCGATCATGTTTATCCAACGTTTCATTTTTTTCTGAATGACTCTAAAATGTTGCTTGTCCTCTTCCGTGACAAAAGTAATGGCATCACCAGGATTCTCGGCGCGGCCCGTTCGACCTATGCGGTGCACAAAATCTTTGGGCGATCGCGGCAATTCATAATTAATGACATGTGGCAAGAAAGCGATGTCGATACCTCTGGAAAGTAAATCCGTGGCCACCAATACGCGCAAATCTCCCGATACAAAATTGGCCAAGGCATTTCTTCTCTTTGCCTGACTCTTTTTGCTGTGAATGGCTTGGGCATTCACCCCGTTCTTTTGCAATTTATCGGCGACCAAATCTGCTTGATAAACAGAAGAAGTAAATACCAAGACTTGTTTCCAATCATTGCTTTGAATTAAATGACGCAGCAGCGGCCCCTTCTTTTCTGGTGAAACGAAATAACCGACTTGGTTGATTAATTCAACCGTTTCTTTTTCGGCTTCAATCTTTATGAGGATTGGGTTCTTTAGCAAGACATTTTCTACCGACTGCACTTCTGGACTTAAGGTGGCAGAGAACAATAGATTCTGGCGGCGACTTGGCAAGAGTTCAAAAATGCGGTCCATTTCCTTCTTAAAACCCAAGTTGAGCATCTTATCTGCTTCATCCAGCACCAGCGTACTGAGGTCATCAAAATGCATGGCATTTGATTCAGTAAGCTCTAATAAACGCCCAGGAGTAGCGACCAACACATTGACATGCTGCATACCCATCATTTGTGGATTGATGGATGCTCCACCATAAACGGCCATAGATTTAAACGGAAAGGGCAAGTCTTGCGAAAAAGATCGAAACACGGCTTCAACCTGAATAGCCAATTCCCTAGTGGGAACCAAAACCAAGGCATTGATGTGTCTATTCTTGGTGGTGGTTTTTCCTTTCAGCTTTTGTATGATAGGCAGCGCATAGGCCGCCGTTTTTCCCGAACCCGTTGGCGCAAGCCCCAAAACATCTTTCCCTTGCAGTATTACGGGTATGGCCATCTCTTGAACTTGAGTCGGTTTTTTATACGCTTGCTTGGCAATTGATTCCAATAAATAGGGTGCTAGACCCAACTCCTTAAAAGACATAAAATAGCAGTTTGTTATGGCTTCGAAGGTAGGTGTTAAAAAGGCAAGGAAAGGGATCATTCGTGACTTTAGAAATTGCCACGACATCAAATAATAGCCTTAAGAAAGTACACGCTAACTTGCGAAGACTATGGTTGATTAAAAGGTGATTGAGCCATTGTATTCATTGAAAATCTACATTGCATGAAAGGTGACAAATGAGCAGAATATTTTGATTCTGCAAAGGTAATGTAATGCATACGCTGGTTTATGCTATATTGATGTGCATTGAACCAACTATATCCTTAAAGTAGCAAATGATTTCGATTGGAGCAGCGCAAGAAATAAGTGGTATCGGCTATTGGGAGCTTGACTTTGTGAAAGATGAACTCGTTTGGTCCAATCAGGTTTTCAAGATATTTGGAGTCAACCCTGAGGACTTTACCCCTTCTCAAACTCGCTTTCTAGGATTTGTACACCCCGATGATGTGGAAAAACTTCATACCGCTTTTGCAAAATCCATAGAAACAAAGCAGCCCTATGAACTGCAACACCGCATTGTACAAGAAGGAGGGGCTATCCGCTATGTAATTGAGAAGTGCGATACGGTTATTGATGAAGCTGGCGTACCCATTAAATCGTTTGGCTCTGTTCAAGATGTAACCAAATCGGTGGAATACCGAATGAAATTGGAGGCCAGCCAGCGCAAGTTTATGGCCATTTCAAATCAGACAACCGAAGGGATTACACTCGCTGATGTTGCGGGGAATTATGTTTTTGTCAATCCCGCATTCTGTGAAATGTCTGGCTATTCTGAAGCAGAGCTTCTAAGGATGACGGTCTCTGACATGAAGGCCAAGGATCAAAATCATTCCAGTTTTAATAAGTGTAAAGAGCAGATGAAAGGTAAACCTGTTCGAGTGAACCTTCAGAAAAGGGATGGGACAGAGTACTTCACAGAAATTTTCAGTGACATCATTAATGTAGAAAAAGAATCACTTGTACTGGGTACCATTAGAGATGTCTCCGAAAAAATGAAAAGCGAGGAGTTGATTAACAACCTCAATATAGACTTGGAATCAAAGGTTAAGGAACGAACAGAACAACTCAATCAAACAATCCAAAGCTTAAGTAGCGAAGTAGAGCAACGAAAAAAAGTGGAAGAGCAGCTTAAGGAATCATTGGCTGTCAAGGAGGTATTATTTAAAGAAATTACGCATCGTGTTAAAAACAATATGCAGATAATTTCGAGTTTAATAAATCTTCAAAAAGCCTATTTAGATGAGGACACCTCTTATTTATTGGAAGAAATATCACATCGAATTCACTCGATGGCATTGATACACGAGACGCTTTATAAAACCAATGATTTTCAAAATATTCGATTCAATCACTATTTGAATTCACTCATTAATTACATCCGTGAATCGTATTCTTTTGAGAATTTCGATATCAATCTGAAAGCAGAAGAACACCAATTACCGCTGGATGTGGGGACAAGTCTTGGAATGATTATTATCGAATTGGTGATAAACTCGATAAAGCACGCTTTTGGCAATATGGACCAAAAAGGGATAATTGAAATTCGGTTTGAAGAAGAAAAATTGAATAACTACCGCTTGACTATTTCAGATAATGGAGTCGGATTTCCAGTTGATGCTGACTTTCGAAATACGACTTCACTCGGGCTCGATTTGGTATCGAGCTTAGTGGATCAAATTTCTGGTGAGATTCAGTTATTGAGAAAGAACGGGACGGTATTTGAAATTACATTTGTCTCCGTGTCGCCAGAGAATATAGAATGACTCTTCGGTTGGCATCCCTTCCAACTGGTTTACTCCGCCGAAATGGAATATCAGCTCCATTGATTTTTTACCGCCTAGCCTTGGGACAAGGCTGGCATTCAAGCTAACTTGCGCTTATGTTGAAGAGATTACTAATCACATTTTCGCTCTTGCTTCAGATCGGCATATACGGTCAGATTGCTGACGGAACAACAGCACCCGACTTTACCCTGACCGACTATTACGGAACGGAACACCACTTATATTCCTACCTCGATGCTGGAAAGACGGTGATCTTAGAGATTTTCGCAGCGCACTGTCCCGCCTGTTGGAATTACCATCAAACTCATAGATTGAAAAACCTCTACAATGACTATGGTCCAGAGGGAAACGATGAGTTGATGGTATTGGCTTTGGAATACGATCAGTGGAATCTTCACAATGCATTTATTGGAATTGGTCCAGCGTGGGTCACTCAAGGCAATTGGCTGGAAGGTACCCCATTTCCAATTTTTGATGTAGAAGACCCCGATCGTGGTGTTTTTGAAGATTACAATATAACGGGTTACCCTATTGTCTTTAAGATATGTCCCGATGGAATTGTAGAAAGAATTTTCACTTCAGAAATCGAAACTCAGATCTACGAGAAGGTGCAAGAATGTCAGGCTGCCCTTTCCATAAATGAACCACTGGATCTCGGAGCTATTTACTTCGATCCATTGTCGAGAAATCTAAACATCGACGCCTATCAAAAAGTAAAGTCTGTGCGCATCATGTCCATCACTGGGCAGATCGTTCAAAATATCAATAACGTCGGCTCTTCTGCCATCGCCATCGACAGGATGAACACAGGAATTTATCTCTTTGAAATCCAAACGGAATACGGCCGAGTGGTGAAGAGATTCTACTTGAATTAGAATTTCTTTGGTTCACTAGGATCAGTGCAGTTTCCCTCTCATCCCTTAA
>Ga0222653_1001553_pt1 | contig 11111 bp, 10 predicted proteins | sample AntAcemetagen419_FD_179856 | JGI IMG/M metagenome (GOLD analysis project Ga0222653, IMG submission 179856) | Saline water microbial communities from Ace Lake, Antarctica - #419 | ecosystem: Environmental > Aquatic > Non-marine Saline and Alkaline > Saline | place: Antarctica: Ace Lake...
AAGCTGCCACTTTCTCCCGATAGCATCTCTGACCATAAAATCAAGCTTTGGTCCGTAAAATGCTGCTTCACCTAACTCGACAATCGTCTTTAGACCTTTTTCATCAGCAATTTCCTGAATAGCTTTTTCAGCGGCATCCCAATTCTCATCATCCCCTATATATTTATCTGGGTTTCCAGGATCTCTTAAACTAACCTGAGCTACAAAATCCTCAAACTTTAACACCTTGAAAATATAGAGCACTAGATCGATCACCTTTCCAACTTCTTCTTTCACATCCTCGGGAGCACAGAATATATGAGCGTCATCTTGAGTAAATCCTCTCACTCTAGTTAACCCGTGTAATTCTCCACTTTGTTCATACCTATAAACTGTACCAAATTCGGCCAGCCTTAAGGGTAAATCTCTGTATGACCTCGGAACTGCTTTGTAAATCTCACAATGGTGAGGACAATTCATCGGTTTTAAAAGATACACCTCTCCTTCTTGGGGAGTTTCAATTGGCTTAAATGCATCATCACCATACTTGGCCCAATGACCACTCGTCTCGTATAATTTTTTATTTCCTATATGAGGAGTAATCACTGGAAGATATCCAGTTTTTCTTTGTTCCTCCTTTAAGAAATTTTCTAATCTCCCTCTCAAGTCAGCTCCTTTAGGTAACCAAAGAGGCAATCCCATCCCTACAGTTGGAGAGAAATGGAAAAGACCTAGCTCCTTTCCTAGCTTACGGTGATCTCTTTTCTTAGCCTCTTCGAGCAGCGCTAAATGTGCTGTCAAGTCTTTATTCTTTAAGAATGTTATACCATACACCCTTGTTAATTGCTTATTCTTCTCATCTCCTCTCCAATAAGCGCCTGCTATACTCATTACCTTAGCGGCTTTAATGAATCCAGTATGAGGAATGTGAGGCCCACGACATAAATCCGTAAATCCTCCTTGCTTATAAAAAGTAATCTGACCGTCTTCTAGACCTTCTAATAACTCCAGCTTATAAGGATCATCCTTTTCTTGGAAATACTTAACGGCATCTGCTTTAGATATCTCTATTCGCTCGAATGGATTCTTCAAGCGAGCTAACTCAATCATCTTTTCCTCTACCTTCTTAAAATCTTTATCGGTGAACTCCTGCCCCATAAAATCTACATCATAGTAGAATCCATTCTCAATAGGTGGACCTATAGCCAATTTAACTCCAGGGAAAAGCGACTCTAAGGCTTCAGCTAATAAGTGAGCAGAACTATGCCACACAGTAGACTTACCTCCATCTGTATCAAAGGTCAAAAGCTTAAGAGAAGCATCAGAAGTAATCTCTCTAGTAGCATCCCAAATCTCCCCATTAACTTCTGCAGCTAATACGTTTCGAGCTAGGCCTTCACTTATTTCGGTAGCTACTTGTAATGCAGTAACTTTATGTTCATACGATTTTACTGAGCCATCAGGCAGTGTAATATTCACCATTTTCTCTGAAATTTTAAGTGTGCAAAGATACGAATTACAGGGGCTTTAAGTTTCTTAATACCAAAGATTTTTAGATACTAAACCTTAGTTTTAACTTTATCCCATGTCTTTATTTGCCATAAACAAACAGTGGTACAGATATGATTTCCAGACAGATCAAACGCCTTAATTTCAGCTGTCAAATCAACAACCCCTTCTTTCTTTAATTCAGGAATCAACTCACTATTAACGTCCGTCTCACTTAGCTCAAAGATCGCATTAATGGCTTCCTTTCCTTGATAATGATAAGTAGAAGTGAGGCTTTTCATAATTAATCTGTAATCAGCAGTACCTAGATGCCTTAAAATCAGCAAGCCTGAACTGTACTCACAGGCTGTAGTCAAAGCGCAAGCATGGATACCTTTAAGGTGGTTTAAATTCGATCTGCGATACGGAATCCTTACGACTACACGCTCAGAAGTGATCTCCTCTACATTAAACCGATGAGGCCTATTAAAGGGAATCATTTTTCTCATTAGAGGGTTTAACATTTTAAGCAACCTGGGATTAGACCCTGCTCTCACCAAGATACCTTTTAAATCTTTCATAGAGTTTGTATTATAAAAAAAGCCTACCAGTGAATTTTACAGATAAGCTTTGAAGAAAACATCTTCCCGATTTGGGATTATCACCCCTCTTCTTGAGTGTCTAGTATTGCCTTAAGATTTGGTCTGAAGTATAAATCACTTTTCATGACCTTTCCATCCTCTCTATAAATAGGCTCTCCGTCAGCATCTAATTTTGACATATTGCTACGCTGAATTTCTAAAAAAACTTCTTCTATCTTATCCTGCATCCCATGCCTCAACATGGTTCCACAAAGGATATATAACTGATCACCTAAAGCATCGGCCACCTCCACTAAATCGTTATTATTAGCAGCCTCTAGATATTCTTCGTTCTCTTCTTTCATTAGATTAAAACGAAGCTCTTTTTCTGCACCAGAAAGGGCTACAGTAGGACTGTAATTATTACCGATCTTAAATGAGTCATGAAACTTTTCTACACAACTTATAATCTCCTTGAATTCCATATTTTTCTTTAAGCGTAGCAATTTACCCCTGCTTCTTCAGCTAACTAGCCCCTTGATATAGAAGTTATGCACCTAAGACGATTTCTTTTCAACTCTCCCCTAATTTTGCTTAACATGATTTAACAGCTAATAACATGAATAATAAGCACGAAATTAGCGGCCAATATTAACTTTACCTTACAACGCTAACGGAGTATTAAGAAGAGAAAAATGGAAGAGAATTACTCAAATGATATTACTGAAAACCAGAACCAAGATATACAAAAGCTAAATGAACTAATCGTTAGTAAAAGTGCATTCATTGGCTTAATGAGAGCTGAAATAGGCAGGGCTATTATTGGTCAGGAAAACATGGTAGAAAAACTACTTATAGGCCTATTAAGTGATGGCCATATTCTTCTAGAAGGCGTCCCTGGGCTAGCTAAGACACTAGCTATAAATTCCTTATCCAAAACTATGGATGGAGACTTTAGCAGAATTCAGTTCACTCCCGACTTACTTCCTGCCGATGTAACAGGCACACTAATATACAGTCAAAAAACTGGAGATTTCTCTGTGAAGAAAGGTCCAATATTCGCTAATTTCTTACTGGCAGATGAAATAAACAGAGCGCCAGCGAAAGTACAGTCCGCTCTTCTAGAAGCTATGCAAGAGAAACAGGTGACGCTGGGGAATGAAACCTATAAACTACCTAGTCCATTTTTAGTTTTAGCGACTCAGAATCCTGTGGAGCAAGAAGGGACTTACACTCTGCCCGAGGCGCAAAGCGATAGATTCATGCTAAAGCTAGTACTCGATTATCCTACAATAGAGGAGGAAAGAGAAATTGTTCGGCTTAATTTGAATAAGAATGAATTTCCTAGCCCTAATAAAGTAGTAAGCACAAAAGAAATTTTAGAGGCTAGGCAATTGGTTAAATCCATTTACATGGATGATAAAATAGAGCAGTACATTCTAGACATCATCTTTGCTACGCGAAACCCAGAAAAATACAATTTAGCCCATCTTCAACCTCTCATACGATTCGGTGGCTCTCCTAGAGCCAGTATAGCTTTAGCTAAAGCGTCTAAGGCAAATGCCTTTCTTCAGCAAAGAGGCTATGTTATTCCTGAGGATGTAAGAGAAATCTGCTACGATGTATTAAGACACCGAATAGGTATAACCTATGAAGCTGAAGCCGAAGACATCAACCAAGAACAAATAATTACGGAGATCCTGAATAAAGTAGAAATTCCTTAACCTCAGCGCTTATGGAAACAAAGGAATTACTCAAAAAAGTACGTGCCATAGAAATTAGGACGAAACAAATTTCTATGCAGATGTTTAGTGGGAACTATCACTCTAAATTCAAGGGAAGAGGTATGTCTTTTAGAGAAAATAGAGAATATTATTCTGGTGATGACATCCGTGCTATAAACTGGAATGTGACGGCTAAAATGAACGCCCCTTACACTAAGGTATTCGAGGAAGAAAGGGAATTAAATGCACTCATATTAGTAGACATAAGCTCAAGCAATCTTATAGGAAGCGGAAGTCAAACCAAGAGAGACCTCATTACAGAGATTTCCGCTGTTCTCTCTATGAGCGCTATCCAAAATAAAGATAAGGTAGGTGTTCTTTTTTTCTCTGATGTGATAGAAAAGTACATCCCTCCTGCTGGTGGTAAATCTCATGTTCTGAAAATAATACGAGACTTAGTTCACCTCTCTCCTGTTTCTAAAAAAACAGATATCAATCAAGCCTTGATTTATGCCAATAGGATGCTAAAAAAGCGAAGCATCATATTTCTGATTTCAGACTTTAAAGCGGATAATTACAGTGATAATTTAAAACGAACGAACCTTAAGCATAGCTTGACCGCTATTCAGATAATAGACAAGCGTGAAACGCAAATGAGTGATATAGGACTGGTACAGCTAAAGGATGCCGAAAGCGGAAAGCTAAAATGGGTGAACACGAGCTCCTCCAAAACCAGAAAAAAATACAATAGTCTTATGACTGAGCGTCAGGACGGCTTAGAAAAAATGTTTTTAAAAAGTGGAATAAATACGACCCAAATCTATACCGACCTTCCATACATCAAACCTTTAACAGCTCTTTTCCAGAGAGGGAAATGAAACATTTCTATTTAGCCATATTAGTCACTTTATCCTGGTCTACCCTATTCTCACAGGTAGAACTGAATACTATATTATCTAACGACAGTATACATATAGGTCAGCCTGCCAGCTATGAACTAACTCTTCTATTAATAAATGAATCAGACTCGGCTTTTATTAATTGGTTCATTCCTCTAGACTCTTTAAGTGAAGGGCTAGAGATCATAGAAGTAAGCACCATTAGAAATGAAGAAGGCAGCTATTCCATTTCTAAAAAAATAGGGTTCAGAGCGGAAAAAATAGGGTTCTATCCTATAGAACCGATCACAGTTAAAGTTCGTGATAAATCATTTACAAGTCAAGCTAAACTCGTGGGTGTTTACAGCACATTAACCAATCCTGCGCAAGAGGAAATTAGAGCGGCAAAAGAAGGCAATGAAGTGTCTTACGGAATACTGGACTGGCTGAGAGACAACTGGATTTGGATCGGAGTATTTCTAATAATCATCGCCTCGGCTGCAATAGCTGTAAAACGATTTACCAATCGACAAAACCCAGAAGAAAGTCCAACAGAAATAGCAGCAGAACCTAAAGAACCTGCTTACAGCATAGCTCAAAGAAAAATAAACCATCTATCGGAGAAGAAACCTTGGCAGGATGGCGACCTAAAAGCCTACCACACTTCTATAAGCTATATTCTCAGAGAATATTTAGAAGGTGAGCTTGGTTTTCAAGCATTAGAAAAGTCGACATCAGAGATACTAACCGAATGCTCTAAAAAAGGTTTTTCTGAAAAAAATACCCGTTCGATCAGACAGCTGCTTTCTTTAACTGATTTAGTAAAATTTGCAAAGCAACTTCCTACTGAAGCTGAAAACAAAGAGATTCTCTCCAGCATAAAGGAAATAATAGATAATATTCACTCTGAATTTAGCCCCGAAAAACAGTGATCTCTAGAAAAAACATAGTGCCTCTGGTTCTGTTTTACGCGTTCTTACTATGCCTAACTCTTATATGCATTCAGCTGTATGATTTTCATTCGCCAAAATGGCTGTTAACATTAATAATCCTACCCTTTATCTCTTTCTTTTTCATTAAAAATAAACATGGAATTTTCGGAGAACTAACCTTAAATGAAGTGAGCGAAATTCCAGCATCTGGGTTTCTTCAGGCGCTCCCTTCGAGTTATAAATACCTCTCTAAAACAGCCCTGTTCTTTATGATTCTAAGTCTAGCCAGGCCGCAAGAAGACATGGTACCAAAAGACATTTCTAAAGAAGGGATAGATATAATTATAGCGCTGGATGTAAGCATAAGTATGCTAGCCAAGGATTTTGAACCGGACAGATTAGCCGCAGCTAAACGAGTAGCTAAGGAGTTCGTGAAAGATAGACAGAATGACCGAATAGGAATCGTTATTTATGCCGCAGAGAGTTACCCTATAGTGCCGCTTACAAGCGATAAACAGACTATTCTTAATGCTATAGATGGCATTGAATTTGGAGAATTAAAAGATGGAACTGCTATAGGAATGGGATTAGCCTCGGCTATAAATAGGCTAAAAGAATCAGATTCAGAAAGTAAAGCTGTAATCCTCTTATCCGATGGTGAAAACAACCGGGGAGAGATAAGACCAGAAGTAGCCAGTGAACTAGCCAAAGCATACGGAGTAAGAGTGTACACTATAGGAGTGGGAAGTGAAGGCACCGCTCTATCCCCAGGCAGAGATAGATTTGGCAACATCGGGTATAGAGAAGCTCCTGTTAGAATAGATGAAAGAACGCTTTATGAAATAGCTGAAAAAACAGGAGGACAATATTTTAGAGCTACCAGTGAGGAGAAATTAAAAGAAATTTATTCAGAAATAGATAAGCTAGAGAAGACTAGATTCGAAGCCACTATTATTAAACAGAAAGCGGATGTTTTCTATAAATTTATAAGTATCTCCCTAGCTTTAATGCTAATAGCATTCGCACTAAAAAACCTCCTCTTTAAATCCATTTTCTCATGAAAAAAAGAGAAGAAATATGGCCTATTCGTTCGCTCATCTGGGCACTTATTCTACTCGAAGTTCTGGTATGCCTTATATATTACACCCTATTTCATTCTTCTATAGACTTCTTAGCGTTTTTAAAGTGGGAGTTTAAACAGTATAAAGCGCTATTCGTTTTATCTCCTTTAGTTTCTATTGGTTTTCTATGGCTATGGCATTGGAAAACCAAGGCTATATTAAACTGGAAAGAAACCTCAGATTTAAAGAAAACGCTGAAGAATGATCTCTCTTTTAAGGATTTATCCTTTAGAAATTCTGTAGCGCGGTTCATTTCAGTAAAACTAGCCCTGCTTCTTCTAATCACAGCTCTTTTAGGCCCTAAATCAGGTGGAGAAATGACCGAAACTCTTTCTGAAGGCGTAGAGGTTATGATAGCGCTAGACCTGTCTAAATCCATGCTCGCTGAAGACGTTCAACCCAACAGATTGTATGCCGCTAAAGCGGCCATAAAGAATATTCTAAAAAAGATGGACGGAGATAAAGTAGGCTTAGTGGTCTTCTCTGCCAATGCCTATACTCAAATGCCGCTGAGTAACGATTATGCCTCTGCCATAAACTATTTAGAATCCTTAAATACATCTACAGTCCCTATCCAAGGAACGAGTATTTCTGAGGCCATAAAAGTCTCTATGGAGGGTTTCGATCAAAACTCTAGTGCTAGCAAAATCTTATTGCTCTTCACAGATGGAGAAGATCATGAGGCGGAGCTAGAAGAAACTTTAAAGATAGCTAAGGAAAGCCAAATTAAAATATCGTGCTTGGCTATAGGCTCAGATAATGGAGCTCCTATTCCCAATTCTAACTCGGAAGACAAATACAAGAAAGACAAACAAGGAAACACCGTAATATCTAAAGCCAATATTCCGCTGCTACAATCTATAGCCGAATCAAATGATGGGTTTTTCAACCAAATTAAATCTAGCTCACCTAAAGAGGTTAAAGACTTGAACGGCTATTTAAGAACTCAAGAAAAAACAGAAACTGGTGCATTTATGTTCAATAATTTAACCCCTAGATTTCAAGTACCGCTACTTTTAAGCGTGTTGTTTTTTATTATTTCTATGCTCATAAAAGAAAAGGAGGGCCCATGGTTTTAAGAATATTTTTATTCGCTTTTCTCGCGTTGCAATGCGTACCTGCATTCTCTCAAAGCTCCAAGCTAAACGCAGCTTTAGGCTCTGATTTATATAAGGACAGTCTGTATGATGAATCTATTTATCTTTATAATGAGAGCTTAAAACTAGAACCCAATAATGAATACCTATTCAATTTAGGGAATGCTTACCTAAAAGCAGGAGATTTAGAAAATGCCAAGAAGACTTACTCCCAATTATTAAACTCTTCCTCAGCCAGTGAGCAGCAAAAATCTAAAGCCGCTTATAATTTAGGGAATCTAAATTATGCAGAACAAAACCTTGGGGATGCTATTAAAAATTACAAAGAAGCACTGCGCTTAAATCCCGAGGATATTCAAGCAAGTGAAAATTTACAAATAGCTCTAGCACAGCTTCAGCAGCAAGAGAAACAACAGAAACAAGAACAACAAAAACAGCAACAAGAGCAGCAGGAACAAAACCAGGATGAACAAGAAGGAGATGAAGACTCTCCCGCTCAACCAAAAGAAGCCTCTGATCAGGAGAAAAATGAAGAAGAAAAGAAGTCAAGTCAATCTGAGCACATAGATCTGGATAAAGCAGATGAAATCATGGATTATCTAGATCAAGTAGAAAAAAAGACAAGAGAAAGATTAAATAGCAACAAGGATAAAAAAGGTAATGGAGCCAATAAAAAACCTGAGAAAGATTGGTAAGACTCATTATATTCATATCATTCTTGGTCGCTCAAAGCTTCGCTTTTTCTCAAGGAATATCTGTAGAGTATCCTAAAGTGGTAGTGGTAGGTCAGCAATTCAATATTAGCTACACCATAAGCGCTAACGAGGTCTCTAACTTGACTATTTCTAATGACGGTAAGGAATTAAACATCATAAATAAAAGAAATCCTTCGAGACAGATAAATAGAGATAAAAGCGTCACATACGTATTCTCCGTAATACCAGAAAAGACAGGAAACTCAATTCAGATTCCCTCCCTATCCGCCAAGGTAAAAAGCCTTCAAATAACTTCAAAAAAATCTATTGTAAATGTGGTCTCTAACAAAGCCACAGAAGGAAGACAAAACTACACTGCTCGGCTAGAGTTAAACTCTAACACGTTGTATGAAGGTGAGTCTATAATAGCTGAACTTAAAGTCTATTTTTCTGTAAACATCCAGGATCTTAATGGCAGCTTTATTACCACAAGTGATGAACTGACAATAGAAAAATTAGATCAAAATGATTTCGAACAAAGTCAGGCCTTACTTAACGGCAAGCTCTATACCACAGCCATAATAGGCCGCTATAGAATCACTGGGGAATCGGCTGGGAATTATCAAATACCAAGTCTACCAGTAAACATTACTATCCGTAACAAGGTAAGACAAGGACGAGTTACCAGATATACCGATGAAATAGTGAAAATAAACACTTCTCCTGTAAATTTAAGGGTGTTACAAATAGCTCAAGATAAACCTAAAAACTACTTAGGAGTATTTTCTGATTTAGAACTCGAGGTGGTATACCCTAGAAAATCACTAAGCTATTCAGAGGCGGCAACACTAAAGCTGCAGCTTACTGGAAAAGGTAACTTCTCCACTTTAGCGACTCCTGAACTCCCTGAGCTAAACTCATTATTTGAAATTTACGAACCTTCAGTAAAATCTGATTACTCTGATTTAGCCTACGACTCAAACGGCACAGTAACTTTCGAATACACTTTAGTTCCTAAAACAGTAGGCTACATCAAAGCCGATAACCGATACTTATTCTTCTTTAACTCATCTACTGAAAAATTCGACTCGCTAGAAATCAAAGGGTTTACTATAACTGTGGAAACTGGTACTAAGAAGGAAATCTCTTTCACCCCAGAAATAGCAGAGACAGCTTTTAAACCAATATCCCAAGAGACATTAAGCAATCCTAGAAGACCCACTATAAACTCATTTTCTACTTATTTAATCGGGTTAATATCTATCGTTCTCACGTTTGTTCTGGCCTGGGTATTGAGATTGATTAATAATAACAAGAAAAAGGAGCTTAAAGAAAATGTCGTGATTTCACCGTATGAGAAATTCGAAACGCAACTTGAAACAATGAAATCCTCTCATCGCATTGAAGATGCCTATGGGAAACTCCTAGAATATACAGAAACTTATTTTTTATCCAAATTCTCATTAACTAAACACTCCTTTACTAAGGAGAGCTTATCTTCCATTCTACCTCAGGAGCTAGCCATTAAAAGTCTTCGATTTATAGAACGATTAGAATTAAAGAAATTCGGGAACAATGCTGACACACTAATTAATGGAGAAGAAGTGAGAAAATTAGTTTTAGAATCTGAAGCATTAATTAACCAAATTGAACAGTTGAAATGAAAACAGTGATGATACTGATTAGTTGTTCTTTTGTTCTCATTAGCAGTTTTGCTATGCCTACACCAAAAGAATTTTCTCAACTAGTAATTGAAGGAGATAGCTGTTTTCAAGAACAGAATTTTGCAGAAGCCATATTGAAATACGAACAGGCGAGAAAGTTAGACTCTAGCCATCCTGAACTCCTCAGAAACTTAACTGCGGCTTATGAGAATACTGCTAATAGCGCAAACACGCTCTTTATTTCGGACATCAGCAGTTTTAGCAACCAACTATTCAATCCAAGATTTAAGGACTTCTATGCTTTTACGAGCTACATCCTATTAATAAGCTCTCTAATTCTTTTATATAGAAACCTACGTGTTACCCGTCATAAAAAAACTCATCTCATCCTATACGCATTGGCTGTGCTAAGCATCGTTTTAGCTTTAGCTACTCTTTCGACTAATTCAGAAGAAGCCATAGTGAAGATTCCTGAAACTAAGATTTACGAATCTACTTCAGAAACAGCTCCATTGGTTACTTCTGTAAACCCAGGGTATAAAGTACGAATAATAAAATCCTACGAAGAGTGGAGTGCGGTAGAACTTCCTACTCAACAAAAAGGATGGGTAAAAAACAAAACACTAAATCCGATTTAAAAATCAGGATATACACGTGCAAAGCCTTTTAACCAAAAGGAAATAGATTAACCAACATCTATAGAAATAAAAAGTTTTTTTTAATTGATTCCAGGCAAGAGTTCGATGAATAAAGTTATCTCGAACATTGGCTACTTGAACGAATCATTAGACCAAAAAAAAAGTATTCCCGCTGGAACACTTTTTTACCTTAACCAATATTAATCTCTATTTATTCTCCTATTTGATTTAGGAGAAAGAAACTCTTGTTTTTATATAACGCGCGATTTGCATTTAAGGTTTCACTTTTTTCAAAATAAAAAGTAAAGAATTCA
>Ga0222653_1001562_pt1 | contig 11044 bp, 9 predicted proteins | sample AntAcemetagen419_FD_179856 | JGI IMG/M metagenome (GOLD analysis project Ga0222653, IMG submission 179856) | Saline water microbial communities from Ace Lake, Antarctica - #419 | ecosystem: Environmental > Aquatic > Non-marine Saline and Alkaline > Saline | place: Antarctica: Ace Lake | collected...
GGAGATGTAATCAAAGGTTCCAGCAGGGGAAGATAATGCAGCAGGGACTGCGGCATCTACGCGATTGCCGATTTGATCAAAGTTGTAGGTTGAGTTTCCGTTGCGCATGGTACTACTGGTTAGTTCACTTTTTGAATTCTAGCCGAAGGTATTCGTCTGTGTCGAGGCGAAAGCAACACCTGAATCTTCTCGCAGAAAAAGGGTCAGGACTTGCATTTAGTCAGGCAGGAGGGTCCGACGTATGCCTTGGCGAGTATGTCGGGCTGGAATCATGCCTACGGCAGACCAGAGCCTAACCTCCGTTAGATCACGGATACGAGCCGGGCTGATCTAGGCCGGTATTTTCGGCGAAACCGAACATGAGGTTCATGTTCTGCACCGCAGAGCCGGCTTGGCCTTTCATGAGATTATCGATGTGGCTTACCACCCGGAGGGTTCCGGTTCGTTCGTCGGCGTCGACAATGAGAAAACTTTGGTTGCTCCCCCGAACATGAGCGGTACCGAGTCCGGTAGCCGCAGAACGATCAAAAACTTTCACGAATACCGAATCGGCGTAAAATTCCTGATAGGCTTTGAGGATTTTCTCCCGAGTCCAACCGTCCTCTAGCCTTCCGTACAAGGTGGAGAGAATTCCCCGAGTGGTCGGAACCACTTGGGCGGTGAAGGTGAGTCTGGTTTCGGTTCCTGAGAGTTTGCCTAAATTTTGCTCTACTTCGCAAACGTGTTGGTGGCCAGTGAGGCGGTAGACATTCATGTGATCGTGCCGCGCGGGAAAATGAAACGAGGGATGCGGTTTTTTGCCCGCACCGGACACTCCCGTTTTACAATCCGCAATTAAATGCAAGGGGTCCACCATTCCATTTTTCAATGCGGGTGCGAGGCCCAACAATACGCTGACCGCGAAACAGCCGGGGTTACCGACAATGCTTGCACCTTGAAGCGAGTCTAAGCCTAACTCGGGCAGTCCATAGACTGATTCGGGAAGGAGTTCAGGAGCCGCGTGGGCTGGGTCTAGAGAGATCCGCCGTGCATATTCTTCATAGTCAGCCAAATCCCGGAAGCGGAAATCGCCACTGAAGTCGATGACTTTGGCGCCTTTGGCCCGCTCCGCGGTAGCTAATTGCATTCCCACTTTATCCGGGGTGGAAAAGAAAACCACGTCGAAAGTTTCCTGCGCCTCGGGCGCATCCGCAGGTAAAATAGGCAGATCTATAAAGCCGTGGAGATGAGGATACACATCGGTTACGGGCTTGTTTACATCATCTTTGGCAACCAAACAGGCGATTTCCACCTCGGGGTGGCGGGATAGGCATTCCATCAGGCCTACGCCTCCGTATCCGCCCGCTCCTACAATTTTCGCTTTGATGGTCATGATCTTTCCTGGTCTTTGATTTGGTTTTCCGAGCTTATAACTGCTTTTTTTACCGTCCGCAAGTAGTTGTCTATACCGGTAGCAATCGAAAGCGCCAGCGCAGAGCGGGTTTCAGGCTGAGCTAACGTGAGTCCTTCTTGGGGGTGGGAAAGAAAACCCACTTCGACTAGGGCCGCAGGGCAGGTGGCATTTTTTAAGACCGCAAAACGGGCTCGGCGAATGCCGCGGTCGGTCAAGTCGTTTTGCTGAATCAAGGCATGATGAATGGCATAGGCCAAACTCATATTGGCTTGATCGTTGGTATTGCCAGGAAACGATTCTTGAGGCGCAACGGAGTTCGGTGCTTGATTGGTGGAGGCATAGCCGGGCAAGGTCAGGGCAAAGGTTTCGGTGCCCACTGCGGTTTTACTACCGGAATTCGCATGAATACTAACAAATAGATCTGCATTCCATTTTTCGGCCCGGCGTGGACGTTCGGCTAGTTCAAGGAATCGGTCATCGTGGCGAGTGAGCAAAACGGTGTATCCTTGAGCCAGCAACAGGGCCCGTACCCGGCGGGTGATATCCAACACCACTTGTTTTTCGAGTAGACCATGAGGCGAAACCGCTCCGCCGTCCTCTCCGCCGTGTCCTGCGTCCAGAACCACAATTTGATGCCCCAAGCCCTTGAGCACTTCGGTCGGGAGGATCAGTGGTTTCAGGGTTAACTCGACATCTTTTCGGGAAAGTACCCACAAGCGGTCTTCAACGACCATGGCATCACTCAGCCAGACCACCGTCCCATTTACCCGAACTTTCCGGCTATCCTTGCGTAATTCCAAGTTGTGAACGTTGCCTTTCAGTAAAACAGCCTCTTTGGTGACCTTCACATTTGAAAAGCCGTAGTCATATGCAAATTGTTTTACCTTCACGGTTTTCGACAGAGTCGAACTTTCCTTCTTAGAGGAATTTGGAGGTGGACGGCCGGAGCCTTGGCACAAAATGGCCAAAGCGATCCATCCTATGGTTTTAAATTTTAGAAGTGAGCTTAACATCGCGCGGATGTTGCGTAAACTACGCGCGGTTACAAGGAAAAAAGCACAGTCCGAAGTCTCTGGTGCTTGACCTTGGGCCCCATGCCTCTTATGTATTCGGTATTAAGGAGATTTATTATATGCCCAAGACACTCGCCCAGACATCCCCCCGCATTAAAGAGACCTACCAAAGAGCTCAAGAGGCCCTTAGGAAGGAAAATGGAGCCTATGCGGTAGAATTACTTATTTCCATTTTAGCGATGGAGCCTGAGTTAGATGAGTTGCGAAAAGAATTACGGGACATTCAAATCGACGCCCTTAAATCTAGAAAAGCGAATCCACTTTCCAGCATGAAGGGCTTGGGTAAAACCATGGCCGTGAAAGGTTCCATCAAAAAAAATCCGGCCAAAGCCTTGATGGAAGCAGAAGAACTGATAAAAATCGACCCGCTAAATTCCGCATTCCTCGATTTGTACTATGATGCAGCTAAAGCCGCAGAGAATCTGAATGCGGCCGCCATCACTTTTGAGGCCGCTCTGAAAGTGAATACTAAAGATGCGAATCTCTTAGAGAAATTGGGGCAGCTCTATTTGGAGATGAATCAGCCTCATGAAGCAAAAAATGTTTTTGAACGGTTAGGGGAACTAAAACCCAATGATCAAAAGGTTATTAAGTGGATTAAAGACACCTCGGCTATGGATTCGATGGTTAAAGGCGGCTGGGAGAAAGAGGGCGATTTCCGTGGGAAGCTGAAAGACGAAGAAGGAACAAATGCACTGGAACAAGAGGGACGCTCGCAACAGAACCTTAACGATCTGGAGCGTTTAATTCTGAAACAGAAAGCTAATCTGGACGCAGAACCTGAAAATATGAATCTCTACCGTCCGCTTGCAGATAGTATGGTGAAGGCCGGACAATTCGCAGAAGCCTTAGATGTTCTGGAGCAAGCCGATCTGAGAGCCAACCACGCAGACCCCATGATTCAGCGGGCGATTACAGATACCACCCTGAAAATTTACGAGTATAATATTAACGTACTTACCGAAGAGGGTGATCTGGAAGCTGCGGAAGCTCAAAGCAAAGAAAAACAAGAGTATCAACTTGAAGATACGGCCGCTAAAGTGAAGCGTTATCCCAATGACTTAGGATTCAAATTCGATTATGGCGAATTGCTCTATGCACGAGGAGAACTAGATCAAGCGATCAGCCAATTCCAACAAGCGCAACGCAATCCGCAACGCCGAATCGATGCGCTCCATCTAATGGGCAGTTGTTTCAAAGCGAAGGGCCAATTCGATATTGCGGCCACGCAGCTACAAAAAGCAGCGGAAGAATTACCAACAATGGACGCCACCAAAATGGCAATTCTCTACGAATTGGGTGAAGTACTCGAGGAACAAGGTGAGCTCGAACAGGCCTTGACCTACTTCAAGAGTATTTACGCAGTGGATATTGGATACAAACAAGTGGCGGAAAAAATTGAAGCTGGCTACGCGCGAAATAAAAAGCAATCTGAAAATTAGAATCGGCGGATTTTTGGTTTCGGGCCTGTTTGCGGCTTCGTGTAGCCAACAGGACGTTCCACGGTCCACGGAGGTCGAAGACCTCTCATTGCGGGTAGCCCATTTGGAAGATTACGCCTGGCAGGACCGTAGGCAAACGGGCCAACCGGTAGACCTGAAACCCTTGATCGAACGGGAAGCCCTGCTAGAAGAGATTACCGAAAATCCGTCCGAACTTCTGGTGCTAAGAGGCTTGGGAAGTCAAGCCTCTCTGCTTCATCTACAATCCTCTCTAAAGGACGCCGGAGCAGCTTACCCCCATCTTATGTACATCCCTGGTTCATCTATCTATCAAGGAATAGGATTCCTCTCCAAAAAAATGTTTTCTGATTCGATGGCTCTTACCGACCAAACCTACCGCATAAAGGAACAGAGCTACCAACCGGTGGCTGGAGGCGTCCTGCTTTCCACGACCCAACATCCCAGACTATGGATATGGAACAGCCAGCCTCCTGAGCCGTCAGAAAGTTATGAACGTAGACGAAATGATGCCCGTATATTAGCGGCTACTCTAAAATCACAGATGCAGAACGGAGATTCGGTTTTGCTCTCCATGCATAGTCGAGAAGAAATTGATAGTCCGATGTTCCGTATGATTGAAGAGATTGGGTTAAAACGGATAATTCCTCTGGACGAACAGGGGGACAGCTGGACTCATCGAGATCCACAAGGTATTTTGTATCAGCAGGATCAATGGATATTCGTCAGCCCTGAAATCACCATTCCTTTGCCTAAAGCTATCGTTTTTGATACTCCAGCTTTACGGGAAGTTGGAAATTATCGCCATCAAGGACTCTCGCTACCATGAGTAGTCTCCCCTGTAGTTTAAAAGAAAAACGCGGATGGATCCTATTGGTACTTGTCGCGTTTATTATCCGACTAATCGATCTGGGGCATCGGGCAATGAGTCATGACGAAAGCCTGCACGCTCAATATTCTTGGTATTTAAGCAATGGTTTGAATTACGAGCACAACCCGATGATGCATGGCCCCCTGCTCTTTCATCTCAATGGTTTCCTATACAGTTTCCTGCCTGGAACGGATTTTGTTTCTCTGCTCATTCCCGCTCTGTGGGGCACAGGGTGTGTAGCTCTGCTTTTTCTCTTTCGGCGTTGGTGGGGAAGTGCGGGAGCCTTTGCGAGCGCGTTGCTGGTCTGCTTCGAACCCACGCATCTTTTCTATAGTCGCTATTTGAGAAATGATATTACCGTCTCGTTTTTCACCTTACTGATGCTTTGGGCTATTCTCGATTATAGGGAAACCAAGAAACCCCGCTCGTTGATCTGGCTCGGCCTCGGTCTTGGATTTCAATTTGTTACCAAAGAAACCTGCTTTATTCTGGGTACGGTATTTGGTTTTGCATGCGTAGTACTTGCGATGATTGAGACAAAAAAAGCCTCCTTCTTTGTGTGGGGTAAATCCCTGCTTTCGCATCCATTTTTTCATTGCGCAGCCCTCCTGTTATTACTAGCCCTCCCATTCGCTGGAGCCTTGTTGCACCCCTTGCTGGGTTGGGATCCTTTAGATAACCGGACAAGTAGTGGTCAAATCCGCATATTGGGAATCGCCGGTGGGATCCTGATGGCCTCTATTTTGGCAGGTAGTGTCTATTTTTACTTCCAGAAACGCTTACTAGCCTTTGCCGAAGCTATGGGGATTTTTTGGATACTTCAAATCCTCTTATACACCACTCTGCTCACTAATCCTGCTCAGGGTATGGCAAGTGGGGTCGCGGGGAGTTTAGGGTATTGGCTCAGTCAGCACGATGTAAACCGCGGAAATCCCGATCCGTTCTTCTATGTCACACTCCTTTTACTTTATACGCCGGTCCTGCTCCTTGCCGGTAGTCTGACCCTACGATGGATAAAGAGGCCCCCTGTCGCTTACGTATGGATCTTTTTTCTGGGTAATCTATTCATCTATTCTTGGGCGGGAGAGCGGATGCCCTGGTTGTTGATGCACATCACGCTTCCTCTGTGCTTACTTAGCGGAATTGCCATAAGTTCGTTGTTTGCGAGTCAAGGACATCGAATCGTAAAAGGAATTATCCTCCTTGGCTGTTTTCAATTGCTAGCCAATAGCCTACGCGTGAACGGCCCACTTTCTGAAGGGGCTTCCGAGCCATTAATGTATGCTCATGCCGGACCGGACATCAAAACCTCGTTACTTCTTATCGAGGAACATCTGCAGACGAATCCTGGCACCAGCGTGTTGATAGATAACGATTTTAGTTGGCCGCTAGCTTGGTATTTCCGAGAAGCTGGGATTGGGTATATCGATATTGAAGAATCAACCATTGCCGAGAATATTTCTGTTATTATCGTTTCACCGGGATCAGAGGACCGCTATCGCGAGGAAGGATGGATCAGTCGAATACGTGTAGACATGATCACCTGGCCACGACCTCAGTATCATCGTATTAGCTTAGAGAATTTGGATAACGTGATTCGCAACTCCAAGGTTCGTAAAAAGTTTTTCCGCTACTACCTCTTTAGAGATCAACCCGAATGGGGAGAAACCGAATGGCCCGGCCCAAGCCGGTACGTGGTCATGACGAGATAGATGAGGGGTCGGAGACCCAGCCTCCACTTTCTTAAAATGGATGTCCGTACATGGCAACCACTCGGCTCCCTTCCTCGCTGATCGCAATGTCCAAGCGGCAGACAGCCTGATAAAACATACCGCGAATACTAATTCCACCGTCGATTTTCATGTTGCTGTGCAAGTCTTCGATATCCCAACTATCCGCCACTTCCCCTGCCTCCGCGAAAACCGCAAATTGCCAATAACGAATGTTGGCCCAATCTAAAAACTGTACCTTTGTCAGTGGCTGCCAACGGGGGATTATCCGGTATTCCACGCCATAATACACTCCGGCTTTATCACTAAAACGATCGCCTTCGAACCCCCGCATTCGATCAAGCCCTCCAAGAGTAGCTCCTTCATATTGAGGGGGACGAGAGGTCACATTTCCGTTGGCATCGGTTTCCCAAGTGGGGACATATCCCATTGCAAAATCGAAGGCAATTACCCGTTGCGTACTTGTTCCGCTTGAACCAAAATCATGTACTTTTTGAAGTTGAAGGCTCCAATATTCCCAGCCCCCAAGACCGTCCTGATCCGTAAAGTCTTTTTGATACGCTACCCGTTGCAAGCTACCTTCTGAAGGATTAAATGGATAATCTCGGTTGTCCCTTTCTAAAGCAAATTCTATATTGAAGGTCTGGAGAGGCGTTTCAATATCATCGGTCTCCAAGGTCTGATTCCGCCAGGCCGGAGTTATTTCCACATAAGTGCGGCCACTCGTCAGAGGATTAATAGAGTGCCCTCCAGTGGCACCATCCACCAAGACACCGTCATCGATCGTATAGACATTCACAACCTCTTCGCCCTTCCCATCCGCAACGGGTAAAAGATAACGAAATTCGAATTTCGCCCAATTATCCCATTGAGTAGCTTCGTACACATTATCCACGTTTGAGTCCGAGCTTCCGGCCCGCTGACCCTCAAAGCCGGCATTTTGGCTCCCTACATAGAGTAGCTGATCCTGATAACGGGCCAAAACCGCCATCGGACTTACATACAGCCGACTGGTGCCAGGAACTTGAAGTTGGTTAAATCCCAAGGCCATATTATAGGATCCAGTGGTGCCGATGGTTACCGCCCCGATAACGCTACTTTCCGGAGCCGGCCAATGTGCGACTCCGCCACCTACGCCGAGCCCCAGACCAAAACTTTCACTGAAAAAACCATAGGGGACAGCATTGAAGGTGGCATCCTGCTCCAAGGCTTCTCCTTTTTCCGAGGTTCGGCTTTGAGCATAGAGGATCCCTGGCAGGGCTATCAAAATACAGAGGAGTGGTTTCATAAATTTTTAGTGGGAGATAATACGGATGGTGTTAATAAGAAACTAGTTGCGTGAGAAGGCTCAATTCATTCATTTGCAGATACCACATTTATTTGCGAAAGCCCCTCTTCATCCGTGAAAACTTCAATTCGCATAGGGTTACAACACACTTCGCAATCTTCGACAAAGACGAGATGTCGGATTTGAATCTCAATGGCAATATCTAGGGTTTCCCAACAATGGGGGCAGCTTATCTGAATCGATTCATTCGACATGTTAAAACTTCTTTAAGGGTTAAGGTTCATCCGATCAAAAGAGTCATCGGTCCGGGTAGGAATGTAACCACAATATCCGCCCAAGGTCTATAGCGATTGGGCTTAGGCGTTCGAACCATCAAAAGGGCCAGAACGGCTAAGACCAAGCCCGTTAATGATAATCCCCAATGAGCATACACACCAGCAAAACCAGCCGCCAAAAGTCCGTAGATCACGACAAAAGTTGCCCCAACTTTTTCTCCGTAACGAGGCGTAATCCCGCGCACTCCCGCTTTTCGATCGGCTTCGACATCTGGTATATCACAAAGTATGGTGTCTGCAGCCATAATACAAAAAACGGCAAATATAGATGCCGCGTATTTACCACTGAAGTCAGGTGCATCATGGAAAGGCAAAGTAGAAACGGCTACCGTCCATGAAAATGTCGTAAGTACATTTTTCGGAATCCATTTTTTCAGAGGGACATAAGCCATAGAGATGAGCCCCAGTATCATACAAATTTTAAATCGCCACCAAGCCGTTAACGCCAAACCGCCCCCTAAACAGGAAACGAAAAGTAAACATAAGAGTAGCGCCTTTCGAAAAGAGGCCGAATCCGTTTTGGGGTGATCCAGCCAGCGGTCTAGCGCATAAGAAGCCGCGGTACAGCAAGCCAGAAGTAGGAGACCCGGCAGGGAGAAAGGATGCTTGCCTACGGCAACGGCTAACGAAATAGAAGCTGCAGCGGGCCACCCCAAGGTCAAGAACAAGGCTTTAAGATCCTTCATCGCTTTACAAAATGGGAGAGGCCAAGCTTGCGGCGCGCGACAAGAGTTGAAACCAAATGGATTTGTCATCGATGGCTTCGGGATCCATCTCTTCCGAACGAGCAAAATCAGCAAGTAACATCTTTTCGACCTCCAGATTGAAACCGGGATCCACTACCATTGCGGTAATTTCAAAGTTCAATCGGAAGGATCGGTTATCGAAGTTTGCGGTTCCCACCGAGGCCACGGACTGATCGATAAGCATTACCTTTTGATGCATAAATCCTTCGGTATAGCGCCACACCTTCACACCCGACCCTGCTTTTTTCAGGTAAGAAAAGGCTGCGAGATACACCAGCATGTGATCTGGTTCATCTGGGATTAGAATCCGAACATCCACCCCGCGCAAGGTCGCCAATTCGAGAGCATTGAGAACGCCCTCATCCGGAACAAAGTAGGGACTGGCAATCCAGATCCGCTCTTCAGCCGAATTAATCGCATGGGTGAACATCAAGGTAGCGGTTTCTCGAAAATCGGCCGGCCCAGAAGGAATCACGAGTATCTCCTGATTTCCCACAGCTTGAAAACCACGTTCCCAATCCAACGTCAGAATAGTATCCGTTGCCCAGTTCCAGTCTTCAACAAAGGTGAGTTGCAAGGCTAAGGTTGCTGGTCCCTGAATTTTCAGGTGGGTATCCCGCCAAGAATCAAACTCTTTTCCTCCGTCCATGTATTCGTCCCCCACATTATGACCGCCCACCCAGCCAGTACTACCGTCGGTAACCACAATCTTACGATGGTTACGAAAATTTATCTGAAAACGATTTTTCGGACCTTTGCGGGTATGGAAATTATTGGCCTCTACACCGGACGCTCTAAGGTCTTCAAGGTAAGAAGCCGGCAGGCCTTGACATCCCACTTCATCGTAAAGGAAATAGACTGCCACCCCCTCTGTGGCCTTTCGGATCAGGAGATTCTTCAGATTCCGTCCCAACTCATCGTCTTTCACAATGAAAAATTCAACCAACACGTAAGATGCCGCGGCTTCAATACCTTCGAAAATCGAAGCAAAGGTTTTTTCACCGTCAAGTAAGAGCTCGACCTTATTCCCTTTTAAAATAGGTAAGCGCGCCAACTTTTCTGCCGCATGAGCCCCCGGATGACTTTTATCCGTTTCCAAGAAAGCATGCGGGTGGTTTTGAAATAACTTCTGAATAATCTCTTTCAGACTCGCATCATTTTCCTGACGTGCCGAGACATAGCCATTAAAATTATTGCGCCCAAAAATCCAATAGGCAGGCACCGCAAGCACCGGAAAGGTATTGAGAGAGACAAGCCAAGCCACCGTACCCTGTGATGTCCGGGTGCCCATCAGGGCATGAAAGGAGGAGATAATTCCAGCGAGTTGAGCTGCCGTTAAGAATAGAAAGATGAACATAGGTTTTTTGGATTTTGGTTTCCGGACCCTCGCGCGTTCAGCGTTCCTTCCCAACTATGAAACTAAGCGACGTAGCGACGTCTTTTACTTTAAGACCTCATCTCCCCAGAGCATCATTTCAAATCCAGCTTTCAACACATACTCCTCATTCCAATTTGCATCCTCAGCCCAAACCACTTCGGGAGCCAAAATAAAGTAAAGGAAATCCTTATAGGCGGGTCTTTTAACAAATAATGACACCGTCGCTTTGGTTGAATTAATTTCATTCCCGGTAACCCTAGCTTTTATACCATATCCCTTGGCTACATCATCCCCTCCTACGCGGCGTCCATAATCTCTTTCATCCAACAGTTCGGTAACATACCCCAAAATGGTTGTGCTATCCCACCGGTAGCCCCCTCCATCATATCCGAATTGACTGCTATCCTCATTCACCTCGTTTTCAGTATCCTCGTCTGCAAGTTCCTGGGTCCACTTTAACGAAAAGGACTGCCTGTACATTACCCGATTGTTCCAGCGGTTAAATACGACAGAAGTCAAGCCCCCAAATCCATCTTCACTTTCCCAAAAGGGTCTAATTTGAGGGGCCATCGTCCAACGCTCAGAAAGCGTGTATTCCGGAGACCATTTAATATAAGCAAAAGGTTCGGGGGGCCATTTGGTTTTCACACCCACGGCCGTTTTCCAATTCTTAAAAATTGCCCGTGAAGCTCCAATCCGCAACGCATTGTCTGAGTCAAAGGCATCCTGCCCAGGTAAAGCCGTTGGATCCTTGGTAGAGATAAAGAGCT